>WLWH01000275.1_pt1 | contig 43734 bp, 74 predicted proteins | sample 6712741 | NCBI WGS metagenome assembly WLWH01 (sample SAMN12718694, study PRJNA515312) | sponge metagenome | isolation source: marine sponge | host: Mycale hentscheli | place: New Zealand: South Island, Marlborough, Capsize Point | collected 2003-05-01 | reverse complement strand
TTCCCTTCTCTGCCCCCAAAGTGTCGAAACCAACACCAACACCAAGCATCAAGGCATCCATAGTCCAAGCAAACAAAGCACCTGGATCATACTTGTCAATGTCTCGTGTACTTACAAAAGCACAGTTCTGTAGGGCAGCACTATTACGATTCTCCATAACCATATCTGCGCCCATCATCCATAGACCACGACCAGGAGGTGTCCACTTCAAGTTGAACATACGATCAAAGGCTTCCTGTGCGGAAGCATGTGCCTTGCGGTCATTCCATGGTAGGCGGTTTGCTTTACAATGATCCTTCTGAATTGTGTACATACCGTTGATAACACGCTGGCATACCTCCCACCACTTTTCTTTTGTACCGTCTTCCTTCTTGCGTGAGTAAGTGCGGATAAAAGTGATCTCTCCTAGTGCATTTGTGCCTGCGTCACGAAAGCCAAATGGAACCTCACGATCCTTATACTGATTAATAAAGTCGTCTGTTAATCGGAAACTAAACATAGATGTATTACTCCTTATAAATTGTTGTTTTGGTTTTACTTACTTTGCTGATAAAGTTTTTACTTTGTGCCCGACGATTGTGTCGGTTGGTTCGCCATCACGATAGACACGAATAGCAGCGGCAGGGGAATCAGGTGTTCCTGTAATAGTCAAAGAAGAATTGGGAACGCTGTAAGATCCGTTGTTGATAACACGGAGAACCTTGCCCGATGCCCGACCACCTGATGAGTTCCAAGACACCATCTGTCCTACTTTGACTGACTCTGCCTTTTGGAATGAGAATGCGCTACCTGACCACAATGCCTTCTGTGATCCCTTGATAGCATTACGCTTTGACTGTGCCCATGATGCTCCACTATCGCCACCCCAAAGGAGCCAAGCAATAAGACCGTTGGATGGGTATCCTTCTGATCCTGCTGTGAATCCCTTACCCTTCTTGTCTACCCGATGACGGGAGAAGAATGAATGCATACGCATTACAGTTGAGTTTGATAGAGATGCCTTGTTAGCAATATCACGGGCACGAGCCACGCCTACGGCAGTTCCTCCACGACCATATTCCTTACGGAGTGCAAGTCCACGACGAGCGTTGCTTGCCATAGAGTCTGTGGGGGTGTGTCCTTCTGCCATGAGAAATATTATACCACACAATTTAGGGTAAGTCAAGAGTTGGATGATTACCCTATAACAATTTGATAAACTTGATTATGCTGAAATAGCACCTGTGGTTTCCCACTTGTCTTTGCCAATACCTGCCGCAAGCCTACGGAATGCTGTGTAGTCTTCTTTGGAATAAACAACATTTACATTTTCAATTAGCGGAGATGTAAGATCATCTACAGAGTCTACTTGCATAAAAGTATTGTTGGCAAGAATGTTAATCTCGCTTGGCTTTAGTTTATCCTGTACCTCTGCAATCCAAAATCTCTCAGCCATTAGATCCACTCAATAGGTCCGTTATAGTTTGGATCTGCTGGACCTAACTCCCCATCAAAAGAATCTGTGGCATATAAAGTAGTTGTGCTTGATGTGTTCCTAACCCTTGGAAAATCTTTTGTGAAGTATTCTTTACCCCAAACAAATCCACCATCTCCATCAGGAACATAGGGCCACCAGCGACCATACTCTTCATCATACATTCCAACATCCTCAGGCATTGGATCTGCATAAGGATTGCTTTCTTTAAATCTTGCGGGGCTAAGAGGGCTGTCATCATACACATCATTAATAGCACAAAATTCACCAGTAAACAAAAGATAAAGTTTGCTTACATCCGTATCAGGTAGAAGATTTGCATACCAATCACGCATAGCCTGCTCAGTTTCATCGTAGGTATCGAAATGACCCCAGTTGTCTGAATCACTTATAATTACATTAACCACAATGTTTGAGTCATTTAACTGTGCTATTCTGCATATCATTTTATCTTCTTCCTCATCATAATAATACCAGATCCCCCAGATTTTCCACCGTTATGACCACCACCATTGTTTCCCCCAACACCAGATGATCCACCTGCTCCTGAATGTGCTGCTCCATTTGCACCGTTTCTGTTGTTACTGTGAGCAACATAGTAAGTTCCAGTTGCCTGCCAATCGGAAAGAGTGAGACCTGATCCTTGTCCACCTTGACCGTAGGTTGGTCCTGCACCTCCACCAGTTAATCCACCACCGTTTTGACCCTCTCCTGCAACACCTGCACCGACAGCGGAACCGTCAGAGGAACCGCCACCAGATCCTCCGTTAAGACCACGCCACTTCTCTCCCTGTCCTTGGGTGCTGTATGTGTGCCCTCCTGGGCCTCCACCTGTGGGATTATACAAAACTGTATTTGTTGTTTCATTCTTAAACACAGACCTTCCACCCTGACCATGGCCCTGTGTCCTATAAAATCCTGACCCTGTTCCACCCCCGATAGCGACGGAATAGGTTCCTGGTGTTAGAGTAACATTTGTAACGTACCTAGTTCCTCCTCCTCCACCGCCCCCTGCTCCGTGTGATGAGTGTTGGGTTCCACCTGGGCCGCCGCCAGAAGTTACAAGAAGGTCAACAACTGCTCCTGGTGCCTTTACCAAAAATGTGTCTGTTCCCTTGAATGTGTAGTTATCATATGTGCTACCACCCGAATCATACCTTGTTTTTGTTGTGCTGGCAGCACCTTGCTCATCTTCTCCGCTGAGAACGATTGTTTCCTTAGAAACTTGTAGTGGCTCAAACTCTGTTTGACCACGGCCATAGGTGAGAGCGTCCTCCAAACAGTATACAACGTTTACCTCTAGGTGATTAGAGAAAACAGTAGCAATCTCAGAAACAAGGTCTACTTGGACAACACCATTTGATACCGCTTCGTTTAGGTCGGCTGCGTACAGTTTGTCGCCATCTATCCATTCTTGATATCTAATAGCCATGCTGGTATTATACCACACTTACCACTTACCCAGAGGGCATGTGGATTTTGTTAATTTTGTTTTGGCTACCATAAAGCACCCGCATTTCTTACATTGCTTGGTAGATTTGATAAACTCTGGACATATCCTACATACATTAAGACGCTCATCGGCTACATCCTGTGTGGTGTAGTTCTCTTTTTTTAGTAGGTTCCAAGGCTTCGTCATTATTAAGGACTTTCTGGTAGTTCGAAAGACTCTTTCAGTTGGTCATCGCCACCAATTGAAGAATAGTCAAGAACGAATGGCACAAAGTCATCTGGCTCTCGTCCGTAATACCTATCGTCCCTGTTTAGTGTTGATGGGCCTAGTAGCCACCATGCTTGTGATAACATTATTGACTCAATATCCATTCTGTTGCAGAGATTTTTGTTAAGATGCACAAGGCAGTTATTTGACTTCCTGGAAACATCTCTTCTACACCGCCATTAATTACGATGTTGATGCTTGCCGTAGTTGGATCAACTGATACCTGAAAACCAACGGCCAGCCCCTCAGTAATATTCCATTGCTCAACTGTAGGGTTTGTTGCGATAATAATCTTTTGTAAGTGTGTTTCATCAATAACAAATGATGGGCCTGATTGCTCCATGGTTCCAATAGGGAAGTCTTCTGGGATGGTATCAGCAAACTGACGAAATGCCTGAGGCATATCCACTCTTGCTTCATATGAAGGAACCTGTGCGTTCCAACCCACAGTCATTGGGGGCAAAGGGGTAGTGGGGTATGTATCAGTTAAGATAGGATCAGACATTTAAATCACCTTACTTACAATTGCTAGTGTGTGGGTTGGTACGGTGCTTTCTGTATTATCTACCTTGCCCGTTACCAACGTAACAGGATAATTATAGCACACTAGAGCGAACTGGAACCCTATATCTATTTCTTCTGGAATGTTTAGGACTCCACCATCTTCCATTACAACCAATTGCCTATAGTGGTTTTCGTTTATGCTGTCTCCATCTTTTAGAAGCACTTCTGCAAGATCAACAATAGGCCATGCCTTGTTGCCGCTTCCTCCTGGGGGATTAACATCCAATGCACCATCATCGTCCCATTCGTATGATGTTAAGAACCAATCATCTCCACCTACCCATTTTTCTGGGTACTGCTCTTGGAAGTATTCAGTACAGTTATCTTCTGCGTATCGGGCAGGCCCATCAACGGTATGCTCTGTTTCCAGAGTTTGCTTGTTCCTATCATTTTTCCAACTACAAGTTAGTTGATGGCTTTCGTCACCCTCGTCTGGTGGTGGAGGAGTGGGCTTATCTGTTACGTTGAATGACTCGTAATATTGTTTTGTTCTTGAATCACTTGCGGTACCTGTAAAAGTAACCTCATAGATACCGCTTGCTGGGCGAGATGTAATACTTTCTGTAAAGGTTGCTGATGAGCCCACACTCAAAGATGTGGAAGATGGAGTTAGACCACCCCTACTATGAGTAACAGTAAGGCTATTGCTATCAGATGTATTCTGTACGTTGAAGGTAAAGGTCTTGGAGTCGTTTGCTTCTGATCCAGTCCAGTCTCCTTCGATTCCGTTCACGGAAAGAGAAATCTGTGGAAGAGGGGAGGGCTTTGGATCTAGCACCTCAGATACGGTATAGTCCTCTGTATTGATTCCATCAGTAATGGTGAATGTTACTGTGTATGTACTAGATGGTGGATCTTCTGTTATTACGGCTTCGTATGTAGTGGAGCCCCCAGCGGTAATGGGAACAGATCCAAAAGCAGGCTCAAGGCCACCCTTACTGTGAGATACCTCAACCCCATTCAAACCGTTATTTGATATGGTAAAACTTACTGTTGCGGAGTCCGTTGGATTGCTTCCCGTCCATGTTGTGTGAGATGAGGTAATAGTAACATCCAATAATGGAGGGTATGTTATTCCCTTTGTCTTTTCAACCATAGCGTTGAATGCTTCAAAACTATTTCCGTTTTGTGGAGCACGGATATCCAAACCACCTAGGTCTGATGTTCTATCGTATGCGTACCAGAATATGAACTTTCCACCTGCCTCATCATATGTGTTAGAAACTAGGTTGTATGTGGTTCCGTCTTCTGGAAGGACTTCGCCAAGAAGATTGTAGTTTGTTTCTGTGATCCATGTTTTATTTGGACCACCGTTGCTTGAAATAATGCTTCTGTTTTCATCTAACTGCCGTCGCCACTCTGTTTTCCTATCCCCTTCTGCTGGATAGATGTGGCAGGCCATGGCATCTAGATTTTCCCAAGGGCCGAAACTACTCTGTGTTCCAGCCAAAGCCTCAACGATCTTTGTGGCTCGTGATACACGACCAGAGGTTCCCACAAAAATACTTGGCCCAATAGTAATGGCATTTGGATCTATTGACTTTATGGTTCCTGCTCCTCGCTTAATCATCTTAGACATTAGATTGCGGGTGGTGGAGTCCCAAGGGGCCATGTAACCAAGCAACTGTGGCTCATTCCAAAACTCATAAGCCTTTATTCTTCCTTTGTATCTATCAGCAAGTACATAACAGAACTTGTTCCATTCGTCAATACCTTTGCTAAATGAGTCTCCGTAAGAGTCTGTACCGCCGCTGGTGTCAGAAGGTAATGAGTTAGACCCAGCACCCATCCATGGCTTGTAGTCTCCCTGACTGGGATTTTGTGCTAACCATTGTGGTGTTCCACCTATACAATACACAATTTCTTTTCCAGCATACAAAGTATTTACTAAGTAATCAAGTCTTCCCCAACTGTATTTATCTACGCCATAGTGAATGCGATTCCAATAAACCTCGTTGTCCCACATACGAACCCAGTCGGTGTATTTGTATGCTTCGGGGTCTGTTGGATCTTGCGTATAATGCATTCCAAGAATAGCCATTTATACCCAACTCACAGCACTAGCAATTGCACCTAAAGCAAAGTCAGTAGACGTACTTCCCGTCTTGGGAATGCGAACAAATGTAGCAGTTGAATTAGCAGCCAATGTGAATCTATCTGGTGATCCGTCAGACTCAATGGTTGTTGCTCCGTACCAGAACTTCACAGCCTCTCCTGTTTTAGCAATAACAGTCATACTAGTATCAGAGGCATTACAGATGTTTACAACGTCACCAATACCATACCCTCCAACAATACTCCATTGTGCATTATCTTTTGTATTAATTGTTAGAACACCATTCTTATCGTTTTGAGCGTCAACTTGAACTATCTCCGCTTCATATTTATTTACCTTTAGGTTTGCTGAAACCTCAGATAGATCCTGTGGCCTAGAAACAATAACATCTCCTGCTACCTTTACGACAGAGCCCATAGTGTAAATAGATACCTGGCTATCACCTTGGAAGGTTTCTGCGGGATCGACATAAATGGCACCAGCAGTTGAGATCAAACCACAGTTGAAACCTTCTGTAAGTGCTGGATCAAACTTAATGGATGCATCTGCAACCTTGAAAGACAGTAGGGCACCAGAATGTGCCTGGGTGATAGTAAATGGTGTGGATGCGGCATCAATAATGCGGATATTTCCACCAATAGGAATAGAGTCAGCAAACTCTTTGAAGCCCTCTGGGGCATCAGCAATGTCCCCTAGTGAGGGGATGACGAATGGACCTGTAACTGGGTCTGGATAATTTTCAGGCATGGCACTATTATACCACAGTTAGGTCTGGGATACCAACATGCCATAGGCCAAACTCTGCATTATTGGCGTAGTTGGTCATACTCTTTAGATGCTGGCTCATGCCCTTAACCTCTTCATCGGTTAGCATGTAGTCCCACATTCCAAAGTTATACAACTCAAAATCATTATCCCCAATAAACATTTTACTATTGTTTGCTATGCTTCCCACACCTTCCAAGGAACCCATACCGTATTTTAATCCATTGTTGTAAAGGGTTGCGACCTCGTTTTCTCTGTCTAATACTACGGACAAAACGTTTTCTCCTTCTTGTAATTTGCTTCCCCTTACCGTTACCGTTTTGTTACCATCTGAAACAATCAAGACAGGAGTCATAGTCTCACCTATTCCTAGAGACCAACCTACACCATTTTCCATTTTGCTAACTTCTGGTAAAGATGTTGGCTGGCTTACGCTCTTGATATTTATCATAAGAGAGAAACCATCAGCAAAATCTACGTCAGATAAATTAGACTTTAGTTTAGATGACTTGTCCAGTAGAACCATGCTTCTATCAACTAATGTAGTAAAAGAACTCTTGATCTCGTTAATAACATTTTCTTTATCAATATCTACACCAGACAAACTAGCATTAAGAATGATTAAGTCGTTTTCCTTTGTTGTGTTTCTAGATCCAATAGTGATAGTGTCATATACCTGTGATGCTCTTTTTAACTTTGTATTGCCTATACCCACCCAAATGTAACTTTCCAAATCTGATGCGGATTCTGATGGCTTACCTACAAAAAGACTCAACATCTTTGTCTTCTTGTTGTAGAAAAGTCTTGCCCCTAGTGGCTCTCCCTTTTTATACCCTAGGTCATCAAAAGTTTGGTCTCCCTTCATATAGGCATCTCCCTGGACACAAACAGCACCATTATCAATACACAACTTAAAAGCGTTTAAACTTATTAAATCTGCGTTCCAGTTACTTGCGTGCTCTGGAATAATAAATGCTACACGAATGTCGCAAGTGTCTGACTCATAAAAAGATTGTGGTATTTTGGCATTAGAGAATGTTCTCCCAAAACCTTTTGGAAAGAATAAATATGGATTATCTCTTTTTTCTAGATAAACAGGATCAGTAAAATCTTTGCTTTGTAGCACAAACTCTACAAGGTTTCCTTCTGTATAAAACCAAGGATTATTTGGCTCTGCATCAGTAAAATTGATAGTCAATACTGGATTAGACATAGTTACTTCAAACTTGTAGAACTTTCCAGCGGTAGAATTAAAGCCTCCTGTATCAGCAGCCACAGTAATTGTGCTACCTCCAAAATACATATCAAGAGCGTTAGATGTAATGTTGGTTCCTATTTGACTGTATGAAACACCATCATCACTCTGGAAAAACTCTACTACCGTTCCTGTTTCACTCCAAGAAGAGCGCACACGCAACCAAGATCCTGTAAAAGCCTCTGTAGCATTATATACGAAAACACCCTTACGTTCTCTAATCTTATCATTCTCTGTATCTGTGATAAGGCTTCGGGTAGAGGTAGATTCAAAAACAGGAATACCATCATCTAAAAAGATAGTAAAAGACTCATCCCTAGAAACAAGAGTCTGTAATCCTACTTGATCTGGATCTAAATCAACATTAATAACAAAGTCAATGGAGTTTGTGTCTTCAAATTTTGTTTGTAACAAGGAGAACTTAGCATATTCCTTACCTGAGAAATATACATTATCTGTATTGAATGTCATCCCTACATCAACACTATCAAAGAATAAATCGTACTCTTCCCCGCCGCTTCCAACATTACGCAAGGATGAAAATGTTTGACTTGGCTTTGTTGCATCTGCAAGAAGAATAGATGAGTTTAGTGCTCTAGTGTATGCTGTATTTGACTGTACTAAATTATAGAACCAAAGACCAGATGAGTTAGACATATGGCTATTATACCACAGGAAGTTTAGTCTTCGTCAGTAGTGTCGTTTTCTACAGAAGGAGCAGAAATAGGTGTAGTTTTTACTACTGCTGTGCCTGGACCTGGCTTACCACCGTTGGCCCAACCATAGATGTAAGATGTTTGACTTACCCAACCCATCGCAATCACTCCTTTTTAAAGTTACGTTTATTATACCACACTTTTAGTTTCATTACGTTAGATTTCCACTCTTATGTAAGCCCTACCAGATCCTCCGTAAGTAAATGAGGAGCCCTGCAAACCGTTTCCACCCTTGCCAGAGTTCGCAGGACTAGCCGCTGTCTGTTGTTCGCTCGTTCCACCCTGACCCCAATCAAATGGGTCTTGTCCCCAATCAGTAATCGTTCGGGCAGGGCCACCATATGCACCGCCACCGTTACCACCCCATCCAGCGGTACCGTTTGATCTGCCGCCCCACGCCTGCTCACTTGGAAGACCGTCACGGAACGTTTCAGTAGGAGCCTTACCCAAAACTCCTTGATCCACAGGCCAGCCAACCACGTTACCAGACCCAGGCCACACATGCCCAGAAGCCGCCACCACAGTTATGCCGCCCTTCGTGATGCGCGTTTTTCCGTCATTACTGACAGGTGGAGCCGGATCACCAATCACAATTTCATAGGTGCCCTCTTCAACAAAAAAATTATCAAGTTGGTAAATGCCGCCGTGACGACCAGGACTCCCCCAAACACCGCTTGCCCCGCTACCATTACCGTTGCCACCAGCGGTACCAAGCCAGAAACTAATGCTACCAGGAGCAGAAAAAACAATCTCACCATCCTCTAGGAACTCAGCCTCACGGTACGTTGTACCGTCAACTGTCTTGTCGTAGAAAGTGCCACTCGTAGAGGCAGACTCATCAAACACGCCGGAAGCATTTACGGTGCCTCCGACACCTAGAACCTGCCAACCATCAGCCGTCTTCACAGCAATACTCATTAGACCATCACCCTTATGTAAGCCCGACCTGACGACCCGTTTGAGTAACTGTTCGCATGGTCGCCATCGCCACCGTACCCGCAGTTCACGATCACGGTATCCGAGCCATACTGCGATGACCCGCCCTTTCCGTAATCGAAATCCTCTTGCGCCCAGCCCGTGATTGTAAGGGGAGGGCCACCCATGCGGCCCGTCACACCACCTCCAAGACCGGCAGCCCCGCCTCCGTAACCCGAGCCTGGATTGCCACCCGTGTAGTAAGGCTGACTATCTGTGACACGAGTAATGCCGCCCTGCGTGGTTGCATCAGCAAATGGATAGGAAGTATTTGGGCCCTTTGCCGCTGAGCCTCCCCCGCCTGAACCTCCACGACAACTGAATGAAGTAACAATGCCGCCCAGAGGTGTTTCCGGCGTGATTAAGGTTGCGCCTCCCTGTGCGCTGGCAGACGAACCTGGCTGACCAATAGTTACTGTGTGAGTGCCAGCAGGCAAGTAATAGTTGTGCATCTCCCACACAGCACCATGACTACCACCTGCTCCTAGGTTACCAGTACCGTTATAAGTACCCCCGCTGCCGCCAGCGGAACCTAACCACCAACTAACAGCACCAGGATTGCTCAACACGAAAGTTCCGTCGTCCAAGAACTCAACAGTCCTGTACGTCGTTCCGTCTATGGTCTTGTCAAAGTAAGTGCCGCCCGTTCCAGATCCCTCATCAAACACACCAGGGGCAGGAGGTGCCATCGGGTCGATCTCAGACTCAGGCCATACCTTTACCCATACTCCATCAGACATTATGAAACAACTCCCTCTTCTGATTTAGCCTTGCTTAACTCAAATGCTTCTTGCCACTCGTCACGTTCGTCCCAGCCTTCTGACCAGCCAAGGTCACGACCATTCGCAAACGCCTCCTGACGCGCTGCTCTTTTGACTCGCGCTTCTGCAATCTCTCGCGTACTACTGTCACCAATCTGGTAAGCAATAATTACCCGACCTTTTTTACCGCTTTGGGAAGTTTGGCCGTATCGGGTTGGTCCAGCACCCCCGCCGCCAACACCTCCATAACGCTGCGCGTATGTGGCTGATGTTCCGGTGATAGTTGAGACACGACCAGCACTAGTAGGCGATGTGCTTGTTCCATTACCGGCTCCACCACCAGCACCACCGCTGCCACTCTGAGAGCCGCCGCCTGTACCGCTAGTGCCCTGCCCCAAGGTTCCAGCACCGCCACCTGACGCGCCTTCACCCCAGCCACCGCCACCGCCAGAACCGCCATTGCCCCCACCAGGGTTACCAGTAGCACCACCGCCAGCACGGGGTCCGTTGCCGCCACCACCACCGCCCGAGACGCCTCTGCCAGCGAAACTAGAACCGCCTCCGCTGCCACCACGCCATCCGTTGCCGTCGTCGTTTGAAGTTCCTCCTGCACCGCCGCCAACACCAACAGGGTGTGTGCCTTTGTCTATTTCAATATCGTAAAACTCCAATACTCCACCAGAGCCACCACCGCCTCCGGTAAACCCTTGCGCGACGTTTCCGCTAGGTGAAGCGGCTGCGCCTCCACCGCCAATCAACAAAGCGCGGAAAGGATTGATAGACCTTCCCACTACAAAATCACCAGAATTAGTGAACGTGTGAACCGCCCACTTCTGACCTGTATCGTTGTAGTCGTCTTCGATCGTCATTGTGCCGCCCGTGGCTTCGTTGTAGTTCAACTGAAAAGCATCTGTTTTAGAAATCTCTCCACGGCCTGCTTCGTTTACACCATAAACAGAAACAACGTAGTCAATAAAAGGTTCTGTGCCTGAAACAGCAACCTCTAAGGTATCTTGATCAACAATAGCAGACTCTCCATTATCATTGGGGGAAATGGATGCTCCATGTGCTAGGTTTGGTCCTGCTGCTCCTTCTGGTGCCGCCTCAAATGTGATAACGCTACCGCCCTCAGGATTAAGAATGTTGGGTGCTCCTGGTGTTCCTTCTGCTGCGACATTACTTGAACCAACCTCAGTCCAACCATCTGCTGTTTTTGCGTAAACAGGCATTATCCTACATCACCAATCAATAATACTACTCCGCAACCACCAGCAGAGACAGCGTTAGTGTTGAAGCCACCGCCTCCTCCTCCACCCATCATGTTTTTACCGTCACGATAGGATTCTGATAGTCCGTCACCAGCATACCAACCTCCACCGCCACCACCAATACCACCTACTGAGGTTGTGGCGAATCCACCCCCACCGCCTCCGATGTATCCTGAATCGGTAAAGGAAGCAGCAAAAGCGGGAGCATTATCTTTTAGTGGGTCGATCTCTAACAAGTCAAAAACATTAACACCAGGGCCACCATTTATTTGATTGGGTGAATCACCAGGGGGGAAGCCTCCTGCTCCACCACCAGCACCACCGCCAGATGTAGCAAGCGATCCATCAAATCCTTGACCAGGAATACCCGTGCCGTTCACAACAGACTTGGGGGAGTTGGATGCAACATGATAGCCACCACCGCCTGAGCCACCCCTACCAGGCGATCCCCAGATGTTTCCTACCGTAAAGATGCCGCCGTGACCTCCACCTACGGCAACGGAGGTAAACCCGCCAGGGCCGGTAAGAGTGCTGTTTTGTCCGTTAAGAACATCATAGAAGGCAGTTGTAGCAGCAACCCCACGAGGGGTATGTCCACCAATCGTGAATGTGTATGTGCCATCCTCAGGGATATAAATTTCAGACATTCGGCCCCAGCCAATACATCCACCAGCACCACCACCGCCACCGTAACCACCTGTGTTGTATGCCGATCCAGATGTACCACCTGAGGCAATCATCAATCCACGCAAGCGGCCATTGGTAAGTTCAACGGAGTAACTATTCAAAACTAAATCATTGCTAGAACCAGGAAGAACATATAAAGTCTTACGATTATCTTGTAGATCACGAACCATTAAACCAGTAGCAGTCTGATCGCTTACAACAGCGGCAGGTGGAGATACAATTGAAGACACAGCATTAGATCCTAGTTCTTCCCAACCATTACTTGTCTTTGTATAAATAGTCACTATACCTTCACCCGTACTATTACGATTCCTGAGCCGCCAGATTTTGCTGAGCCGTTTGCTCCCCAACCAGTATTGTCGGCAACTTCAACACCGTAATCGGATGAAGACAACCCGCTGCCTCCTCTTGCATACTCAACAGTTACGCCAGTAATGTTGATGGGCAGTCCAGGGCCTCCTTCTGGTGTCACACCTGGGCCACCAGCACCACCACCGCCACCTCCTGTTATAGGCGATGAGGTTCCACCAGAACCGCTGTTTCCGTAAGCACCGCCGTACAATGGATAGCCGTACTGCCAGACACCATCTGTGACGGAAGGCTGTGCCCGACCGCCTCCACCACCAGAGCCGCCAACTGAATCTTCTGATCGACCGTTCTGCCCTACTCCTCCACCTGGAACTGCAAACGATCCAAGCCGTGAGTACGTTCCTTGAAGTCCAGATGATCCACCTGCACCACCAGAGCCAACAGTCACATTTTGCTCACCAGCAATTAACATAACCTGCTGATAGAAAAGACCACCAGCACCAGCACCAGCGTCGTTACCAGATCCACCACCACCGCCAACGATGAGGGCATCGACCATTCCAGGCTCATCAACAGTCAGAGAAAAGTCAGTAGCCGTATCATCCGTGAACGTGTAAATGTCATACGTTGTACCGTCAATAGTTTTTGTTTCCACAGTTGCCCCGTTATGACCATTAATCACGGCAGCACCAGGAACGCCAGCATCATCAGGGTGAACCTTTACCCATACACCATCAGCCATTTTATGACCCCACTACAAAAACAACATCACCAATTTCGCCCTCAGTATCATCTGGGACGGAAGTTACTACCCTTAGACTCATTCCTGCTGTCCAATCAGTACCGTTTGTAGATTGAACTACTTGTCCTTCACGGGCAGGATCAAATGTTAATCCACTACCTGTTTGAATGTGAACGTGGTCATCGTCGGCTTTGTCTGCTAAACCATTTGTTAGTTCTGTCTTTGTGGCGTAGTCAGAGTGGTTGTGTGATGGCACCGATGTATGAGTGTGGTTTGGTTCGGCATATTCACCGTTGTGGTCGTGTGGATGACTATGTGCTGGGACAGCGTTATGGATGTGGTCTGTATCTGACTTACCAGCAAGGGCATCTGTGTTTGCCTGAATGCTTACATTCTGGTCTGCTTCATTTCCTTGTAGAACATCAATCTCATTCTCATTTGTGAATACCCTTGCGGCTAGTGCTGTGTCGTCATAAGTGGTAATTGCTGCGATTGCGTCTGAGTTTGCTTGAATGGCAGAGTCTTGTGTGCTCTGCTCTGTCTGTAGAGAAGAAATGTCGCTTGTGTTTTGAGCAACGTCAGCCTCTAAAGAAGTAGCGTCATAAACCTTGCCGTCTGTGTAAGCATTGGCGGCAGTTAGAGTTGCTGTATCACCATCTGAAACCTCAGTCTTTGTAGCAAGGTCAGAAACATCAGGAACATCAGGAACAGTAATTGCTGCAATTTCTTGATCTGTGTAAGCATTAGCAGATGATAGAGTTGCTGCATCGGCTGCTGCAAAGTCAGAACGCAGTTGTGTGTCGTCATATCCACTAGACTGAATAGTATCAATTTGATCCTGTAGTGCTTGCGTATCGGCACTTGTTAATGATGCTTGTACCCATGATCCAGATACCTTTGCCCATACGCCGCCTTTGCTAGTTACAAAAACAACGTCACCATTCTTTCCAGCACTTCCTGCTGGAACAGAGTCTACAATCCATTCTTGGTTTAGTTGATTCATCTCTGCCGCATGTAAAACCTGATCTACGGTAAAGGTGGGCTTAGATCCACCACTTATTGTTGCCATTTTCAATATCCTCCTATAGATCTGCTTGTACTGCTAGTAGTGTTGACTGATATCCTCCAAGAGCAAGGTCTGCTCCTGTTGTATTGAGAACAAAGTTATACCCGCCTGGACCCTCACTTGAGTCAGTTCCAATAACAAGGAACAAAACAACCTCGTCATCTCCCTTAGGTCCTGCGGTTACAAAATCTTGTTCTAGCATTTGGTAGTGAGTAACGTTTGTGAATACGTCAGGGTCAGACTTTCCTGCCCATGCTAGTAGGGGCTCGTGGATTCCTGGGGCGATTACAGGCCAGTTGTGAGCAGTACCACCTGTATTGGGTACTCCTGGTTGGTTAGGAAGAATCTCCCATACGATGCGAGAGCGATACCAAGTTGCTGCATCGCCTGCGTCACCTTGAGGTGCCGTGTAGAGGGCAGCGTAAGGAATGCGGGTTTCATTTGAACGGGGACGGAAGAAACCATAAACAGAGTTTAGGTCACCCAAAGTTACAAGTTCTGTAAGTGCTCCACCACCTTGACCAAAGAAGTACCAGTTTGCTTTTTCACCACCAGAACCAGAGTTGGCGTAGTACCAACCACCTGAGCCTAGGGGATCTACTGTGGCTACAGCACCACCAGCAGTAACAGTAACATCTGTATTAACAATGGTTTGAATAGATGGTTCAAGGTTTTCTTCAATGTGAGTAAGACGAGCATCAAGTGCTTCTACTGCGGTCTGTACTTCACTCAAGTCTGTGTAAGTGGAAACTCCTTTATCAATCTTCTCTGCTAGGGATGCGTTTAGGTCTGCTGCCTTGAGCACCTCGTCTGCTACATATGTTTTACCCATTGTTATCTACCTACCCCAATTTTCCTGTGTCTAATTTACTTTGATCTAGGATAAAGGTTAGATCCTCTGGATCTGGGTTTGGATCTGGGTCTGGACCTGGCCCTGGTCCTGGTGTAGAACCTCCACCTGGACCTGGCTTACCACCATTGCCCCAAACATAAATGTATGAGGTTTGAGAAACCCAACCCATTAGCAATCACCCTCGTTCAAAGTATTATGGTTATTATACCATAACTTTGAGAAACTATATTTATAGTTCTTCGTCAGGAACACTCTTGTCAATGTTGAAGATCTTACGATGTGCCTTGGGGCCGTACTTTGTTTTGTCTTCCATATTAGTATCTGCGTTAAAGTTACCAACTGCTTTTGCTGGATACCCGACTTCACCCTTTACAGGATCAGCACCTTTATAATCTCCTAAATCTTTGAGGCGGCTGGCGAGTCTCCAAGCCGCAGGATTCTTGAGTGTGGGATCGGCCTCTGCGTTGTAGATTCCTTCTATGTCTGGAATCTTGCCGTCCCATAGTCCTGAATACTCGTCAAACTTCTTCTGCACCTTCTTGTTAGATGCCTTGATATCTACCTTGCGAGTTGGGGCATAATCTTTGTGTCGGGGGAAGCGTAGTGTAGAGGTATCGCCCCAGCCATAAAGATCAGAAAGTGTCTTACCAAGAATAGCGAGCGTCTTCCATTGGGCCTCTGTGAGGTCATCGCTTAATCCCTTCGATACTATTTCTATCCCCATGAGATAAGAGTTGCCGCTGTCCTTGGGAATTCCAAGACCCTTCCACTCTGTACCAGAAAAATCTCCTTTCCCTGCATGGTAGCAAGGTTTATAAGCATTAATTGCTAATTTTCCACAACGACGCAAAGTAAAAGCCGATGCGGGACTATTGAAATCTGGATGACGATTTACGAATTTTACCTGGCCGTCATCAGCAGAACACTTGTTGCCCTTGTGATTGGGGTCGGTAGATTCAGTAGAAGCACCAGCAGTATGATGAAGCATTAAAGCAACAGGGTTTCCATTCTTACCTTTCCATGAACTCATTCCGTGCCAAGTGTTTTTCCAACCACTCATCCATTCAAGATCAATACCTGAGGCATCTAGTGCCTTCTTAAACTTGTCTGCTGAAACTGCCATGATCAGCCACCCCAAAATGTTCTGGGTGTATCTTCCTGATCTACTTCTACCTCCACTACCTCTTCTACTTCTACAACTTCTTCTACAGGTGCAGGAGCAGGGGCAGGATTCTTTCCAGCCTTGGCTGCTTCACGAGCCAAACGTTGACGTTCTCTTGGGTTCATTTTACTTACCTCCGACGAACATTATACCACAACTTTAGTAGTCTTCGTCTTCTTCCTTCTTTTCTAGTTCTTTCTTGGCTGCCGTTGCTCCAAGAGAGCCTGCAACCATAGCACCTAGAAGTGCGAATGCGGCAGAAGCGGTACCAGGATCAAGTCCAGAACCATCCTTTACTGCCCGAATAAGACCACCAACCACAAGGAGAACAAGAACGGTACCCACAATAGCGAGAGAAAGCCACTTGAGATCAAAGAATGGATTTTCCTTTTTCATTCATTACAACTCCTTTAAGTTTATACTATTATTATACCACGATATTGTTACTATTTACCCTTCTTCTTTGGAGTCGCCATCTTTCTTATCCTTCTTGTCCATATTCAATATGCCATTGACAATCGCACCCAAGATAGCCACCAAGCCACCAGCAATAGTCGCATCCAACGCGGCATCAGGACTAGCAGACTTTCCAACAATGATCCCCACAAAAACCACGGGAACAGTCATAGCGAGTATCAGGCGTGGGTAATCCATCACTTACCCTCTTCAAAGATCCGATCATGTGCTTTTGGTCCATACTGACTCTTGTCTTCCATGTTGGGAGCCCATTTTTCATTATAAGCAGTCATAGCAGAAACAGGATATTTTTGTTCATATTTTACTGGCTGCCAGTTCTTGCCTCCGTATCCCAAGTCTGAAAGTCGGCAGGCCAATCTCCATACAGCAGCATTCGCAAGTGTGCGATCTTCATTAGCAGCGGCTACATTTTCGTATGGTGGAATTTTTTGATCCCATTTGCCCTGTACGAGACCCTTGAAGAAACCATCGTTATCAGAGTAGTATTGTGCTCCGATGATGTATCCCTTGGTGTGCTCATAGTAAGAGGCCCACCCCTTAAGTCTAATTTCCACTAGGTCAATAAATCCAGAACGCTTATAATCAACAGACCATCCAGTCATATCTCCATTTGCTAACCAAGCATGTCCGTACTTGCTATTGGGGGGTACTGAATAAAGAATAGCACCACGAGGTACTGACTGCCACCATTCTTTGTCGTTGTATTTAGTAATATTTACCTTAAATTTTTTATTTACGTTGCCCCAAGCATCACGGGCACTTGAACCAAATGGACCCATAGAATAAGATTGACGACATGTGCTCTGGCATAATCCTTTCCAGGATTGAGAAGGATTCTTACTTTCCTTTTCCATCCATTCGATTGCCTTGTCTACGTTTCTCATTCGGCATCATCTTGTGGAATGTCTTCTTCTGGATATGGTTGTGCTTTGATGTTCTTTAGTTCATCATTAGCCTTATCTTGTGCGTCGTCATATTTTTCAGCCATTACTTCCACCTCTTTTTAATAGCAGTCCAAGCATATGTACCGTCGCCAATCCAAGCACCCTTTAGGTCAGGACGTTCCCATGCGTACCACATTACAAAACCACCTTTAACGTAGTCTGCAATAGTTTGCATATACTTTTCTACCTTGTCCTGTGGAATTCCGTCAGAGAGTAATCCTAATGCTGTTTCGGTCACCCATAGTTTTGTAGTGGGGCAACCCATATCCTTCATAGTCTTCTTTACGTCTTGGTGATATTCTTTCCACAACTTCCCTTGCGATGTGGAGCCCATTGGATAGATATGGCAGGCAACAAAGTCAATGCCGCACCAAGTCTTTTTATCCTTCTTTTTTAGTGCTGTGAAGTATTTGGAAGCCTTATTCATACCGCCCGAACTTGGTCTTGGCAATACTGACGCACACCCAATTTTTGCGGCAGGGTCATTACCCTTGATAATGCGAGAAGCATCCTTAGTCATCTGTGCTAACTTGTTACGATTCTTTTCGTCGTATGGATACATGAAGTCAGCCAACTGAGGTTCATTCCAGATTTCATAGGCGTGAATGCGTCCCTTGTATCGTTGTGATATGTTTGCTACGAATGGTTTCCATGAAGCGTTGAGATCTCCTGGTAGTGAGTTTGTGCCTGGGCCTAACCAAGGAGCAAAATGCGGTGCGGAAGGATCTTGTGCGGCCCATCTGGGGGTAGCGGCAATGACATAGGTAATGTGTTTGTAACCCATGCCTTCCATCTTACCTAAAACTTCATCAAGGCGTGACCAGTCGAATTGGTCAGGAGCAACGTGAATGTCTTTCCATGTAGCACCAATATCCCAGATGCGTCCGTGTGTTACTTGTGAGGGCCAGTTTCCTTCTTTACCCGTTGTCTGTGTAAATCCCATACCTAGCATCAGTCTTCAACCCAAATCTCATCGGTAGTGCGAGTGGGATCGGAGTAGTAAACAAAGTATCCAAGATTTACATAATCATTTTCTACAAAGTACAAACCCATTGTTTCTAAGTTTTTGAACTTTGCTTTAATGATGGTTGAATTCTCTTCAACAATTTCTGTAAACTCTCCATATATTCTTCCTGTGTTTTGAGAAATAATGAACCATTCTCCCAGGTGAATCATATCAGCAGAAAAGGGTATGGTATTTGACTTCTTCTTATTGAATGTTACTTCATTTCCTTCAACAAGAATGTCGCTGTTGAACACAATCTTGTTTTCATCTGGATTGACAACAGATGAGTTATTTACACCATTAGACCATCCTGCGACTGACTGATACAAACCTTCTGATGGTGGCCTTTCTGGTTCTTGTAATGGTGGATAAACTTGATCTTCCCCCAAAAAACCCTTAGATACAGATGTATCTCCTAAGTACCAAGTTTCATAGGAAAGAGACATGCTTACACTACCAAATACAAGGTGGATGGATCTTTATCAGTAAGTCCCTCGTATTCTGCCTCTGTTAGTCTCACGATAGAGGTTACGGAATCACTTACTACCATACCCTCGTGTTCGTGGTCATCAGATTCATCCCCACCTTCACAAGTTTCAGCACTCTGTAGGAGAAATTCTGCGTCTTTTGGAACTAAGGATTCTACTCTCTCATCGAATCGGTATCCGTAGTAGTAACTCATATCTTGTTTGGCAGCCAATGTGATTTCGTGAACATTATCTCCCACGATGAGCCAAATAGTATCACCTTCTTCAATTGCAGACATATTTTTGTCAATATCTCTGTTGTCTAGGTCTCCCTGATTGCCATCGTCCCCGTACTTTTCTGTTGGCTTATGAAGTTTAAGATAGTAATCTTGTGCCTGTGCCCCTCCATTGTGATAGAAGAAGTCGTTCCTTATGTAGCGGCCTAGAATACAATCGCCGTCACCACCCATGCTTTCTTCCAAAGCATCCAGGCGAGCATTCTGCTCTTCTTGTGATTCTTCCAAAGACTCAATGCGAGCATCTTCCTCTGCATCTTTTTCTTCTAGGTATGTTGGATCAAAGCGTGCGCCCTCAACACTACCATCATGTGTGTGGTCTGCGTCTGCGTAGTTGCCTACGGGTTGGTAAGTCCCATCGTGGTTATGTGTTGTGTCGTGGGTGTGTGTGGTGTCGCTCTTACCAGAAAGAGCATCGTTAGTGGCGTAGTCGCCTAAGGGTTGGTATTCCCCTGTGTGATCGTGTGTTGTGTCTTGTGGTGGGTGGGTGTGTGCTGTGGTGGCAAAGCCATCATGGGTATGTGTAATATCGTGGGTGTGATCTTTATCTGCCTTATCATCGTGACCATGGCTCTTTCCTGAATATTCTGAGTGGGAGTGAGGTGCATTACCTCCACCTCCCAGACCACCAAGGTCTTCTTTGTTTAATTCAATGTATCCAGTTGCCTCTGCGCTATCGTTTTCCTTCTTTAGACGACCAGCCAATCCACGGAGATTAGACTTTCGTACTCTTACATAGCCTTCTTTTTCGTCTTTTACTTCATCCCAACCCATAATCAAATCTCCTATAAAAGTATTTGATCTTATTATACCATAATATTACTTGGTGAAGCGGTCATAAATGGAAAGGGCAGCGAGAATAAATCCCGCTGTCCCAATCACAGTAAGGAACACAATAAAGTATTCTGTTAGGCTCATTTCTTCACCTTCTTAACCTTGAAGGTAAGGAGATTGTCTCTTGTGTTGTCTGAGAGATTTACTCCTACTACTTTGTACTTACCTTTTTTCTTGAAGGACATTTGGATGCCGTCGTCAAAACGCACAACGTAGCGAACTCGCTTCCACTTCTTCTTCTTTGTATTCCACTTGTAGGTACGGATAGATGTGTAGTCACTTGAATCAAACTCTAATGTAACTACCGTTTTCTTTCCTACCTTCTCCACAGGCTGTGACCTTGGTTGTTCCGTTACCGTTTCGTTATCTGGCTGTGACTGAATCGTAACAGGGTTTTCTGGTGTTGGTGGAACCCACACAGGAGGAACCTCTACAATAGGCTCTGGTGCTGGGGCAGGTGCGGGGGCACTACCACCGCCTCCACCGCCACCACCTGACGGAGGTGCGGGAGCAGGAGCAGGTGCCGCTGGGGGTGCTGGGGCAGGAACGGGATCTGGCTCTGGTGTGGGAGTAGGTGTAGGCGTAGGTGTGGGAGTGGGTGTTGGATTAGGATCTGTTCCCACATTCCATTGCAGCAAACGACTTGTAGTTTCAGAATCACTAATCTTAGAAACAGACATGCTCTTCAAGGCTGAATCAATAGCGGCAGGAGAGGAGCCTGGATTTTCTGAAAGGTAGGCAGCGGCAGCACCAGCAACGTGAGGGGAAGCCATAGAAGTACCACTAATAGTCCTTGTGCCACCGTTGTACCACACAGATGTAATGCTAGAACCAGGAGCCCAAATATCTACCAATGGTCCGTAGTTAGAGAAACTAGATTTTCTGTCGGTAGAGGTAGATGACGCAACAGTAATAGCACTAGAGGCAGAGGCAGGTGAATAACTAGAAGCATATGAGTTTGAATTGCCTGCGGCTACTACAACTGTGATACCCGCATCAACTGCGTCTTGTACTGCGCTATTCATTGTGGCTGAATAACTACCACCCAAAGACATATTGATAACAGCGGGTCGGCCAGCGGCATCTTCAATAGACCACTTGATACCTTCAACAACGCCACGAGTAGATCCTGATCCACTACAACTCAAAACACGCACAGGTACGATAGTTGCTGCTGGGGCTACGCCATAGTTTGTTCCCGCTACAGTACCCGCAACGTGAGTGCCGTGTCCGTGACAGTCCATAGGATTGCCGTCCCTAATAAGAAAACGACCATCTCCCCATGTATCACCGTCAATAGCATCAAAGCCTGTTCGCTCTACATTGGCAAACTCAGAAAGGTTATAATCAACGCCTGTATCAATAACATACACACGCACGCCTGATCCATCTGTGCCGCCATCATAATAATCATCCAAAGGAAGGTCTGGCTGATTGATACGATCTAGTCCCCAACTGTCTGCCTGAATATAAACAGGTGCGGAGTCTTCCACTAGGGCTACTTCTGGGAGTGATTCCAATTGTGCTTTTTCGGCGGGGGTGACTTCACCAGTAATAAGGTCACCATTGGTAAGTTCTACAATAACTTCATTAGATCCAAAATAGTCTTCATCCAGCAACTCCTCTGCTGTTACCATTTCGTTATCTTCTGTTATCGTTTCGTTATCTTCTTCTACAACAGGTTCCGTTACCAATTCGTTATCTTCCTCTGGTGCCGCAGGCACGGGGTCGGGGGTAGCAAACTCACCCCTATTATTATATGCCCTACACTCAGTAGAGTCTGCAACCTCCACATATTTATATGTAGTTAAATCCAGACACATATATGCCTGTGCGGTCGGGGCAACAAAAACACTTGCAATCAACGCTGCTGCTGTGAGCAGTACAACCTTCATATCAATCTCCTAAAAATAGCCGTACCCCTATTATACTAAAAATCCCCCACCATGTCAATCATTTATCATAGATAAGTTTTTGACACTTAGGGGGTATATTATAATTTATTTACAATTCCACCAGCATCTCATACTCAGGACTGTAATCAGGAATAAACATTCCAGGCAAGCAACAATCATCATCTACACACATACAAGGAGAGCATGTACAATTAGCGCAAGCACAACATATTCCCATTTGAGGGAGTTCTACAATATCCATATTTCCTCCTATGATATAATTGATGATGCTTACGCATCATGTAGAAGATCAAAGAGAAGAATTTTCTACCCTTTTGCTTTTGAACCTTCTATAAAGGTTATTATATCACAAATAGTTATCCACACCCCCTCTATCCTGTGGATAAGTCATTATGTTACAATGTTGTTATGGAGTTGTTACCAAATATGTCCTTTTGGCGTTTAATCAAAGTGAGTGATAATCCTTTGACTTATTTGTCTGTACCTTATTATAAGGTTAGTTTTGCTACCGCTAAAAGTTAAAAAATTTTGTGCCGTTGGATATTGGGAAACTTAATATTTTTGTTTATTTGTATGATGTGGGATATATAAATAAAAGTCAAGTTTATTTAGACCGCATATTTGTGGCGTAAATCACACAGATAATGTCCGATATGTCCGTGTCTCAATTTGATATTGTCACACCCCTATGCTATATTTGTACTAACAACAACGAGAAAGGCAAGACAATGGAGCACATCACCGAAGATGGAATCATCTACAACATGGACGACCTCTACTGCCCTGAGTGTGGAGATGTTTATGCTCCTACCGTTGGCTACTGTGACGCTACCCTGCGTTGCACGGGTGTTGCCCTCCTCCCCGTGGAGCAGATGTTCTAAAGAGCCCTGAGCCCCTAGGTGCAAATAAGGCCATATGGCATGAGCCACCTAGGGCAAATAAGGCGCGGCCCGTCGTTACCAAACTGTTATCAAAATAGTGTGTTTCGACTTGACAACTGTCATACCCCTATGCTATAGTTATAACATAACAAAACAGAGGAAGTAGCCAGAGTTACTAGGTGGGCAGGCCGCCCATGATAGTCCTAGACTTAAGGTTGTTAGACCTATAATACTCAGTAGCCTACCTAGTGGCCCTAGTTACTTCCTGAATGACAACAAAGAGAAAGGCAGTCAAGTGAAGGAACTACAAGAGGCTGTAGCCCGTATCAACGCCCAGGGTGGCGTGGCTGTGTCTGCTCGTCTTGATGACGGACGTATCAATAGCCTTGATGATGAGGCTACCTTGATCGCTGACCTCATTAAGATCTATGGCGAGGAGGATATCGTAGAGCCCCGTGCCCGTGAATGGTTCGACGTTCGCATGTTCGGTGAGCCTGTTCAGATCAAATCAACTAAACTTCAGGGCTCTGATAACTTCTCGTCAAAGCCTGCTCTGTTGTATGCTTTCACAGATATGACAGAGGATGAGATCACAGACCTTGGTAATGGTTGGGCTAACTTTGAGATTGCCCTTGCTACTAACAAAGCCAATGTTGATCGTGACTACTACATAATTGTCATCGACAAGAACACAGGAATGATCCACCTTACCTCTCTAAAGAGGCTCCGTGTGCTCACCCCTAACGGTAACAATCTTCTATTTCAGATTCCTTGGAAGAAGAACCTTGAGCCTTTGGACAAAACTTTTGACGAGGCTTGGGACTTGGTTATCGGAACCTATAAAGAGAGTGTTCTTAAGAAGATCTCAGTTCATTCTAATGTTGGGATGTTGTAGCCCACCCACGGGTGCGGTACGCGGCCCGTGTGGTGTAAATCACATCAACAATGTCCGATATGCCCGTGTTTCGATTTGACTTTTGAGCAAAAGTATGGGACACTTATAACATAACAAAATAGAGGTTGAGCCTTTAGAAGCAAATAAGGTGACATAGATCACATGAGCCTTCTAAAGCAAATAAGCCTCCAATGTCAGACCCCCATGCTAGAATGGGGACATAGAAAGAAAGAAAGGAAAGTGAGAATAATGTTAGACTCTCTCACAATTGACCATGGCATAGGTAAGGGTATTACCCGTGTCCCCGTAGCCGACACTCTCGTTGGCACCCGTTGGGTAGAATGCGGCTGGTGCCGTCAGGAAGCCACGGGCAAGATTGCTCGCAAGGGTAGTCCCCTTTGCTCAGAGCATAACCGTATCCGAAAGGAAACACTCTAATGTCGTACAACACTTGGTACGCAGTAATGCAATATGACGCTATGGACAAGAAATATGTCGAACTAGTAAAGCGTCCTCACAAGCACTTGTGCTATGAATACATTCAGAAGTCTAATCTACGCAACACTAAAGTCGTTGCCTACTACTGGTAGGAGATAAAATGAAATTGTGGTATCACCCAGGCACGGGCACCTATATGCCTGTTGAGGATTGCTACGTCGTTGATGTACCCGATCACCTTGACGGTGAAGAGATTGAGGAGTATCTAAATGAATCCATTTAAAGTAAATGGTGTGCCTGCCTTGTTTGATAAGGCTAATGGTTTGCTTATTGTTCTACCCGATAATGTGGAACTAACAAGTGAGATCTCCTCTGCCGATATCGCAAGGGCAAAGAAAATAATCAACCTCCGTGAGGGAGAAACAAATGAATGAGAAAGATATTGCCCTAATGTTTTTCGGCATTATTGCCGATGAAAACGATGACCTCTCAGAGATAACGGAGATGATGAAGTGAATAACGCATACAAGTGTTTCTGGAACGGCATGGAGATGGAAGTCTATGCTAACAGTTCCTATGGGGCACAGATCTGCGCTACCGGCGAGTTTCAGAAAGTGGCGGGTAGAAAGAAAGTAAAAACCTATGACATAACAGTAGTGTTATGTGAAGTCAAAGGAAAGCAAATAACGCATAGTGGGGAGATACCCGTATGAACAAGATAGATACATACCCTATGAGTATAGACCAATGCGATCACCCCTTCATGGATGATTGTGGCTACACATGCCATTGTCTAGAATGTAATCTGTGTGGCTTGTTAATAGTCACGGAGCAAAACGCATGAACACTTATCTATATGGTGCTTGTGGTAATATCGGTTGCCTTTCCTGTACCCCCGCTTATATCGTGGAGGGTATGACCGCTGAACAATATGATGCCAACATAAAGATTGAGAGGATCGCATGAACGCTGACCCAACAGGATTTGAGGACGCATGGACTGATATCTATTGGACATTTGCACATGATGACATGGCCTTTGACTACAGGGATCGTTATTACAAAGAGCGTTATCTAAAAGTGAAGTCTGGTCTTATTGATTTTGAGAAACTAACTATTGTTAGGGAGTGAGGCTGGCCGCGTCCCGCTGTGACCTATCTCACAAAAAAAGATTTCGAAATGTCCGATTTGTTAGCATTTACGATTTGATAATGTCAGACCCATGTGCTAGACTTTAGTCATAGAAAGAAAGGAAGTAGCAACGATGACTACTACAATCAAAATCAAGCAAGCCCCCTTCTACGCCAACTGTGTAGATTGTGCCCGTGAGGGTGTCCGTACCCCTACCAATCTCTCATGGATCGGTAAGTTCCTTTGCGAGATCCATATCCTAGATCGTCAGTCCTAGACTGTCAGACCCCTGTGCTAGACTTTAGTAAGAAAGAAAGGAAGTAGGCAAATGTTCTACTACGAAGTAAAATTCGCCAACGGCGAGAGCCTGGTGATTATGTCAGACGGTGACCCCGTAAATGAGGTTCCCGTAGAGTTCCAAGGTGACGTTATCGACGTTGCCACCATTTGTGAGGTGTCGGCATGATTGACGGTATCTACCGCATAGAGGAAATGAGGGCAGATGAGTGCCCTGATGAGTTCCTTACCCGTGTGTTCGACAACGAGGTTACCATGTGGCGTAACCGTCTTGCCGACCACAATGGTAAAATCTACTTTGAGTTCCCCTACATTTCGTGGTGTGACGCTATGTACGTCAATGCCGACGAGCCTATGGCTGTCCTTGTTGAGGAAACATGGGTAGAAGCAGCCCTAGACATTGAGTTCGATCTAATGAAGAAAGGTCTTGTCTAATGCGTATCTCTGATCTAATGTCCCCGTTCTCACTTGAGGAAGGCGATGTGCTTTGCTTTGAGGACGACGACTATGTTGTTGTTGATGTAGATCTTGATGGTCGTAACTATGTAATCAAGGTTACTGATATGTATCTTGATGAGCGTGTTCTGAATGTACCCGACAATGCACAGGTAGCCGTCATCGTTGGCTACGACGAATTGGAGATCTGATGGATATCAATAAAGTAGAACAAAAAGGTGACCAACTACAAAGCCTAGGTAAAAGTTGCATGGGTATTGGTTGCATGATTCCTTTGATTCTTATCTTAGGAACTTTCTTGTTTCTAGTTATTGGTAGTGTGTTCTAATGACTTGCACATTCTGCGATACCCCGTTGTCATCAGAGCGTGCTGAGATATACTCGCATTGTTCTGCTGATGACTGCGTGGTGATGTGGCGTAGAGAAAGATTGTCTGACTATTCTCTGACGCTTGTTCCTAAGTCTGGCTTTCAGATTGTTCTAAAGACAGATAGTTTTCTAAAGGTTGGTGGTAGGTCATCGGGTAAGGTGTGACGGGCCGCGCCCCGCTGTGGCCCTTATCACATCTGATAATATTGACAAATGTCAGACCCCCGTGCTATAGTTGTCTCAACAACAACGAAAGAGGAAAAAATGGCTAAGGGAATTGTCGCTCGCACGAACGAACTGATGCGTCTCACCCCTGAGGAGATTGCTCAAAAGGCAGAGGAGTTCGACTTCTTTGTCGATCACGAGGCAGTCTATGACTGTGACCCCTATGATGTGGAGGCATACCACGCAGAGGCCATGCTCGCCTATTGGGACTAGGCGAAGCCGCGCCCCGTGTGACTCATCTCACACCAAATAAACTTGACAAACTCTCTAAATTTTGATAAAATAGACCTATGACTGACAAAAAGAAACGGACAAAACGGACACCCGAAGAACGTCTGGCGATGAAGTATGCCTATTGGAATAAATGCTGCCCTGGTGGGAACCCTGAAAGGGTATTACGATCAAATAAAATTGATTACGAAGATCCCTGGTATGTGACCAACGCCACACCCCAAGAACTTGACTGAGATTACGAAAGAGAGTATAATAGGACCATGATAAAGCAAAGGAAACGCACACGGGAAGATATCCAACGCATTCAGGATTTGCGTCGGTCTAACGCTAGTGCCAAATACAAGAATAAGAAAAAGTATGACCGCAAAAACAACGATTGGAAGAAGGAAGCATGAAACTTCACGCCTATGAGGTAGAGGGTCACGATACCTATTGGGAGATTTATTTTCCTTCGGGAACCTATTACGCTACCGTCGAAACTGACGACTTTGGCGACTTGATTTCCACTATGTTGGATAGGGGATACGAGGACATTATCGTTATGTCTCAGGAACCTTATCAAGTGATGACTGCTCTACACATTGAGTTAGATAAGTTTTTTGGACAACCTGGGGACTACCTTGATGACTGTGAAGTTATCCAAAACCCCAAACTTGCTCTCCACCCCATGTGCCCTGGTTGCAAGGCATTTGCTGATTGGACTAAGGGTAAGACTTATGGCGATTTCTACAACAATCCCTTGTTGTGGAATAAGAATGTGTTTTTACATAACGATGTGGAGTTGGTTGCTAATGTCTGAGCGTGAGGAAGCGATGAATAATCACCCTGCTGGAAAAGGAAGGGTAGATGTAGAGGAGCCTGTTGATGAAACACAGGAGCCAGAGCCTTGGTTGCTAGACGCTCGTGATCGTTGCGACGCTTGTACGGCTCAGGCTTATGTCCGTGTGTATTTGGAATCAGGTACCCTTGACTTCTGTGGTCACCACTACAACAAATTTGGAAATAGAATAACTGCAATAGAGGTACGAGACGAAAGGGAAAAACTCCAATGATGGAAAAGCGTGAGGTAGAAGTAGAGGTGACTCTCCAAAGCGGGACGTATTACCTCGCAGATCCGTGTTATGTAATTCCCGATGAAGATTGGCTCCCATGGCTAGAGGCATGTGATTTTACTAATCAAGATACTTTGATTGGTACCGTGCCTGGTAAGGAGATTGACGCTGTTGGGTTCAGGACGGCACATGGCGATGGTATGTACGCATTTGAGGGACAGAATACCAAATCTTGGAAACAAGATGAATGGACTACTATCCTGGAATTAGGCGTAGATAGCGGAATGATTGGTTTTGTGAGTAGCGTTGGCGTTACTCCCGAAAGTATGATGTTCGTGGAAAAAATTACTTTGGAAAGTCCCACCACCATTACCTATCGTGATGGAAATTTATCTTGGAATACTTCCCGAGGGGAATCTTTCAGGGTTTTGACGGAGGATCAAGATGGAGACTGGTAGAGATATTCTGGAAATTTTCTTTGAGGCTTTGGAGCGTCCCCAACCTACAATTGTTACCGAAATGTTATCAAATGGACTGGACAATGGCCCCTCAGAGATGGTAAAATAGGGTCAAACGAATGAAAGGGAAAGAAATGGAAGATAAGAAAGTTCTAAAGTTGGAAGATGTTATGGCTGGTGTTAGTCCTATTGTTGAGGCTGATCCCTTGTTTATCTACCCCCAACAAATCCACGACGGCGACGAGGAACGTTGTAACTGTATTGAGTTATCCAATGATGAGGACTCCGACAGGGAATACCCAGAGGAATACTTTGATTACGTTGATTGCGAATGGCACATGGACGACGACAACACCTGTCGCTACGTTCAGAACGACGGGGCACCTGCCTGTGTTGTGGGTCATTACTTTGTAAAAGAACTAGGAATGAAAGATCTCTACAACTTTGAGACAAAGGCACCTACGTTCGTTCTTGAGGCACACGGCTACGAGGTTGAGGCTCCTGCCCAACGCTTTCTCAACACCATTCAGTCACAACAGGATCAGGGTTGGGCGTGGGAATCGGCCTATGACCAAGCGGTAAAGGAAGTTGGTGCGTATTTCGCACGGACAGAGGTTCCTTATGCGGAGGAATCAAATGAGTAGGCAAGACGGGCAACCACAAATTCGTAAATTAGGTAAAGACTATTACATTAACATAACCGATGTAATAGAAATGCTTAACGCCTTCGGAGAGTTTTCTCTTGACGAGTTTATGGCTAAGGACGAACAAGACATAGAGGAGTTTGATTGTGGTTGGTTCGAAGGAGATCAAGCACGAATCGAACATCTTCTCAATCTATTTTCTATGTTGGTTGCAGAGAAGCGTTTGGATAAAATTGATAACATAGAAAAACTATTTGAGGAGTTTCCGTCAGAAAAATTTATCAGAAATCGTGGCGGTAACTCTTGACAAATCTCCCCTAATAGTGTATACTTAGGGGTACATGAGAGAACAGACCCTCTCACTAACAACAAGGAGAAATACAAATGGCAAAGTCAGTTAAGGTTGGTGACTTCTACACCACATCAAACAGCAACATCAACGGAATCGTTGAGGGCATCTACGCTCACAATGGCCGTAAGGTTGTAGAACTAACCGTTCAGGGTGGCGAAACACTCTTTTCCACACTCCCCCGTGGAATCCGTGCGTCGGTGACCGCATAACACAAATCTCCTGTCGGGGGGTCACCATCGGTGGCTCCCCACAGGTGCGGTGTTTAATATGGATAAACTAATTGTTAGAGTTATCTTTAGTTTCATTTTTTTAGGTTTGGCTATTTATTTCGCTAACCTCTATTGGTAGGGCGACGGGGCGCGGCCCGTGTGACCTATCTCACACCCCTATAACTTGACATTCTCCCTACGATCCTGTAAAATAGGGGGTAACGAAAGGAAAAGTTATGAAAGAATACATGATTTTCACAGATAGTGGAATTGAGTTCGGTGTGTTCGGTGTCTCTAAAAATGAGGCTCGTGAAACAGCCTATGAGATTCTAAATCAAATAGTTATTACCCATGTGGCTGAGTGTCACACCCCCGTGGTAAAATAGTAACAAAGAACGAAAGGAAAAAGAAAATGGGATTAGATCAATACCTTACCGCTAACGAATATGTTGGTCGTACCAAGCGTGATCCTAAGGGGCTCTCCGATACCCCGAAAGAAAACGAGTTGTTTTATGACCTTTCCAATCGTCGGCCTGGTTGGATAGATACCGCTGGTTTTTCTGGCATTTCTATCTCGTACCCTGTCGGTTATTGGCGTAAGGCGAACGCTATTCATGGTTGGTTTGTTACCAACGTGCAGGACGGACGGGACGAGTGCCAAAAGTCTTATGTCTCGCCACAAAACTTGCGTGACTTGCGTGAGGCATGTCAGGCAGTCCTCGCATCACGAAACAATAGTTCAGTTAATGTTGCAGAGGTTGCCGAAGAAAATGGTCTCGCTCCTACGGCTGGATTCTTTTTCGGTGGTCAGGAATATGACGAGTGGTACTACAACGATCTAAAATACACCGTCGCAACGATAGATAGATTAGAAAATAAAGGTCTGTTCGACAACGCATGGACAGACATTGAATACCAGGCGAGTTGGTAAGCCATGTTAGTTGAACAACTTATTAGACAACTAGAGTTGTACCCCAAAGACGAAGAACTATACGTTGAGTATTGGGACAAGGAAACGGTGGAGGCAATGGAAGCAGTTGCCTTGACGGAAGATAACTGGGGACAGGTCGTATATGAAATGGAAGAAGAAGAAGGTGGGTCTTTCTTCCCAACGGCACTAAGGTTCAATCAAAAAATAGAAGAACTAACAAACGCTAAACTGATAGAAAGGAAGTAAAATGGCAAACTATGAGGTTGAGGTAGAGGGACGTTACACTATCGTCCTTGAGATTGAGGCCGACTCCTACGACGAGGCAGAGAGTAACGCTATCCGTGCCTTTGAGCAGGACGTTGATGTTGTCACTAACATGGGTGGCGAGTCCTGGGACTGGACTGGGATTGTTGCAGTCCATGAAATGGAAGACGAGGACGACGTAGGTTAGAGTACCAAAAGTGTGGGGGTATTGACTTTACCCCCGCACTCTGGTATAATAGTACCTACAGAGAGAGGAAAAAATGACCAACTACTATTTGAGTATGGGCTACGGAAATGTCTATACCACAGGAACTTTAGACAAGAAAGTTGTTTTGCCGATGGGTGACGATGCCGTTATCATCGACGGTGAATGGCATATGAGTGACGAAGGTTTCGACTTAGAAGCCGTCCGTGATGAACAAATATCAAAACTACAAAATGGTGACACACTTGCCATCGTGTATCCTAATCAAGCATCGTTGTACATTTTAGATGAATGGTCAGAGGACTTTCATATCCCTCACAATCAACGGGAAGAGTTGTGGAACAGCGAGGGTATCGAAGAAACTTATATCTATTTCATTGACGCAGAAGAAGAAAACTGGTATTGGTTAGCAGAAGCAATGGTTGATTACTATGATGAAAATGAAAGACCTGTTCCAATCTACCCTGATGAGGATGAATAATGGTATGGGCATTCCTTTTAACATCGCTAGGTATTCTCATTCCTTATTGGTTGTTTCTAATATTTTTTAGATAGGTGTGGTGGGGGTTGTAGCACAGGGGTTCTATTCCTTTCTTACCCTAGTGCTCCCCCCACCGCTTTACCCCGACGGGGCGCGACCCGCATCCACAGGTTATCCACAGCCTGTGCATTGTCACACCCCCCTGGTATAATGAAGCCATGAAGAAAGGTTATGTTATCAAAACGTTATCAAAAAGTTTTGAAATAGACTTGACAAAGGCTGTCAAATCTAGTATACTGTAGTCATAACAAAAAAACAAAACCCAAAGAAATAGGAGAAAATCATGGGTCATATGTTAGAACAATACGAGGACATGGCAACGTTCGCCAGCCTCCGGCAACCCGCTTGGCATGGTCTTGGCACCGTGTTTGATGAGGCGGTTTCCACTAGCGATATGCTAGACCTTGCTCACCTTTCCAATTGGAATGTGCGTCAGGAACCAATCGACCTCCCTGGTCGTTACCACGGCGGCGATTTCTTCGCCAACGTTCGCACTAACCCTTTCGATGGTGAGGCAGACGTTCTAGGTGTCGTTGGCTCTCGCTACCGTGTTTTCCAAAATGAGGAACTTTTCTCATTCGGTGACAACATTCTTGATGGTGGCGGCACTTGGGAAACCGCAGGCTCTATCAAGCAGGGCACCGTTGTGTTCGGTGCGTTGTCTCTGAATCGTGAGATCACGGTGAATGGTGAGACCACGGAGAATTACCTTCTCGTGTCGTCAAGCCATGACGGGTCACACCCCATTCAGGCAAGCGTTACGCCTATCCGTGTTGTGTGTAACAACACTCTGACGTTTGCTATCGGCAAGGGTGGCAAGTCTGCTAAGCAGTCTTTCCGCATTCGTCACACTCAGACCACCGACGGTCGTGTTGCGGAGGCTCGTCAGGCTCTCGGAATTGCTCACGCTTACCTTGACGCATTTGAGGACGAGATGAAAGAACTCACCGCCATTTCTGTCAATGACAAGAAATTCCATGAGATCGTCACCGCCGCTTACGAGCGTCCCGACGTTCCCAAGAATCCTGTTGGTGGCGAACTCGCTTCGGTTACCCGTTGGGAAAATAAGTTGGATAGTCTCAAAGACATTTGGGCTTCTGAGACCACGCCAGAAAAGACCGCTTGGACGGCTCTTAACGCTATGACGGAACGCCTTGACTGGCACCGTCAGAGTCGTAACGGTTCTTATGAGGGTGCCCTCGTTGCCGCTTCGGGTTTCGATCCTGCGACCAACGTTGAGAAGAACCGCCTTCGTAAGGTGACCCGTTCGCTGGTTGGCCTTAAGTAAAACCTACAACCTCTGGGGGGCTTCGGCCCCCTGGGGGTGCGGGGCGCGGCCCAAATCCTAAATCTACCAAATGTGTTGATATGTCCGTTTCGTTATGGTATAATGGGGGCATGGAAAAATTCTCAAATCGGACATTTTTCTCAAATGGGGAAACCCTATCAAAATTTTTTAGCGGCAAACATTACGAAGGATCGAAAATAATCCAGGAGTTTGCAGACATTACGAAGGCACCAAAAAAAGTCAGGAGTTTTCTATGACTGTTATAGCAGGATTAACTTCTGATGGTGTTGTTTATATGGGTGGAGATAGAGGTGCTTCTGATGGTGATTCTATTCTTTCTATGAATTCCCCGAAAATTTGTAAAGTCGGACATTTTATTATTGGATATGCGGGTTCTGGTGGATTAGGACAAATAGTACAACATCTTGATTGTTGGAATGAACATCCGAAGGATGTTGAGAAGTTCTTAAGAATGGATTTTGTAGAGGAGTATATCAAGGCCCGTGAGAAAGTTGGGGGTAAAGATGAAGAAGAAGCCCAACTACTAATAGGACATAAGGGCAAACTATACGAAATGGATACATCTGATTATGCGATATTCCCATTTGGATATACTGCTATAGGATCAGGTGGTGCTATTGCCCTTGGTTCCTTATATTCTACTGAGAATACCGCATTTTTGCCCCAAATGCGGGTAGAAATAGCAATATCAGCAGCCATTAATCATAACCCAGCATGTAATGGCCCTATAGATACATATATTTGCTGATTTTTCTTATTTTTTTGCTGTTTTGTATTCAATTTTGTGATAGATAGGGGAGTATTTGTTTATTTTTATAAATGCACAATAAACCATCAAACCTGTATCTAATATATCACCATCATTTCTCTCCCATATATCAGTATCTCTTTATATGGAGTAAAGTGGGTCAAAAGGGAGTAAATAAGGCTCTGTAAGACACTCTAAGAGCATAAATACTATATGTTTATACTAGGGATAGTTCTGTATGCGTTTTCTACCCCGCAAAAATCAGAGCACACAAATATATTACAGTAAATCCCAGGCCAAAGCCTGTGATGAGGTCATTCTTGTTCATTATATAGTCCTATCATATACTCTAGTTGGGTTACTTCTCTCTTTGCTTCTATGAGCATTCTTTCTAGATTATATACCCTTGCTTCTTGAGGTGTCATATCTCAAACCTGACTATTACAGGCAGTTCATCTCCGTCTGCTATTTTGTCTTGCTTGCTCTTGTATTGCTTTGGCTTCTTCTCTGCCCCCGATTTAGGGGCTGTCTTTTTATGCTGATGGGTAGTCGCAGAATTTCTTTCGTGCGTCTTGTTCAATTTCTTTGGTTTTTTTGGCAAAGTAACCAACTCCTGCTATGAAATTTTTTACTACATTTACTGCGTAGGGTTCCAAAAAATTCTCTTGTGAAAAATTCCTTTGGAAAATTTCTTTGAATTCTAAAAAATTTTTCTGGATACTCATTCGTCGTTGCGTCCCTCTAAAATTTTTACAAGGAATATCCATGTTGTTAAAATAATTGTAAGTGCTACAACATAATCTAACCAACTGTTAATAATCATTCGGTTGGCACGCCCATCCCCCAAAAGTCCTGTGTGTGGATTTCAACACAGTCTTTACATATTTCAATGGTGCTAACGTGTCGTGCGTAATATTCATCACAACTTAAACACTTGTCGAAATATTTCTTACTATTCTCCATAGTCATAGTTACTTTCCTCCAATCTTTCGTACCATTCGTTGCTGCATTCAACGCTACAGAACAACGCTTCTTCATCAATTTCAATGAGACAGTTGCCACAATGGTTCATTTTAACGACACCTCTCACAACGTTTAATTACTTTGTCAAACCCGTAAAACATCTGTCCACAGACCTCGCAGGTCTGAGTGTCAGTCATGTGGGTATCCCCCAGCGATGTATGTCCGACAGGTCATGCACACAAGTATACCATCTTTGTTGATGCTCTGTTCTGGTTGCCGGTGCTCACTCAGACAATAGCATCTACCCCATAAGAAACTCTTAGGAGCATTCTCAGACCTTTTTAGGCGGGTCTTGAGGTAGCCTACCAGGGACATTTACAAGTCCTCCTGATCCTTCTCAGAGATGAGAGGATTATCACTCATCTTGAACATTTCTCCTGCTGTAGTAAACTTTTCTTTAGGATCTAGATTCAGTTGTTTGCAAAAATTAACAAAGGTTTGATTGATTAAAGTCTCAGCATAAAAACTCTTGTCCAAGTCGGCGGGTAGTTCAGCCAAATCCAAAACTATCATAGCAGAAAGAGGCACACCAACATCATTTGCTTCAAAAAATTCTTTCCAGTTTCCTTTCAGCATATCTTCTCTATAGTTCAGGTAAATATCCGCAAGGATCGCCGTTTTGTGAGTAAAGGAAATCATTTCTTCCTACTATCTGTTGAATAAAACCCAGAGCCATTAAAAGAAACACCCGCTGTCTGTATTTGGCGGTACATAAAACTACCATCACACATATAACATTCTATAATAGGATCTTCGTGAATGCTATGTGTCAGTTCCCGCTGGGTGCGGCAGTCGGAACATTGATAAACATACTTGGGCATTACTTAAACATCCCTTCCAATGTTAAAATTACTTGCTCCCTGCTAATAGCAACGGAAGAGGAAAGATTGTCAATTGCATCCTGCAACGCAGCATTATACCCTTTTTGCCAGGGTAGCGAAAGTTGGGTTCCCTTGATTGTGTATGTTCCTTCTTCGGCAATTTGTCTAAAGTCATCCATTATTTCTCTTTTCTGATCTCATTATATCACATCGCCACTTTGCGTGTGTTGTACAATATGGCTCATTTGTTGGACTTTTCTTTGTTGCCCCCTTATAACGAGGAACAACGATAATGGTGCATTTATCCATGTGCGGCTCCATTGGAGCATGTGGGATCTTGGCACCAGTCTTTGTGTTTCAATATTGTGTTTGTACTGTCACCCCGCCGACCGACCGTCGGACAGTTAGGATCTTCGCACCAATCATCATGTAGCCTTGCTGCCTCTTCCTCATTTAGTAATGGGAGGAATGCTTGCTCTTTATCTATTTGCGGCTCCACCTGCATCTTGAGTGCCGCCGCTATTACGATGAGACTGCGTGCGATGGATGCCTCGTGTGCCCCTGCGTCTGCGAATCTCTGTGCTTTCTCTAGGTTGCTCATCAGATAATCCAAACAATGCCTGCTACGAGGGCAAACCACACAGCGACAATGAATGCTGTCTGTAACCTAAACTTCCATTTCCAATTCATGCTTTCACCAACTCTTCCATCATTAGACTTGCTTCTTCGTACCCTGGTATCTTTGTTACGGGGATGCCTAGTTCTTTGGCTACCCCCACCACGCCAGGGTGGTCATCAAACACCTGTACGATGTTCCAATCCTGCATGATCTTCTTAAACCTATCTTCCTTAAATTCTGGGGCAGAACGACGATCACCCTTACTACGCATCATCAACACATCATAAGAGATGTTATTCTTCTTAAGCCACCCCACGGTTTCTTCATGCCACTCAACATTACGAGAGGTCAAGAGAATAACTTGTACGCCACGGAATTGGTAAAGGTGAAGCATAGACAATACATCTAACTTTACTTTAGCCTCTCCAACCGCTGTATGAAACCCTTCCCAATCCCTAGGACTATCAGGACGGTGAACAAGATGATGAAGAAACTCGTCAACATCAGCAAGCGTGCCGTCAATGTCAAAAATAACTGCATCTCTCACTTCAACCTACTTCCGCAACAGGCACAATGTCCTGCCTTGTATTTGCTTTCTATTCCATGCTCGCCTTCTTCACATCGGTTACAATGACCGATACGCTCGTCAGCGAATATGTCCCAGAGGGTTTTGCTCTCTTCTATCTTTGCCATGTGTCTATTATACCTGACTGCCCTTCTTTTGTCAACTATATACCTTACTCTACTTCTTCTTCCATCATAAAAACTAACTCTACATTTTCTTCATTCTTGTATATCACCTTGCACTCTATATCTAGTTCGCTCTGTCCTGTGATAATGGTGCTGGTGGCATAGGTGTAATCATCAATATCTTCTACGATAACATTACCATATTTAGTTTTAATCATGTCTCCCAACTCTACCGCATATACGGGGAAAGCCTCTGTTGCCTCAATCATATTTTTCCCATCCTAGATCATCTCTGCCATACCGCAAAACCCATGCGGCATGTCTCATACCTTTATTAAACCATTCTGTCTCTGTATCAAAGTCAGGGATCTGATGCATTAGTGTCTCCTCTATTTGATTGGCAAACCTCTCACGCCAGAACTTCTCAATATCCTCATTGAAGTCCCAGTCCCCTGACTCAACCATGGTGTTCATTGTAAATCCAACTCCCATGCCTCTTTAGGAACTTCTTCTCGTCTTGCTAAATGTATTCTTAGATGCTGTTCCCATTGGGATCTGTTATTGCTGTGGAAGTTTGTTGAGTCTCTACCGCTACAACAACTGTTTTGCTTCCTCTTATTCCGTCTTGAGATCACCTCTGGACAATTCAAACAGGTGAAGTGTGGGTGAAGACCCCTGCTCCATCTCATAGGGATATGCATGACGCACACCTCAATGTCTGAGGTTAGATCTTCAACATCGTTCAAGTCATCTAACATGAATGTTCTCCTTTAACCAGTCGTGTAGGGTTGGGGCCTTGTCTGCCTCTTCCCTCCACCTTCTCTTCATGCCATCATACCACTCTTTATTATCCTTTGCCCATCTCTCTTCTGTCTCTTGTCTCCAACGGTTAATAAACCTATAGTCCATTCCCGTAGCAATGAACCCTACCCCCGTTGTTGTGGGCAACGTGTAGTTATCCATAAATGCTTGTACAAAACCAGGAAATTCTGCTGATCTTTCTTGAACAGATCGCCAATACTCTGTGTCATCTCTTTCAGACATTGCATAGTGAATAAACAAAAACTTAGCAAACTCATCGAAGAACCCACGAACCTTATCATTAAATAGGTATCTATCGAACTCTGTAACAGTCCCTCTATTCAAAACATCAATCAACCAGAACAAACTCTCGTGCGTTGTTAGCAAACCATTTGATTCCAAAGGCTCAAGGAATCCCATAGCAAGACCTATCGCAACGACATTCTTAACAAAGGGTCGCTCATGTATTCCAACACGCATAGAGATGGGCCTGTATTCAAGATCTTTTATCTGCTCCCATGTACGGGGCACAACCATCTTATCTGACATTAGGTATTGTTGAAATTGCTCTAGTGCTTCTTCATCACTTACAAATTTATCTGAATAAACATACCCCGTTCCTAGGCGTGACCACAAAGGAATGTTCCAACACCAACCATTTTCAATAGCGGTACAGTTTGTGTAAGGTTCTAGTTCTTTTTCTTTGTCCTCGTAAGGCAAAGCACAGGCCCATGCCCTGTTGTTTGGTAGCAAATTTTCATAGGAAACAAAAGGCTCTTCCATGTGCTTGCTTAGTAGGAATGACTTGAACCCTGTACAATCAATAAACAAGTCACCGTAGATGTTTCCCTCTGGTGTAATCAGGCATACGATGGAACCATCCTCACGCTTTGTTGCTCCCATCACATCTGTCTCTACCCGCAAAACATCTGGACACTTGTATTCCCTGAGCCACTTGCCAAAGGCAGCAGCATCGAAGTGATACGCAACATCATTATTTGGATTTAGATTACTAAAACTGTCTGTGTATTTGTTGCTATTGAACAACGCAGAGTTAGGCCAAAAGGTATCAACATAGTCTGTTACGGGCATCTCTGGGTAGTGAGACCTGACCTCATGCCAGTCTCTAAAGGGGTCAATAGATCCACCCATGCTAGTGCCGAAGGGGTAGTGGAACGCAACGCCTTCTTTTGCAAAGTCTGTGAACTTGATACTCATCTTGTATGAGGCATTTGTCTCAGGCATAAACTGCTCATCGTCAACGCCTATGAACTGCATCCACCTATTGATCTGCCCTAGCGTACTCTCACCCACACCCACAGTTGGAATGTTGGCAGACTCTACCAAGACTATGTTCTTCTTGGGGAACGCCTTGCGTAACGTTGCTGCCGTCATCCATCCCGCACTACCGCCACCGACGATAACTATGTTATCTACTTTCATTCCAAGCCTCCATGACAATTGGGTATTGCCCTTCTACAAAGATTGCTATTGCGTTGGCGTACTCTGTGATTTCATCCTGTGCCGTCGCACCTTGGCGTAGATCCAAGAAACTTAAAACAGCATTGAGTGAAGTAGTCCAACGCCACCGCACATACATAGCATAGGCAGGCAAGAACATGCGTGCTTGCTCTGGTGCTATTCCCCTTACCATTGCCTCCTCGTAAAGGGCGAGGCTCTTGTCGATGTGCTTTGCCATCAGAGTGTTAGCAATAACCCCTGTGTCTTTTGCTACTGGGCCGCCGCTTCCCTGCTTGTTGTTCTCTGGCTTTGACCGCCACTTCTTGTAGCAAGGGTTGTAGAACACAGGCTCCTCTGTGATATATCTGCGGGAGGATTCATTCCAGCCATTCTGATCCTCAACGTGTGTAGATGCTACATGGTGCTTCCACCATTGACGAGCAACCATAAGAGGGGCATAAACCTCAAAAGACATTACGTTGTGACGCAGGGTGCTATCGTGCCTGTGCTTGATAAGAAACTTGATAAGGTTCTTGTCCTTATCTTCTAAGTCTAATACTTCTTTGTCATACGATACCCTTGCGGCATTGGCGATATCAACCTCGCTACCCATGCTATTTACTAGTCTTACATATCCATGATCTAATACATCTATCTTCATTTTATCCATCCTTTTGTTAGGCTTCTATATCCATTCTTAAATTTAGTAAGAGAAATCATAAAAGACTTTTTCATATACCGTTCACCATCGTTGGTGTATTTTGCAGTCCACGGCTCCTCTTCTCTGCGGAAGGGAACGTGCAAGCAAAGTGGCTGCCCCCTCCTAATCTTAAAACTAAATGGTTCATCACTCTTCTTGCGAACAAACAACTGTACGTTAGTCTCGTGATAGAAATCTGTGTGAGTAATACCAGGCCACACATCAAAGTCCTGCTGGAAGTCAAATGGGTATGGCAACTGATATACGCTGTATCCCTTGGGTGTTTCTAGCATCCATGGCGAGGCTGGCTTGATGATACGCTCATAACCCTTGTAGGGTATGTGATCTAGAAGTTGCATGTTGTCATGTTCCTGTGATATATCAAACTCAGAGGTTGCCCCTGAATATTCCCATCGCTTATCCTCAGGAAAGAAGAAGAACTCCATATCCTCCCAAGCCTTCATAACATATGCAGACTTAAATAGATCAACAAACGATGGGCATCTCCGTGCTGTAGGAACAACCCCATCCATGGCTTCCATAGGCATATCCTTAAACCACTTAGGGATCTCCTCAATAAGTTTGACGGGTCTAAACTCTTCTACATCTACAAACCCATCCTTGGTACAATGGTATATCAACTCAGGCATCATAATCCAATCCGTATATATTGTGCTCTAGGTAATCATAGTGTATCAGACATTTCTCTGCTTCATTCTCCCAAAGCATCTTACGCATCTGTAGTGATCCATACAACTTAGTGTGATCTTTGTTATCATAAAACTCTTTCTGTATCTTTGATGCTACAGTACCCGCAAAATTGTATCCGTTTCCTAGTAGAATGAAAACAGAGCCAGCGTCAATGTCTGCGAAGTTGTAGGTATCCAGCAATCCTGTCGCTATCTCTGGATAAAATTCATACTCTCTTTCCTGTATGTCTTGCCAATACTTAGTGTCTCGCTTATCTGATACAGCATAGTGTAAGGCTATGAAATTAGCAAACTCATTAAAGTATTGATACGTTCTTTCGTTGTACATATCCTTATCTATTCTATTTACGTTACCCCGATCTAGCGTATCAATAAGATAGAATAAAGATTCATGGACGAATTGCAGGCCATTACTTTCTAGTGGCTCTAGGAATGCAGCGGATAGTCCAATACCCACCACGTTCTTTACCCAAGTCCTGTTGTATAACCCCACCTTGAATGGCACTAGGCGATAGTTGTAGGAGTCTACCTCTTCCCTAGACCTTGGGATAGACATTTTATCTGACATAAGATATAGTTTAAACTCTTCTAGGGCATCCTCGTCAGACACATACTTGTCAGAGAATACATATCCGTTACCAAGACGGTTCCATACCCCGATGTGCCAAGCCCAACCATTACCCAACGCTGTACAGTTAGTGTATGGCCTCATCTCACTTCGCTTATCCTTGTATGGTATCTGTACCGCCCACGCTTTGTTGTTGGGAAGCACATCAGCATAAGACTTAAATTCTTCTTCTAGTGTCTCACCAAGTAGCATACTCTTGAACCCTGTGCAATCCACAAATAGGTCAGCAGTTATTACCTGCCCATTGTCTAGGGTTAGTGATGCAATCCCACTCTCATCCTGTGCGATACCCGTCACCTCTGACTGTATGTGCTCAACACCTTTACACTTGTACTCTCTCAAGTACAACCCAAACTTAATGGCATCAAAGTGATAGGCCATCCAAGGGAACCTCTCCACATCCAAGAAGTTCATGTTCATCTTATTTTGATTAAACAAAGCAGACATGGGGAAGTGGGTATCAACATAGTCAGTAACAGGTAGATCAAACTGTTGCTTGACTAGACCCCAATCAAATAACTCATTGCCCGTGCTCTTCTCTGCATAGCCAAATGGATAGTGAAAATTTTCCTTGGTGTTAAAGCCACTAAACTTAATGCTGGCTTTGTAGGTAGCATTAGTCATGGGCATAAACTCATCATCTTTGATATCAAGGTACTTCATAAATCTTTGGATACCCGCTGTGGTGCTCTCTCCCACACCGATGATAGGAACATCAGGAGATTCAATTAGTGTTATTTCTTTCTCAGGAAATGACTTGCTAAGGATAGCGGCACTCATCCAACCTGCCGAACCACCTCCAACAATAGCAATCCTGTCTACTCTCAAGATGACACCTTAGTATTCATGTTTAACTTCTGTAGGTAAAACTTCTCGTTGTATTCCTGAGCATGACTAGCAACAGGCCAGTAGTATAGGCAACGAGCACAGCAAGGGTTGTTCTTAACATTACGGAAATCGTAGTAATGAATGGGATCTTTGCGGTACAGGTTAGCCTTGTGTGAGTCATGGACACGATTGTCGCCCCACCACATAGGCGTAAAGCCATCGCTCCACTCGTTAGCATTCTTGCGAATGTCCTTGATGGCATTCCAATTGTTAGTGGTTTCGATCTTACGCTTGGTGCATTCTTTCTTAATTTCGTTTAGGTAGTCAAAGAACCAACCTTCGTAGCCACGCACCATCTTACATGCTGGATGATTACGCCATGCCATCTTCTCACGCCCAGAGGCATTGATGTTGAGTAGTTGCCTACCCTCTAGTAGTTGTTTGTTTAGACGCTTGTTGTCTAGCGACTGTGCGATGAGTTTAGTGTCCTGAAAGGGGACAAAAACCTGCATGTTAAATCCTATCTGTAGTAGTTGTGTTGGGTCAGAGCCTCAAGACGGATTCGAACCGCCGACTTCCATATTACAAGTATGGCACTCTACCAACTGAGTTATTGAGGCATGACATATTGTGTTGTGCTTCTATTATACCGCATGTCGTGCGGGGTTGTCAAGACATTCGTCACAAAAAACTGTGCGGAAATATTGGGAATGATGTAAGATAACTATATTCTCACGACATTCCATGCATAGGTATTTGTAATCAAGCGTTGTCATTCCCACTCCTTAGTAAATCAATAAGTTCAGGCATCCTATCTGCTGGATAAATGTTTCTTCCAAAGTTAGCAAACCTACAAGTAATTACTATATTATCATATGTGTAATCGCCACCGTCATCTAACTTATCTACCGATGGGCAAAGGGGGTGCTTGGGTAGCCAGTCAGGATGATCCTTGTACAAAAGATCTAAATCAAGATCTATTCCGAACCAATGACACTTACCATCTTGCTCTTCAAACTTACTTCGCAAGTCATCAGAAGAAACAACTAACTTAGATGGTTTCCATTGCTTTTGTTTTTCTCCTGCTGGGCCTGCAACCGATGATCCTTTTCCTTCCATACGCCGCCTGTTTGTAGATGAGTTTATCTTAGTATAGTTTCCATTCTCATCCTTGTACACAGCATTGGAAGCACAGTTGTTCCACAACTTCTTAAAAGGATCTCTACTCATCAATAACCTCTACCTCGTAGTTGGGTGGCGTATCAAACGCAAGGGCAGCGATGTAGTTATCTTGCTTGGTTTTATTCCACTCAGGCCAATCCTTTGGCATACCCGTGCTTCTCAGCACAGGCGTAGCCCAAAAAGGTTTATGTAGTTTATTTACGGAGTCCATTTACGCTGTCCTTTATGGTCGCAGTCACACCCACATATACCAAAACTAAAAAATCGTTGGCAAGTTTCGTGGTGTCCTGTAGAGCACCAACCGCTTGGTCTTTTGAGTT
>WLWH01000273.1_pt1 | contig 43934 bp, 65 predicted proteins | sample 6712741 | NCBI WGS metagenome assembly WLWH01 (sample SAMN12718694, study PRJNA515312) | sponge metagenome | isolation source: marine sponge | host: Mycale hentscheli | place: New Zealand: South Island, Marlborough, Capsize Point | collected 2003-05-01 | reverse complement strand
CGCCTTCTTGGGAGCGCAGCATGACGTTGGCGAGCAGGCGGTTAGCCAAACTTGTCTGGTCGTCGGTGAAGTAGACCGTCATCGTGCCAGTGCCTGAGGCATAGCCCGATTGGGTCTTACGGAACGCCGCGTACTTGCTGCTTCCACTCGCGCTGATGTTGCACGGAAGGCTGGTGACATCCAACTCCTCTCGTGTGATCTCAACCGAAAATTCACGAACCTGACAAACAACTGCAAAGTCAGCAGGTGCAATCGCAATGTGGTTTGCAGCGCCTGGGGTGTCAGCCGTGCCGGTGCCACCGTCGCCCGTCAAGGTGATCGCGGCACCGCCGTCGGTAGCTGCCACTTGGATCGTGGTGGAAGTGACAGCAACAACGTAATAAGGCGTTGGTGCTGCTGTCAGTGCCGAATCAAGATTGGCAGTGCCTTCAACGGTAAAAGCAACAGCATCGCCAACCCTGTAATCGCTGTCAGAAGGAACAGTAATGTCCGATCCAGCAGGAAAATCGGTGAAATCCAGCAGACACCAAGACGTGCCAGCAGGCTTGAAAAAGATTGAGCCCTCTTGCCCAGTTAAGGCAGAGGTACTACATGCAACAGGCATGATTCCTCATGAGAAACAACAACGGGGGCGTACCTGCGGGGGCTCAGGCTGCATTGAGTCTATTAGTAAACCCCGCCGTCAACCGTTGAGGTAGGAACCCAGCTAGACCCATCCCATTGCAACAAGTTTTGGCTTGAAGGCGTTACAGAAATATCAACATCGATCATTTGACCAATGCTGTAGTCACCTTCTTCCCCAACAACATCACCAACTCGACCATACGCAGATGTGACCGAAGACTGCACAGACAACAGGCTCACCTGCCTTCTGTGACTGCAAACGACAGTTGTGACAAGATCCGTAGCCATCAATAACTCCCAGAGTCAATAGAAGGGGATTGAACCCATTTTGTGCCATCCCAAGAGAGGGAAGGGTCTAGAGACGAAGAGTCAGTGTCAACATCGCTCATTTGGCCCAATCCATAATCACCATTAGCAGCAACAACATCACCAACCCTCCCGTGCAGCGACGTAACAAACGGGACGGTTTGATCGGTCAATGCTCTTGCCGTAAAGCCACAAGCAATGTTGCTCAAGGCATAAGGCTGGTCGCCTGCAAGCACATTGTCAGGTCCAATGATTTGGTTCATGCCCACGGCGTAAGTATCAGCCAATGCGTTCGTATTGATTTGAACAAGAGCTTTTATTGCAGTAGTTTGCAACTCTTCAAGCCTCACCATCCCTTGTGCCCGTGGCGCATAACAAGCGATTTGAACCGTACCCCTGATGAACTCGATCATGCTTTCGCCTGTTGGGCAAAGGACAGGCTCAGTGAAGCTTGGGTATGACAGCGACACGATCACGTATTCATTGCCTGGAGGTTCTTCTTGCACGTTGTCAAAGACAACAGGCACCGCAGGAGTCAACGCTTGAAAATAGTCATAGACCTGCGTTTCAAATAACGCTCGAAGAATACGCAGACTCATTAGATCCTCCTCAGAAACTTCGTTGCTCTTTTGTTGAAGTCTGCTGCTTGCTGCGTTTCAATGTTGCGATACCAAGCGGCACCACCTGCACCACCTTTCGCCCACTTGGGGTCAAGGGCTACGCGCTCTGCATACGGCAGGTTGTTTGCGATATACCAAGTTCCGTCAAATTCAACATTTTGAGGCTCTTCCAGCTCGACACGTTTTGCCCCTTCAGGTGCCCAATCATCTGGTCTTGTGTCATTACGCGGAGTGTTTTGCGACACGAACCAGCTCGACGCCATCCGTCCAGTGTCCTTGGGATTGGCCTTCCCAAGCTTGCCCTGTGTCTTGGTCAGGTGTTCAGCCAATGCCTTGTCCAGAGCTTCCTTCACCTCAGGGATGTAATCATCAAGCTTGATGTTGGCCATTACTGATACCTCGCAGTGACCTTGGCGGCGTACTTCACATCACCAGAATATTTTGGATTAATTGCAACAATCTTCCATCTATACCCGTCGTATTCAATCTCGTCATTAGTCGTAGGCCAAATATCACCGATGCCTTCTAAATCAAACCAGCACTCAAGTTCTTGCGGTCCCGCAACCCCTCCTGCTTCAGTGTTGCTACTCATAAGCAATGCCCCAGCGCCAGGAAAGACAACTTCAAACGGAACTAAAACCCCAGTAGCAGGGTCATAGGTGTTGGTTATTCGCACGAAGTTCAAGCTCGCAACGCGAAACGCATCTACTAACGTCTGGGCTAACGGCGTCGCCCATGCATCCTGTGGAGCAGCCATTAGCTTCTAACCCTCAACAACACACGACCTGACCCACTGGTCAAATCAGACCAGCATTTCAAATAATCCTTGATCCAAGGGAACTTGGTGATCACTTCAGGATCCGAACAGTTTGTGCAATCACTTGCTGTTGTCCCACTTGGAAAAGCACTGAACTCTTGCACCAGATCGCCAAGCTGCTGCTTGCTTACATAGGTACCTTCAGCACCGCCAGATGGTGCACCAGGCTGCAATGCACTCGGAGATTGAGACAACTGATAAGCCAACTCATAAGTCGCTCGCAACACATCAACAGGGATGAATGCACAAGTAGCTGTGATCCCATCACATGTAACGCCAGATCGCGGCCAACTCAATGCTTGGGGCAGATTCTCATCATCGGTGGATGGGGAACACCTAGTGCCTGCCCACGGAATTGTTTCCAGCGAAGATGTAGAACCGATCAATGCAATCTCTTTGGCTGATGTGTCTAGCGCCAGCCAGGTTGCGCCCCACCAAACATTTGCGGCATAAGCGTCAGCTCCCGCAACAGTTGCGTATGAGTTGGCGGCAGATCCACCCAGAGTTGCGTCCAATGCCACCTAAACAAACTCCGTGTGAGTGATGATCCATTCTTCTGCAATCAGCTCTTTGCGTCTTTGCCTGGCGTACCTGTGCTCGACAAAAACGAGATTCAGAATGCCGTTGCGATAACAATGCAAGCGCAGGAGACCGACCATCAGCGCAAGAAGGGTGCTGATCACAGTGTAGTGGAGACATGAAAAAGGGGCCTCTCACAGCCCCTTCCGTCTTGACTAAGGCTACTTTTGCCCGTTAGTCAGGAGATTACACCCCCAAAGGGTGAACAAGTGACCAAACCGACCAAGCTGATTAGCTCGGGGCGGCTGTAAGCCAAGGACCAGTTTGCTGGAGTGGCAAGCTGGGCGTTGGTTGGATTGTCGAACGCTGCGCCCCAGCTCGTGCCAGGTACATGCAGGATGTTCGAGTAATGAACAGCAACAGCATCCTGAAGAGATGCAATGTTGCGCTCAGTCTCAATCCGCAGTGGGAACTGGTCGCCGGTCTGCACAGCACCATCGCCAAACAAAACGCTCAGATACTGCTGGTTCTCACCAGTAGTGCCGAGGATTGGCATTTGGCTATCCACCACAACACGAAGGCCCATGAAGTTGCCAACGGCTGTGCTGGTCAAGCCAATACCGCCGCCGCCCCACTGGATTGCTCCGCCTGTTGACAGAGCAGAAGTGGAGAATGTCAGAGCGCCAACAGTCTCAAGGTATGCAGCCACATTGGGGTGCATTGCAATCGAAGTCAGACTGCCTGCACGTTCACCAAGCAAATACTTGGCTTCAGTGACGTTCGACGCATTCAGGTAGTTGGCTTCAGTCTCACTGCCAGGAGTGGCTTCAGACTTGTCCAGATAGTTGGTTCCGTGCAGAGGTGCAGCAGGATCAACGATCAGACCAGTGGTGTGGCTAAGAAGCTTGCCGGTCAGTTTCTTGTTCAGGTCATCAGCCAACTGGGCTCGCATGTGAGCAAGGCTGTCCTCGCCGGTTTGCACTTGGCTTAGATCGTCCTGGCTATACATGAAACCGCGATACGTGATCGTGGCGTACTGCGTTGAGGCAGTGATCTTCTGGCTGGTGAAATAACCAGAACCGTTTGTGCCCCATGTGTCATTCGACTGAATCGATTCTTCTGTGGAATCAATCGGGTCGAAGAACGGTGCCTCAATTCGGCTGCCGGTGGTATTGCTCAGTCCAGCATTACGACCCAAGATGCCAGCCTGCACAAAAGCAGACTGCTGGTAGATCGCTTCTGCTAAGTACCGAGCAAAAGGTGCTGACGTTGCCAGCCGCGTGACTGAACCGACGTCAGATGTGAACGTCGAATCAGGGTTGAAATTGCCGAGAAAAACTCCCATGGCTCCTATGGATTAAAGATGTACGGTTTGACCCACAGGGTCAGCCGCTCGCCTGTGCTTTTAAGCGAGCAGCAAGTTCAGGGTTTTCCACCTCAAGACGTAAGGCTTCAGAGAAATTCCCTGTGACGTAAGGGTTTGCCCCTCCCGTCGAGGTTGGCGTTGAGCCCACAGCTCCCATTCCTCTAGCACCAGAACCAGCAAACATATATGCAAATTGACTGTCGGGAGATTTGAGATTGTTCAGATAACCACCAAGATCGGTCTCGACGCCCCCGTCAATTGCGACCAGCGATCCATCCTTCATTCTCAACTTGTCCCTAAGCAATGCATACATGTGATCAGACTGCTGAACACCTGCCTTTTGGAAAGCAGTGACAGCTTGAGCCTGGATCGTTGCTTGTTGGTGCTGGCTTGCCATGTCGTCCTTTTCACGTTGCAATTGAGCGATTTGCTCTTGCAGCTGTGAATTGGTTGAAGTGGCATCTTTCCAGAGTTGTTGGAACTCCCCAGATTCAGCAAGTTTTTGCTGCTTCTGTTGTTGGGTGTTCTGCTGCAATTCAGAAATCTGCCGTTGCAGGTCTTCTACCGTTTGATTGACTTTTCGCTTTTCACCGATCAACTCTTGGTTTTTAGCCTTGAGTGATTCAATTTGAGCAGATAAGTCAGGCTGTGCCGCCACAGGCGGTTGAGCTTCACCCACAGGGCTGTTCTCGTTGGTGTCGGACATGCGGAATAGAAGTGAAGGCGCACCACAGGTGCTGACCTGATATTAACGCCCTAATGCTTTTAATAAAGCTTGCATTGGATCTGCGTTCATTTTGTTCAGTTCCTTTTCAAAAATTGCAAGCGATTTCTTGTTTGGGAAAAACTTGCTGCGGGTAAGCGAATTGGAACTAGCAAGAAAGTCGCCGTAAGTCACTTGCTGACCCTTTACTGGCTTGATGTTTCGCGCTTGGCGGTAATACTTCTTTCCATCAACTTTGACCTTGGTTTTGTATGTCTGAGGATTTTTGGCACTAAACGGCTTCTCACCAATTACAACCCCAGTCCTGACGTCCGCTGCTTCATCAGGATCAACCGCAACAACCTGGCACCGGCAATTGATATGAATTGGCCAGTCAGGTGCTTCTGCCCTGGTATCCCATCTACGACCGTCAAGCGGTGCACAGATCGGGCAGGTGCGTGAATCCAATGCCGCCACCCATTCCCATTTGAGATCAGACAGCGCATCCTCATTTGCCTTCCAGACAACCTCATGCACTTGCCTATTGGCATCCTGCACCGCAGTTCGTGCGATTGCCTTGGCGTCAGATTGAATCTTCCTCGCAGCGGTTGGTCCTTGCGTTCCGATGTACTCAACGCCCTGTTTTTGGATGATCGTGGCAATCCCTTCAGCAATGTCTTGCGTGGGAGCCGCATCCATAATCCCCTTCGTCACGACATTGTTAATGGCACGTTCATTGCTTCGCATCCAGTCCGACAACAGCAATCTGCCCTGCTGCTCAAACAAATCAGCAACACGCTTGCCATTCACCCTTGACCTCAATGCCGCCGCCACATTGTCTGCAATCGGCAAACGCCCAAGGTCGGTCGGTACTGCCAGCGCCGTAGGAACTTGTGGCGCAGGCAATGGACCGACAGCCTCGACCATCTTTGCCGCTTCTTCCGCCATGTCTGGCGCTTCCTCGATCAAGTTGTTCCTGATCTGGTTGGCAAACTCTTCGTTGTAAGGACGCAGCGCACTTCTTACCTGCGGCAATGCCTCACGCCATGCCCGTTCCCTGAACAACGTGCCTTCCGGTGGCAACGTCTCAACAATGCGCCTGACCTCAGCCATCGCACGAAGCAAGGCAGAACTTTGGCCCTTGATGATCTGATCTTCTCTCGCCTGCAACGCAAATGCTTGACGAAGAAAAAGGCGGAGCTGAGTTTCGTTCACCGCCTAAAATCCCTATGACATCAGGTTAATCGCATGACCCGCTACATACGGATTGGTGAATTGAAAATGGCAATGGTCACTCAACCTGAACCACCTAAGCCGAAAAAGACGCGAAAACCAAAATCTGAACCCTTGCCCGTTCAGGTTGAGGAGACACCTACTCTTTCGCCTTCAACTCAAGATCTTGTTAACAGCTTTGACGACCCAATCGCTTAACTAGAGAAACACCATGCCAGCTGGAAACCCTGGGCTTTACGCCAACATCAACGCCAAGAAGAAAGCGGGGAAAAAACCCCGCCGCAAGGGAGCCAAGGGCGCTCCAACCGATGCTGATTTCAAGGCTGCCGCAAAGACAGCCAAGAAGAAGCCAAAGAAGAAGAAATGATCAGGGTGTGAAATTCACCGTGTAGCCCATGTTCCCAATGCCTCCAAACAGCTTCAGGCGGATGTAGGTGTTGGGTGCCACCGTGAAAATACCTACGCCACGGCTGGTATCAACAATATCTCGACCGATCTTCTCCCATGTGACTAGATCAGTTGTCTTTTCGATCAAGACGTATGACTTGTTGGTTGGCTCGATGTCAACCTCAACCTGGACATTCGCGCCACCCGCATAGATCGGGGAATAGCCACCGTGATAAAGCGTTCCGGTTTCCATTACAGGCTGCTCAGTTGCTTACAGGCTACCAATGATAGGTGGCTTAACCTCTTGGCAACAGGGCTGCCCTCAACCCACGAGCCAGGGAATCGTCAACGGAGTTGTCGCTGTGACGGACGTAAGAATCAACTGCATCGCACAAGAAACGCTTGAACATTTCGCTGCGAGCAAGGTTCAGCAGAAATCGTTTAATCATGGGATGAGGCTTATATGTCTCAAGACTACTTAGTGCTTAGGTTCACGACTGCACGTTCCAAGCGTTCGATGCGGGCTTGTAGTTCCTCTAGCTGGATTGCTGATCGCATTGCACTGATGCTCGGGCGGATCAGTCCGTCCTCGTCGATCAGAGCATTTTGAGTTGAATCGACACGGCTCACTACTTGGTTGACTTGTTGCAGTTGCGTAAACATATAGAGCAGCAAACTGCCTGTTGCTGTTCCACCAGCAGCAATGATTGCGTCAACATGCGGTGCCCGACCTTTCTTCTTCTTGGGCTTCTCTTCTGTGGGTGGTGCGGGTTTATTCAGCATCAGTCCATCTTCCCTGTGTCAGTTAAAAGGCTAAGGATCGTGGCAGTGGCAAGCGTAAACATCTCCTGCGTTCGATCACCGATCTTTGGACAGCGTTCAACCAATAGCGTTGGTTCGCCAGGCTCGACTTGTCCGCAACGATAAATCGAATATCCAATCACCAAAAATTCGGCAAGAAAAACCGCCCCAAGCAGCCTGAATAAGAACGGCTTGGGACGGAATGGCAGTCGAAACCTTTTGGGATCCTCCTCCGGCATTTACTCAAAACTCATATCCAGCACGCTGACTCCAACTCCTGCTTCTGCAACATAACGAGATAGCTCGTTGTACTCAGCAGAACTAAGGCCCATTTGAGACCACGCATAGTGGACATAGCTGTACTGCGTGCTGACGCTGTACTCAGTAGACGAACCAAGGGTTTTGGTGCCGGACCAAGACTTGGTTGCCGCTGGGGTTAGATCGACGCTGCGACCTGTGGCTCGCCATGCGGTCATGTCGGAACCAGCCACAAAATGCATCGTCAAGAAGCTTGGGCTGATCTCGATCTTCTCTACTGCGTATTCGTCGAACATTGCATCGCCGCCAGACAGGTTTTGGTATGTCGCTGTATGCGACGAACCGACGAACGCATAATTTGGCGTGTAAGCCAGGTCGGTTGTTGTTACGCCTGTTGGTGGCGTCGGCGATGCTGGCTCGATCACCACAAAGTCGTCAGCCTGACCATTGACCAGCGTGCCACCCGTCATCACACCCTTGGTGTCAACAACTGCTGGGAATGTGTCTTCACCGAACTTTGCCCAGCTGGTTAAATCGGCGTAGAAACTGGATTCGTCGTAGGTCTCGCTGACTTGGGCATACTCCGTGATTAGTGGTCCCGATAATTCCTCAGCAGCCAAAATTAGATTGTTTAATCCCCCGTGATAATTCAGGCTGTTGGTGACGGGTTTGCCGATGCAGAAGTTTGTTCCGGGATTATTGCCGCCGATGTTGGTGGTGTTGACTAAATAGTTGGCGCGTTGCGCCCATGTGCCGTCAGGCTGAATGATGTAATACTTCAGCCGTTTTGCCGTGCCGTCGTAGGTAAACAGCAACTTGCCGCCCCCGACTGGTGCGTACCAAGTGTTGGCTCCGATCTTGGTGGAGCCGTTGTTGCCGGTGATATACATGCCGTAGTTGCTGCCACCGCGACGCAACATGATCGCATTCGTGCCAGAGCTAAACAAAGTGATGTATTGGGCATCACCCAGTACCGCAAAGTCAACAAGGTTGATGCCGATACTCCAGCTTTGGTCCCAATCGAGCACGTTTACGTTGCCCGCACCCTTTGTTGTGAACTCGATGTAGTCATTCGAGCCGTCAAGTGCTATATAGGCGTTGCTGGTTTCTGCTTGGGTTTCGAGCAGCGTTGATAGGCGGCTGAGAACGGCTTCCTTGAACGCATCAAATTGGGCATCTGGCACCTTGAACGAAAATCCGTCACGACTCCATTGGCCGCTGTGGCGGTTTCTCTGAAAAGTAAAACGACCACCAGAACCAACCGCATCCGCGTGGATGTAATCGTCGCCGTACTCCAATAATGCGACTGATGCGGGGTTGACCAATACGTCAGTAACAACTGTTGAGAGACCGGATAGGCTCAGTTCTTCGTAGATCTCGTCAACACTTTCCACTGCTGTACAGCCGGAGGGGATACGAGCCCCCTCTTCGGCTTCGATCAGGCTTAAACCTGGAAGACCAAAGTTGCCGATTTCAAGCGTTTTGCTGCCGCTGCCTATGCCGCCTTCTTTGACTCCCCTGACTGCTGTGACAAGGACTCTGCCGCTGATCCTGTAACCAGGAACTATTTCGTGGAACGCTTCGGCAAAAGACATGACACAGAGTCAAAAGGCATCTTTGACAGTTTAAGCCGGGTCGATAACAACAGCCTCTTCAGGTTCAGCAGGCATTTGCATCATTTCCATGCCTGCCTTTTCTTGACTCACCATTTCGATCTCTTCTTCAACATCCAGCTCGGGCAAAATCTCTCCTTTTTGCAGCATCCCAAGAAGCGTTTCTTGACTGATGGCACCTTGCACCCATAGTTGTAGATACTGAGCAACTTGATTTCCATCAAGCTGTTGTGTATCAAAGTCCCTGGAAATTGTTATCTCAGGTGATTCCATTCCGACATAGGCACCAGCAACATCAAAACACTGCTGCAAGGCTTCCTCTAGGTCTTGACTGATCAACGCAAGAATCGAATCCGAATCAGTCCTTGACAGCCTTTTTGATTCAGCAGTTTCAGCTGAGTTCTTCTGACCAAACAGAGTTGAGATACCAAGGCTTGACATCTGTTCTTCAAGCATCTGCAAATAGTTTTGCTGTGCTTGGAATGCTGATGACGCTGGCTCTACATAACTTGCGCTTCCATCAGGAGGAAGCAAAATTGCGCTGTTCGCTGACAACCCGATCTCATTGCCAGCATCGTCATAACCTTGCAAAACCAAGATCGGCAAAGCTGCAATATGAAGGCTGTGTTGGAGGTCTGCATTGCGCTGGCTATGCAGCACATTCAAGTCAGCAATCGACAAAAGCGGTGGCTTGCTGATGTACTCAGAAATCTTGTTGCTATACGTCGTGACGAACGGGATCATCCCTAGATTGTTGCTTCCCTCTTCCCAAACCATCCAGTTTTTGCCTTGCGAACCGTTGCGATAAACACGCCAACGATCACGCTCAAGCACCCTGACTTGCCTGACGACCGTATCGCCAAATTCACCGCGCTCTTCAGACACATATTCGTTTAGCCGCAACATCGAGATCGGTGATGTTGGAGTACCGGATTCCTTGCGCCATCCCAAAATGCTCTTGGCGTCATAGATCACAAAGTACGGGCGTAATCCCCTCAGCCGTTCTTCCGCCAGGTTTGGTGCTGCTTCAGTCGATGGATAATCGATCAATGTTGAAGCATGACCATACAGGATGGAGCTGATCAGCAGTCGTCGTGCATAGCTATCAATATCTGTCCCATATCCATCAACGTTTTTGCAGAACTCTGCCCAATAGGGATCAAGGTCTTGCTCTTCGTTTTCGCTATTAACTTGAATTGGTTTACGCAGAATCAGACCAGCCGCTTGCTCTGCAATGCGAACGGTGTATGGAGCAACAGTTGCATGTGAAACACGGCGGTACCAAGCCGATTGGTCTTCCTTGGGCTCCTGCGGCAAATAGATCGCAGCATTCTCCCTGAAATACTGCGTACCTCCAACCATCACATCGATTGGACCCCACTGCGCTGACATCTCCATGACAGCCCCATCAATCCAGCTTGGATCGTTACCTGGGTTGGCATCAGCATTGTTATCAGGGTCAGGTGGTTCCTGAGAACTAAAGATCCCGTCAGGATATGGGGGAGTTCCGATAAACCCTTGGTTGCTATCTCCTGGCCAATCAACTCCCATCTATCGACCAGCGAACGCTATCAATACAGACATGTTAAGCGGCAAGGCTTAACTTGAGCTAATACCAAGCCAGATGCGGGATGGACCAGCTAACTCAAGCATTTGAACGCGAACGTATCAGAAGGGCAGTTGCTCGTTGCAATGATGTTGAGCAGCTAAGAGCAATCTGCGCCACGTTGATTGAAGCCAATAATCAGTTACGGGCAATGCTTGTGCAGAAGGTGGAGATTGAACTGCCGAACCTTGACAGCACTGGGCTGTAACTACCACAACTGAGCAGTCCGGCTCCTTGCTCCTCCGACCTTCCACTGACGGATAGCAGCCAAGCGGTACAGCGCATAGCCCATTGCGTCGCCGGAATGACTGAGGTCATCCATCCCGACACCGCCTTTCTCAGGCTTTGACTTGTCGTCATACGCATGTTGTTCAAGCGTCCTGCGTAAGTGCTTGCAGCCATTACCAACCAACAGATCACCACGACCAAGGATCATGTTCACCGCATTGATCCGATCTTGAATCAACGGGTTACTTTGCTGTGCGCTAACTCGATGCCCGAACTTCTTCAGGATGCCAAGGTCTGATTCTTGGGCCGCGGCCGTGCTGCGTTGCTTAGATGCTGCATCAGGGATCAACACAAGCTGGTCGTTCCTGAAGTGCCATGGGTACAACTCAGCCAAGCCCGATGCGATCTGTTGCGTGTCCCGATAGACAGCCTCAGCAAAGAAGTGAAACTGACTGCCCTTGCGTATGCAGTGCTGCGTCACGCTGTTGCCAACGTTGATGTCAATGCCCACAAAGATTGTGTCCTGCTGTGTGGGCTGCGCGTCCGTGTAATGCAAGCTGCGGTCGTAGTCGGGATACAAACTGCAACTGGCAAGGTTGACGAAATGCCCTTCGAGATAAGCCTGGATCAGTTGAGCTGGGTAGTTCCTTCGCAGTGACTCAATGAACTCCTCAGGCAAATTCGGGTTGTCCTGGGTGCGTACACGAATAAGCCGCTTATCTGGCCCCTTGTTCTCCTCAAACGTTCGGTAGCAATAGCGGAAGCCCTCGGGCGTCGAGGCAATAGCTAGCTGGTTGACCTTGCCAACACGCATCCTGGCCAGGAACATCTCACCAGCCTTCTGTGCTGTCTCGCCTGACGATGTGTCGGCCTCATCCCATAGGACAAAGGAAATGTTCTGACCACGAACACGCTGCCAGTTTTCTGCTGATTGACAAAGAAGCTTGATTGTCCCTGTTGGTAGCTTGAGCGTGTACTCAGGCTGTGGGCTGAGTCTGAAGTCATAATCAATCCCCCAACGCTCTAACGCTTCATCCATTGACGGGATGAAGACGGTACGGATCATGGGAAAACTGGGCTCTGCCACCATTGCCGTGGTGCCTGGATTCTTCATGCCAAGGACAATGGCCTTAGCGCATAACGCAAACGATTTACCTGAACCAAACCCACCGATGTAGCCAATGATCCGATGATGATCGTCTTCTAGGAACTCACGTTGAGCAGGCAAGCAATCAGCAAAGATCCGATCACGAAGTTCAACAGCAGCATTTGGATTGATGACTGCTTCAGTAGGTCGAGGCTCTTCAAGGATTGATCCTCCAGCGAAACGGTCGAACAGGCTATGCGTCATGCAGTGGACCCATGCCCATGGCTTCTGCTTCCAGGGTTTGGATGTCGCTGAAGGAGGCCGCGGCCTTGCGGTCGATTGCCCTCAGCAGTTGCAGTTCTTTGCCAGTGGTCAGGTGCTGGCTCGACACCCAACCGATTTCAGTGAAGCCATCTTTGGTGACGACAATCTCAACGCAACCATCTTCAGTTGTCTTGTGAGTGATCGACATCATTCAAACAACCTTGCAATTTTGGCTGCACTATTTATACAGCCCAAAGTAACACTGTCATTTTGACGATTGCTAGTCTTTTTATGCAAGTCATTCAGCTGCTGTAACAGTAGGGCTGCAAAATCTGTTCTATCTAGATCCCATATTTCTCTTACTTGCGCCAATGCTTCTCTATAAAGCCGTTTTCCAGATGACTGACTAAGCCCCCATTCTTGCATGACATATTGAACACAATCCATCTGATTAGCGCCTTGCGCCATCATGCGAGCCAATTTCTGAACTCGATACTCTTTTAGAGCTTTAGTGGATCTGCCCATCCACGTGATGCCATGACGCTGCCCTGGGTTATTTCCATACCCAGTGGTCTGTTCCATTTCTTGGGCTCGCTTGTCTTTCTTTTTAGCCATGTTTTGCGAAGCTATCTAGAGCGTACCAAACGTGACTATTTCGATAGCCATTTTGGTGCGTTGGAATGATGGGCGTTACGCCGTGCCTATTTCTCCAAGCAGGGTAAACGAGAAGGGAGTTGTTTGTTTGATCAAAGGTGGCGTCAAAGTCAGGGACATGGAGATTGCCTCCTGTGCTGTTTTGACGTTTAGTGATGATGAAATTGATCGCACGTTTGACGTTGGCGTGATCTTGATGGATGGGAGCCGAGATATTGCAATTCGAGATAGTGGAGCTGAAGTCAAGAGCGAAACGCCATTTGGAAGGCAAACGATCGTGGCAGGCTGCACGATGTGCGGCAACGACGGATGGGATGTGTTGTTCCACAAGCTTGAAAGCAGCGATACCAGCAGCGTTCATTGCTTTAACGAAGGTGGTTGCTTTCTTGTTGCTGTGAACTGAAGACCTTGATGGATAAGCCCTCCGCATGTGAGGTTTGGGAGGAATGCTGCCAAGGATGGTGCTGTATTGCAGGACTTCAGCCTTGTCGTCATGAAGACCAGAGGAACGCTTCATGAGGGACTTTGGAACACGATCACTACGTAATTCCTGATCAGCAATGGTTACGAGGTTGACCAGGTCTTTGGGCAGCTCCTTGAGGAACAGACCTACCTGAGAGCCGTCTGGGTCCAGGAGAATGCAGGACTCAGTAACGGTTGGCTCAAGAGTTGGACAAGCGTCACCTATTTTTAGCGGTGAGGTTGAAGGTTTGAGCCTGATTGCTTTGAGGGTAGTGATCGTCATCGGACTTGTTTGTTGTGAACGAGTGCCAAAAATTTGAGGTCGAGTTTTGCGTCAGTGCGTTTCCCTTTTTTTACGAGCTTTGCGTAAGGCTTCCATTCATAAACGAATTTGACCGCTGCTTCTGCGTCACGATTTTGCTCGTATTGGTCTTGCAGTCCACCAGCATTAGTGCCGACACCAGGGCAATTAAACCAGCGATGCGTATCGAAGATGACGCCAGAGGAGTGAACAATTGATTGCATGCAGAAGTCTCTGTCTTCTTTGAGGTTGAAGCGTCCGCGATATTGCCAGGTGATTTTTGGAATATAGAGAAGAGTGCATACTTCGGCAGCTTTGCGATTGATCATAAACCGAGTTTTGCCGGTGCTGTGGGACCAAGCGTATTGGCGATAGTTGATGCCGTTTATAGGGAACTTGTATTGACTGACGTCAGCGTGAAAGCTAGAGAGAACAGTGTGATCACCGTTGATAGTTTTCCCTGCTTTAGCGATACCAAAACCTACGATGTCGTCATCCATGGCCCATACCCAATCGAAGCCTTGGATTTGCGCGTAATGGAGCAGGTAGTTTCTGACGTAGGCAATGCCCTGGTCGTTTTTAGGGATGACACAAAGGTTTGGGACGTTAGCTGCTTTGTAAGCGGCTTCGTCTTGAGGTTCTACGAGATGCGTGAAAGGGATGTCACCTAAGAGCTTGTAGGTCTTAGTGGATGGCCTGCCTTTTGAAGGAATGATGACGTGCATCAGTTGTCATCTTTAATGGCATTAATGAGAAGCATTCCGACGTATTTGCCTTGCTTGCGAGCGTCGCTTACGAGAGCTTGAGCTTCTTCGTAGTCTTCGATTTCAAAGTCAATTTGGATTGCTTTGCGCACGCCTGCGGCGTAATCGGACAGATCGTCTTCTAGGTCTTCTAGAGCTGAGAGATCAACGGCTTCACCGAAGGTAGGTAACTCATCACCCCAGCCAAGGACGGAGAGATCAAAGCCAACATCACCAAGAGCTTGCAGTTCAGATTGCAGGAGGTCATCATCCCAACCTGAATTTAGAGCGAGTTGATTGTCGGCAATGACGTAAGCACGCTTCTGGTCTTCTGAGAGATGCGAAAGCTTGATGATTGGAACAGTGTCCATATCCATAGCTTGAGCAGCTATCAGGCGACCATGACCAGCGACCACCTGCATGTCATCACCGACAAGGATGGGGTTAGTGAAACCAAATTCCTTGAGGGATTGAACTAGGCGATCAATTTGTGGAGCTGAGTGAGTCCTTGGATTTTTAGCGTAAGGAACAAGGGAGTCGATATTGACGTGTTCGATCTCCGTGACTGTTGCAGGGAGAAGAGAATTAATAGAGGTCACAGACCGATCCCACAGGGATGTAATGAGTGAAGGTTAGCGCGAATGGGATTGTGCGCTGCGATGTGCAGCAAGCCATTCAGTGATGATCATCTGCCCAAGGGCTGATTTGGAACAGCGCATTTGATGTGCGATGAGGGTGAATTGGTGAGCTTTGTCGGGGTCAAGGATGTTGACGTGAATGCGCTGTGTGGGAGGAACAGGCATCAGAAATCGAAGGGGTCAGGGTCAGAGGTTGGGTCAGGTGCTGGTGTGAAATCCCGAGGGTCAGGTTGAGCATCAACTCGCTCTTGGGGTTCACTGTTGCGGAGAAGATTGCGATGCTCAATGCCTGCATAGCCATCAGGGAAGGTGCGCTTGTCAGTGCGCTCGTTGAAGAGCCACCCAGGAGATGGGGCATCAAGATTTTCAAGGGTCCAATAACCCTTGAGGATGCCATCACGAAGCTGCTGCTGGATGGCAAGGATGTTGTCGTTAAGCACTAGCGAGAAGGAGAGGTTTGTTGGTGGGATTTAGCTGTGGAAATTGTTCGTAATACGCCTGAAATAGTTGGGGTGTGTCGTATTGAGCAAGAGAGGGGAGGAGCTTAATGAACTGCTCTGTGACTTCTAGTGGAGGCAGGCAAGCGTCTTCGAGGTAAAACTCAAATCCGTTTTCTTCCATGTACTGCCAATCTTTTCTGCGAAGTTTCTCGGGCATTAACTGAGCCCTCCACAGGTCATCGCCAACGCCCAACCAGGCGAACGCGTCGATGTCAGGGACATTGTCGCCTGCGTATTCGACATGAAGAGATGGGTCAGAAGCGCCAAGGGAGGCAAGCCCATAGTTTCCAACTAACGGCTTGATAGGTGTTGACATAAGCCACTTGTCCTGAGCCTGCTTGGCACGTTCGTAGATGCCTTGTTGGTACTGGTCGCACATGCGCGGGTCAATGTCTGGCAGCTGGGGCATCCCAGACAGATCGCGGCGATAGATCAAGCCAAGCATGTCGTTGAGCTTTGGCATGAATGTGAACGAGACCATCGAACGCTTGACGATGAACTCCCACTGACCGCAGGTGAGGTATGGGTCTTGGTCTTTGAGAGCAGTGAAGACAAAAGCGATTGTTGCCTCAGCCTGTGCCTTGCCGAAATAGTCAAGCAAGACGGCGTAGCCAGCCACAAAGGTCTTTTTGTTGAGCAGTGGAGATGGAGCTTTGAAGGTCATGAGTCGAGCCAGCCTGAATCGGACATGCGAGAAATAAGGGCAGATGGGTCTGTAGAGCCTCTAGAGGCCGCCTGAGCGCGTCTAGGAAATACATCACCCCAACCATTGGCAATGGCAGCTTCCAGGGACGCCTTGCGCTCCTCTGGGGACCATTGGCGGAGTTTGTTGCAGATACGGGTGAAGACAGACGTGGATCTTGTGCCTTTCTTGGAAGCCCAGAACTCAACGATCAGATCAGAGCAATCTGCAAGGTCAAAAGGGACAGCAGACGGCTGAAGTTTTTTCAAACGGACAGGATCCTTATGCGCTGGCTCCTGATCGTCTAACCCCGTCGATTTTTGAACCACCTCCCTGTTTAATAAGGGTTCTGGTTCTTGGGTTCTGGTTCTTGGGTTCTGGTTCGTCGTCGATTTTTGAACTACCCCCCCGTCGATTTTTGAACTACCCCCTAGTTCATTTTTGAACGGGGTGTCGTTTTTAACCCCGGTCAAATTTGAACGGGGTTCGTCGATCCTTACGTAGTAAACCGTGGTGAATCCAGGTCGTTTTTGAGCAGTAACCCATCCGCTATCAAGGAGCCATTGGATCCTTGTTCGGATTGATGCTGTTCCCAACCCAGTGATGTCTTTCATGGTTTGCTCGGATACGTAGCACCCTTTTTGAGATCCAAATCCGTGCTTATGAAGGACCGCGTAAACAGCCCACGTCTGAGCATCTGACTGATCCATGAGCGCACATGGAATTGCGGCAAAGCTGCTGGAATAAACGTTCAAGCGTCTGCACCTTCCTTTGCTGACCTATCCAACCTGACAACTGCGTCGTGAAGGATTTCGTTGATGTAAGCCGTGCGAGTCAGGTAATAGGGCTTGAACTTTTCGAGAGTGTCCAAGGTCTGCTTGGAAACGTGGATCTTGGTCCCTTGTGAGGCAGGCATGATGCGTCCATGAAGGCTGCGTTGCTTTCCCATTATGGGGCATAATGGAACCAGAAACAACTTTTTATGATCCAATCAGATCCCAAGATTTCTTTCAACGAGATCAACCACCGCTACCAGTACGACGGCAAATACATGGTCAACTCCGTGACCCGTGTCATCGACGATCTCACCCCTGCTGCGCGTGAACAGATCGCACGCACCAAGGACGGCCCTGATGGCTGGGAGATCAGAGGCAACACCGTTCACGGTGCATTGGAAACACATCTCTTGGGCTTGGCAGGTGAAACCAAGAACGGGCTCATCTACGACGACAAATGGGCTCCTTGGATTGAACCGCTGCTCGAGCACTGGTTGTGGGATGACTGCATTGTTGAAGCCGTTGAGCTGAGGCTGTGTGACCCCAAGAAGAGCCTCGGTGGATCGCTCGACTTCATCGTCACGGACAAGAGCGGGCAGACCGTGCTGGGTGATCTCAAGACAGTGTCGAGTGCTCAGTCAGCCAAGATGCGCAAGCCAGCCGAGAAGCAACTTGGTGGCTACCTGCAAATGCTGCTGGACAGTCACAGGCTCTACGTCGATAAGTGCATCACCCTGGTGGCTGGGCCAGGTCAAACCGTCGTCAAGACCAGCAAGCCCGATGACTGCCTCGCGGCTTGGCTTGATTCTTGGATGAAATTTGACGCCCAGCAGCCCGATTTCTGATGCACAGCAAACTGTTCAGGCATTATCAGGAGAAGATCGAAGCCAGAATCTGGCAGGAGTATCAAGCTGTGACCAGCCCCAATGCTCCCAACGAAGAACAGGATTTGTGGATTCATGAACTGGACCAAAGTGCTTGGCGAACTTGGGCTCGAAGCCCCGGGCTTCCAGGACGCTTTGAGAGATTGCAGGGAAAACCCGTGGGTGAAGCCAGGGAAGAAGGCGAAGCCAGGGAAGAAGAAGACTGGAAGAAAAGCACACTTCCCAAGCGCAAAGCATGGATCTGACTAGAGTCAGTGAGCCAATTCTCAAAATTGGCTTGTCTCCGTTACCCGAGCCGCTAACGGCGAGTCCTGACCCCCGAGAAGGCAGGACCGCGGCTCATCTCTTAAGCCAGTGCCCACCTCCGTGCTGTGGTGGGTGAAGTCTTCAGTTGTTGAGCGATGGCCTTGTAAGTGTGGCCATTGCGCCTAAGGCGTTTGGCGTGTTGCTGAGGCGATGCCGTGATGTAGAGGAGCACGGTGATCGGAAGGAGCAGCAACGCTGCGCTCCAAGCAAGAAGGCAGGTCATTGATTCAGTTGTGAATGGTGTTGTCCCCGCAGCGGTGTGCGGCTGACTTGACCATTATGGCATACCTGCCCACAAACCGTTCAAAGGGTTTACAAAGTTCAAATCGTGTGGCATAGTTCTTTCATGCCACAAAAGGCACACCTTTCACACCGTTTTTCAGATGACTTTCCAAGACGAGCCCCGCGACGCTTCAAAGGCAAAAATGCCTGAGTTTGAAATCACATCTGTTGAAGTTCAACAGCTCTTGGCTGATCCTTCTGGTCATGGCTTAAGCAACTATCTAATGGAGCACGCCAAGCATTACGTCCTTAGTGGCGGCAGTCTTCGCACCCCATTCAGAACACTTTGGTACGCAGAGAATTTGGGCCTAACGAAAGAAGTTTTTCAAGGGCAGCACAAAGACAGTCAAATCGTTCGCTTGCGTGACATCCTTGATCAGGTCAACCGTTCCAATGAATTGAACGGCAAGCGCCCTGTGACTTTAGGGACTGTTTTGAACAGTCTTTCTCCAATGGCCAATGCTTTGCTTTCAGGCTTCAGAGTCAAAGTTTTGATCAACCGTCAAGACGAAACCATCAAGCTCCTGTCTGAAGCGTTTGCAGCAAACATGTTCAGCAACATGCGAGCTGATGCTGAACGCGTCTTCAAGCGTTATGCAGACGTGACCGAGCAAGCCAAGGCCGTTGGCGTTGACACCAAAGGATTGATTGCTGCAAGCCCACAAGCTGCACGTTTCCTCATGGCCGCAGCTTCTAGCAACTGATCACTGCCTCTTGTGGGGGCTCAATGCCCCTTACTTCCTCCCCCTAGCAAAAATCATGACCGACGTAACTCTCCTCCCAACGCAAGGACAAACCCAGCTGATGCTGGACTCACCGATGTCTGATGCCGAACAGGCACAGCTTGCAAAGATCCAATCCTGCGCAACATCTTCAGCAGGCAAGGTCACGATCAACAAGATCGTGATGGCCCAGTGCTTGCTGGAGGTTTACAACGACAAGTTGTTTCGCGGCAAAACTGGCGGTCGCACTTGGGGCGATTATCTGAAGTCGCACGACTTTGGAAAGCTTGGCTTTTCAAATGAAATCACCACAGCTACGGCAACCACTTATTTGAACTACGCCGCGCTTTGCGAGGCAATTGACGACTGGAACGACGAGAACCCAACTCGTGAGCTGCCCTATCCATCTGGCTCGTCTCACTTAGAGGGGTGGACTCTGTTGTTTGAACGCGATCGCGAACCTCAAACAGGCGCAGGTCACGGTTACATGCCAATCACGAGCGCAGCTGCTGCGCTTAAGACTTGGTACACCGCAGTTGTGCAAAACGACGGCAAAGCGCCTGATCAATCAACGTCCAGGGCCTGCGGGAGAAAAGCTCGCGATTTAGGCGTAGGTCGCTCTCCTGCTTTTGGTCGAGGCACCAACGCAAATCTCACGCTCAAAAACACACAACCCGCTTCGAGCGGGTCTAAGTCAGAGCCCGAATCAGCAGCTCGCATCTTTTCACCCCAGCAGCGGATGGAAGCTGCTGCCGCGCAAATCGAACGGGAAGAACGTCAAGCAGCAGTTCGCGCTAACGAGCGTTCATTGCGTGAAGACGGCATTGACCCCCGCTCTGTGTCGGTCATGCAGAAAGATTCTGACTTTGATGTCATGTCTGAATGCGAGACCTACAGCGGTTTGTTGAATCAGACCAATCACGAGATTCAACGTCTCGACGTATGGGCGCGTGGTCGCCTGAATCAGTACGGCACCGATGGCATGAACATGCTGCGCCAGTTCGATGCTGGGCTCTACACGATCAAAGGCGACATCAGCGCCATCACACAGATGGGCGAACGCTTGATCGAATTGGCGGCACTGCTGCAAGACCATGTAGAGCCAGGTTCCATGGTTGACGGCTTGTACGAGTCCGAACCAGCCCTTTGAAGAAAGGGGTGCGCAAACACCCCTTCCAACGACCCAACCCTTTCACAAATCGAGTCATGTCCATTATCGACACCATCAAGAACCTTATCAACGGCAGCCCTGACGCCCAAGCCGCAACAGCCAAGATGATTGAAATTCTTGCGACTGAAGCTGTCAAAACTGGGCAGCCTGATGCTTTGGTCGCAGTTGCTGCTCAGTGGGAAAACCTGCTCGAAGGCAACAGCCGAGCCCTTGCGCCTGCAAGCGTCAGCTCGTCAGATCATCTGGACTACACAACAGCAGCCACGCTGAAACCGCTTGTGATCAAAATCATGCAGCAAGCGTATCTCGGCGGAGTCGTTGAAATCACCAACGGCACACTAAAGAAAGCACTGAACACTTACGTTCTTGCCAATGGCGGCTGGAAAGATGCTGATCTGCAAGACAATGATCCAAAGCCAGGAGTTCAACCGTTGTGGTGGTCAACGCTTAGTCAAGCTTTGTATGAGTTGCGTCAACAGGGTGATGTAAGCAACGACGCCAGAGCGTGGCGCACCTATCAATTGGCACCACACCATTTGCCAATGATTGAAGGCAGACAGGAAGCCCCTGCTTTGTCTCCTGCTGTCGATTGCGGCACCGCTTCTGGCTGGGAAACGGTTGCGTCATGACTGACACCCCACTGCTTGAGTGGCGGGATAATCTCCCGCCTGATGACGACCCAAAATCAATTAGATGGGAGGAATGCAAACGTGATCAGCCTCAGTTTCTTGTTACTTGTTATCAGCTCTGCTTACGGGCCAAACGTAAAGGATTCGAGCGGTGGTCAGCTGACGCAATGTTTCATGTGTTGCGCTGGGAGACATCAATGTCCACTAATGACTCTGAGTTTAAGATCGACAACAATCACAGCAGTTATGCGTCCCGCGACCTGATGAAACAGTACCCAGACCTTAAGGGGTTCTTTGAAACAAGGAAACAAAAACCTAAGCGGAAGGATTTACTTCCTGCTAATAATGGTATACAATAGTCAAGTAATCAACCAACACACACAAATGGCAAACATCAACCTCTTTGAAGAAGCTGTTTCGCGTCAAATTGACGACGCAATTGAGTACACCGATGCTCGGCTCACTGAAGAAGAGACTCACAAGCTTTTTGAAATTGTTCTTGAAAGGGCTCAGGATTCAATCTCTGACATCATTGGAGAACTTCTTCAGGAGGCAGCAAGCTGAGCCAGTGGGGAGGGTTTACTTCCTCCCTTTTCTGGTATACACTGCATACATACCAAATCAACAAATGACTACTTCAATCCAAGACCGCATCGACAACATCAAGGGTCTCCTTGATACCGCTGAGACCAACTATCAGCACGCCATGGCAGCAGGTGACTGGGACGCCTGCTCCACCTACAAGGCTGAGGTTGCTAAATACCGCAACTCAATCGGCAAAATGATCCGCCAGAAAATGGGCCTCCGATGATGCACTTCACACATCAAGAGCTTGATCTTCTCTACGAGCTGGCTCGTCAAGAGTCACGCCGACTCTCTTCCAAGTATTGGGGCACCGAACCAGAAAAAGGCAGCCGAATGGACTTGGTATTAAAGCTCGATCAAAAACTCACCGCAAACCTTCGCTCTCGTCGTAATGGCTTCTGAACCTACCTACAGCATCATCCGCATGTACTTCCATCATTCAAACAGAGTGATCAAGACAGGCTTGACTCTTGAACAGGCACAAGCCCATTGCAACCATCCTGAGACTTCATCCAGCACTTGCACCAACAGCGTTGGCAAGGGCAGGACCGAACGCATGGGGCCTTGGTTTGACGGCTGGGAAGCCGAATGACCTTGACCGATTAGAAAAGATTCAAGGAACCAGCCTCCCTATGAACATCCCCAACACTCCAGCCGAACTCGCAGCAATGAACGAGGATTGCGGCGGCAGCAACGTTTATTTCAACGATCTCGTAAGGGAAGCGATGCAGGTCATCAGTCCAGATAACGGGGGCACGTTGGCTCACGTTCAAGCTGTGGCTGAGATCTGTATCAGCGCCTTGCGCGACATTTACGAGATAAGCGCAAGAGACGAGAGCTTGGACGACGACATCCGCTTTTACTCGGCGCAAATGATTCAGAAGCTGGTTGCTGCTGAGGCGCTGGTGGAGGACTGCCACCACATCGACAGCTACGAGACACCGGATTGAAGGTTTACTTCTCCCCGATAATGGTATACAATTAATTCATCGGGAGGAACACTCCCGCCCCTAACCAATCAAATCAAATGATTCCAATCATCTCTCACACTTGGTTCATCACTGCCAACGACAAGGCAGGCGAGATGCAATGGCAACAACAAGCAATCAGCAGCACTGAGCTGGTTGACCTAATTGACGAAGCTTGCGAAGAAGGCTTGGTTCCGTCTGTTGAACTTTGCTGATCGCCTGAGCCCAGCCGCGATGGTGCAGGGTCGAACCCTGCCTTAGACCTAGCCCTTCGGGGCATCACCTAACACCCATGAATCAAGATCTCATCCCTCGACTCATCCTTCCCTCTGATTGCCTTACCGCAGCAGAGCAGATCAACCTCAGAGACATGCTTGAATCCGCATCCTGTCAGTCTTGGGTTGTATCAGCCCTTGGCAATCAAGAGCGATTCATTAACTGCTTCGCTGGCACTGACACCCAGTCCGAAGAGTTCCTTCAGTACAGGCTTCATGCCGTCAACTACAGGATTCCGTTTGCCATCAGACAGCGGTTGTATCGGACCACCTCAACCCTGATTGCCAACACCAAGAAAGAGCGGTTGAGGCTTGAACGCCAATGACTCACCCTCACTTCATTGTTGGGCTATTCGTAGGTCTGACCCTATCCGTTGCCTGCTTCCTCTATGGGGCTTCTCGCAAAACTCCTGATTTGGGCTTTGGGCAAATGCCCAAGAGTGACCAACGTTCACAACATGCCAGTGGACTGTTCACTGGACCTTGACCAAACCGATCTCTTAGACGATGACTTTTACGACAGCCTTATCTCAGACCCTGAGCACCTTGAACGATGCTTTAAGTCCCCCTGCGCCACTGCAACCGACCGAACGCCTAGCGAAGATTGCTGACCTGAAAGGAGCGATCAAGCTCCTCGATGGAATGCTTAGTGAAGAGCTGGTCGAACTACAAAAGGAGATCGAGCTGGGAATGCTGGAGGAATTCGAGGACGAAGGCAGCTTCGTCTTTGAGAACATCCGTTGCACTCCAGTTTCAACAAGCCGCTGGCAATACGACACAGCGACCAAGAAACAGATCAGCGCAATTCAAGAGATGGCTCAATATCAAGGTGACGCCACGAAGAAGACCACCACATCACTGAGGATTACTGTCAAATGACCCACCTAACACCCGCTGAAAAACGCATCATCGAAGAATTGACGCGCATTGCTGATGCGATGGAAACCATCGCAAGTGAGATGGATAACCAGACCTCTTTAGATCGCGTACTGGAAAAGATAGCGAGGCAGGATGACAACTAATGGGCAGACTTATGCTTTTGATGATTTTAGTCGCTTTAGGGATTCACTTTTTCTGGTGGCTTCCTCAGAAGTGGCAGGCATGTGGCACTCTTTACGACAATGCTTTTGCTCAGGCTATGTGCTTCGCCAAAGGAGACAGCTAATGACACACCCACTGACTAACGAAATAGCACTCAACCTCTTCTCTTTCGAAAGGCTACTGGACGCATCTCAGCCTCTTGAGATCGAGGACGTAATGCGTAAGGCTGCTGATTGGCAGTTGGAGAAAGTAGTTGTTTGGTTACGAGACAATCTCGATGACCGCCACGTTTGGGCGGACGTTCTTTCTCCATCTCCACTCCCTTATGTAGACGTAGACGTAGAGAACATCATTATCGACCTGAAGGAAGCAATGCGCCCAACACAGGAGGAATCATGAGAGTCAGTTTTGTTGTCTACTCCCGTGCTGCTCCCCAGGGGTCAAAGTCTTGGATGGGGCCAGGTCGCATGATGGAATCCTCCAAGCGCGTCAGACCTTTCAGAACCGACGTCAGGTTCACGGCAATGGAAACACCCGTGCCTGACGGTTGGCCCATGGAAGCGCCGATGCGTGTCAGCTATCGGTTCCACTTCCGCCGCCCTAAGTCTCACTTCACGAGCAAGGGAGCACTGACCAAATCAGCACCGCTCGAGGCGGTCAGCCACGGGCTTGGTGACATCGAAAAACTGGCAAGGGCAGTGTCAGATTCACTTTCTGGCATTCTCTTCCACGATGACCGTCAGGTTGTCGAGATGCACCTTGCCAAGGCTTATGACGATCGCGATCTAGTTGTCGTCACCCTCGAACCTATGGTATACAATGAACAGGAGTCACCAACCCTATGACCTCAGAACTAACGAAGGCACTCTGCGCCTTTCACCTCAGCGTGGACAAAATCCACAAGTCAGCCAAAGCCCAATACGGCGCTTTTGCCGACCTCGCAACAGTCTTATCAGCCGTCATCCCTGCTCTCGCCAAGAACGGGTTGTGCTGTACGCAAACGTTTGAGCCAGCGGCTGAACGCGATGAGCCGATCCTCATCACTACCCTCAGCCACACGTCTGGAGAAACCATCGAATCCAGGCTTCCCATGATCATTGGCAAGGGTCGCAATGCGTTGCATGACTTCGGCGGCTCCGTAACGTACCTTCGGCGCTATGCCTTGCTGGCAATCGTAGGGCTTGCAGCCGATGTCGATACAGACGGAGACCTTGGGTCAACGCCTACTGAAACAAAGCCGCAATCCTCACCCTCTCCTAAGCCAAAAGCTGCTAAGAAACAGGAGGCACCTAAGCCCGCTCTGGACGACAATCCCACCCCAGAAGACGTTGCTCCTGGTGAACCATTTGAACCAGGGAGCCTCCCCCTCGACAACGACCAGCGCACTTTGCTGCTCACCCTGATCAAGGAAAGCAGCGACATGCAAGCCGTCATCACTGCATTCCGTAAGGAATTTGGTCTCGCTGATGACGCCAAGATCTCCAATGAGATCACCACCGAACAACACGCAGCCTTCCTTCGTGCCCAACTCTCCAACTAACCGCATTCATCTCAATGAAGCAATCGCTCATCTCCGTGCAATCGACCTCAACGGAACCCGTGAAGAGTCCTTCCTTGCCAGAGCAGCCATCACCATCCTCACAGAGGTTTCCCTTACTAGGGCTATGGAACCCGATCTGGCAGGGGTGGCTAGTGAATGACGTCAAAGAAGTAACGGGCGACTCTGACATCTGGACATCAGAGTTCAACGAAGCTCAGACCTTTCGCACAGAAGCCGCGGCCAAGAATGCCAGCAAGCACCTGCGTGACTTCTACAACATTGACGTTTCTGTTTGCGTCTTGGGTTATGCCTGAACAAAAGCTCGGGCAGAACTACCAAGACGAACGCCGAAAGAGCGGACACTTCCAAGTTCGCCTTCACTCGGAGTTAGCGCAAAAGCTTCAGCACTACCTAGACGACCGCGGGATGAACGCAAACCAAGGTCTCAATGTCATCATCTCTAAATTCTTTCACTGAGTCACACCATGTCTTTCTCACCTCGCTTTTCACTGTTCACGGCCAAAGAAAAGAAACAGGAAAAAAGCCCTGATTTCACAGGCAACATTGAAATCCTTAAATCTGAACTTGTAGAGCTGGTAAACCATCTTCAATCACAAGAAGGTGAAACCAACTACAAAGACGAAACTGTCGTCAAGCTTCGTATCTCTGGATGGAAGAGTACAAGCCAAAACGGACTGAACTACATCAGCGGTCTTGTGTCTGAAGCATTGCCCCCACGCGATTCAGCGCCAGCACCAGCAGCATCAAACGACGCATTCGACTTCTGATCCTCGGGCCTTCGGGCCCTTTTCTTTTTCTCCCATGCAAGACCATTCAGTCAGCACTTACCTCGACAAAATCAGTCGCATCCCTTTGATGACAGCAGCAGAAGAAATTGAACTTGGTCATGCTATTCAACGCATGGTCCAGTTGCGCGATAAGGAAGACCCAACGCCACAAGAACGCCGCATCATTAGAGCAGGGCTCAAGGCCAAGAGACGCATGATTGAAGGCAACCTTCGTCTTGTCATTTCTATTGCCAAGAAATGGGACTTCGGCATTCACCTGTCAATGATGGACCTCATTCAAGAAGGTTCAATCGGGCTTGATCGTGCTGCTGAAAAGTTTGACCCTGAACGTGGCTATAAGTTCAGCACCTATGCGTATTGGTGGATCAGGCAAAGCATGAGCCGCGCATTAGCCTCAAGTGATCGCTCGATTCGCTTGCCATCATCAGCAGGAGACACCATCAGGAAAGCCCAGGCTTTTGCGGTGGAATACAACTGCAAGCATGGAGCGATGCCATCCATTTCTGAATGCGCCAAGCATGTAAAAGTATCCGTCGATTCGTTGACGCATTACATGAGCCACGCTTCAGGTACTGCCAGTCTTGATTCAGCCCTTGGAGTTGACAATGGCGGCCAACCTTCATCGTTGATTGAACTCGTTGCTGATCAGAAAGTTGATCACGATGAAGTAATTGAAACCAGCATGGAGCTGGATGCAATGTTTACGGCTTTCACATCATTGAGTGACACCCATCGGAAAGTGTTGGAAAGAGTCTTTGCATTGAACGGTGGCGAGCCTGAGACGATGACCGCCATCAGCAATGAACTTGGCTGCTCAAGGGAACGAGTGAGACAGATCAAGGAAATTGGCTTGCGTAAGCTAAGAGTAAAGATCGCTCAGGTTTCGTAATGGCAAAACTAACTCCCAAGGATTTTGCAAATTTCTTTATTTATTTCAAAAAAGCGCCGCACCAGCTAGACGCGATCGACAAGCTCTACTACGACATGCCAGCAACCTTGCTGCAAGATGACAGCAAATGGGTGGAGATGTATAGAGCCGGTCCACCGGAACCCGAAACACCCGCGTGGCCAATCACTAAAGAGCAGCTAGGCACAATCATGGGTTGCTCTGCTGACTCGCTCCCTGATTCGCTGATGGACGATTACGCCCGTTGCGTCCAGAACTGCACGATGGATACGCTCGAACAGGTCTACTTTTTAGGTCAATGCGGACATGAATCCTGCGGGTTGCGTTACCCCATGGAGATTGCGTCTGGCGCGGATTACGAATGGAGAGCTGATCTAGGAAACACCCAAGCAGGTGATGGTGTGAAATTTGCTGGGACCGGCTGGATCCAAGTCACCGGCAGAGCCAATCATCAGGACTTTGCCAACTACATGGAATCTATTGGTCAGGCTGACCCAAACATCATGGCGATTGGTAAAACGTGGTCATGTGATCGCTATCCCTGGAGCATCAGCGGCAACTGGTGGCGCAACAACAACATGAAAGGGATGTGCAACGCCCGAAAGGAATGCACAAACTCCCAGATTGATGAGATTGGTGCTCGGGTTAATGGACGCAACCGACCCAATGGAGCAGACGACAGGATCTCCTTCACAGATCGTGCATATAAAACCCTGATCGGCGTATGACCATTCGAGGGACGTTCTGGCTCGCGCTAATGCTGGGCCTCATCTTTGGACTATCGGCACAGGACAGGAGACCAAATCTCCTGCCATTTCCGGCTGGCTACGGACGCCAGCCGATTTCTTCCCGGCTTTAATCAATCTTGTCGTCAGGGACAGGCATTGGTGTTGGAGGCCCGTCAGAGTGAGGTGTGTAACCCTTTAGGGTGCTCTCAAACTCTGCTTGCTCTTTAGCAGCAGTAATTTGTGCATCAAAATCAGCACTTGTATTTGGCAGTTGTTCAAGAAGAAAACCAACCAAAACGCTTTCGGTGCAACTTGCTAGCGGCACGTCACCATAAGGTTCCAGAAGCTTCCACTGATTACTGAGCTTGCCGTCAGCGTTTTCATAGGTCCAATTAAGAGCAACAACCTTTTGGGTTGTGTCGCAAGCAATGATTCCAGAGATTGAAAAAGGCATAGCAATTGAGAGGTTTGGCTTAAGTTTAAGAGGTACTGATCAAGTGAAAACAATCATCAGGGTGTCTAAGACCTTGGTGTAGGCCAAACTGCTGCGGCTACGTCCTGAACTTCCTGTACTTCACCGGAGACATCATCACCGGGTTGAAAGACAGCACGGTGGTATGAACGACCAACTTCAACGTCATCTTTGAGGATGATGTCAGAACGACGCACACCAATAGAGAGGTCTTCGTTGACTTCGATTTTGTATGCTTGCTTTTCTGTGAAAGCCATTTTAGGAACCCACGACTGTGGGAGACAGGTTTAATAGTTTTCGTAGTTTATTGACAGTTGCGGTCTGTTTATTTAACCTACTATGTAAGTAAATAAACCTCTATAATCCCTAGTTCCACTTGGAACATCAGTAGGAATACTGCAACGCATATAGCTAGCACTTTGACTAAAACCAGAGATACCATCATCAGTTAGGGCACTAGTCTGAATAAATGTACAGCTTCCATTTGCGTTAGCAAAAGGCAACGGTAACCTGAAAGTACTGGTGGCAATAGTGCCCGTTGTGTCATAGGACAACTGGACGTAGCAAGTAACTACGTTTCCGATTCTTGTATATGTCCCATTAGTTGCAGTGAATGCAGTTTGAGCGGCGCCGCCGTTATCAACAATGGTAGGAGTCCAAGTCCCCTCTTCATACTCATCAATCGTGTTCGCAGCAGCCGTACCACCGATGGAGACGGAGCCAGTAAACGTCGCCGAGCCATCAGCATTCAGCTGAATATTTGGTGAAGCAGGTAATGTGCCGCCGAGGCTGAGAGTGCCAGAATCATCGAACAGAGCAACAGTTGCCCCAACACTTGACCAACTATCGGCTCCACTTTTAAGGCTGAGCACGCCACCAGTACCAATACAAAGGTTTGTATTTTTAGGGCTGCTTGTACTTGAAAAAATACCAGGGCGATCTCTTAATCCATAACCAAAGAAACCAGCAGTACCAGCACCACCTGAGGTGACTGATATGTATTGAGGACCAGCACTACCAATACTGCCGAACTCATGCGTCTTCCCCTTGAAGATTGAAGAGCCATCAGCCTTCAGCGAGATGTTTGGTGCGGAAGGTAACGTGCCGCCGATCAGGACGTTGCCTGAGCTGTCCACCAAAAAGCTGTTTACGTTGCTGGTGCTTTGTCCAGCAAAGAAATAGCCGGAATCTTGCTTGGCTACAAATCCACCGCTTACCTTGGCAACGCCATTAGTAGTTAGCTCGATGCTTGGCGCGGAAGGTAAGGTTCCGCCGATTAATACGGTGCCTGAGCTTCTCACCATAAAGCTGTTTACGTTGCTGGTACTCTGCCCAACAAAGAAATAGTTGGAATCTTGCTTGGCTATAAAACCTTGGCGGGCTTGTATGAAGTTAGCGCCTTGAATCCTGCCATCAGCATTCAGCTCAATGTTTCCACCGCCAATTTCTACGTCATAAGTGTTGCTTACGGGTTGAAGTGTTGACCCGTTGCGCTCCCACGTAGAAGCACCCTCGTCAATAATTGCTTTGTCAGCAGCAGTTAAAACACCGGCAGTCGTTGAAGTTGCAGCAGGTAACTGGACGTTCGAGCCAGTGCTAGACGTAACCTCAACACTGACAGCATCGACAACACCAAGCCCTAGGTCTGTGCGTTCTGCTGGGCTTAAGCCACGCGCTAAAAATGTCCATATCGTGCCGTCATAAATGACGAGATCACCAACTTCAACAGTCGTACCCGTAGGAATATCGGGATTCCACACAGCATCGCTAGTGCCGTCAGCTGTATTAACCCAAGTGTCGCCCTGAACAGGATTAGTCGGTGTTGGGTCGCTGCTGGTTAGATCAAGCGTTCCACGGTACTGAACAGGACCATTTGGATTGGCAAGCTTTCCGTTGACATCAAACTCAAGTCCTACACCCAGTGCAATCGCTATCTGACCCGCGACAAACTCCAAGCCACGGCTGAAGTTCAGGTCTGCGTCCAGCGTGATGGTGCCCAATCCAGTGGACGGGTCAGCATTAATGCCGTTACCTGCCAAGATCTGGTCAACGGTGTCGCTGCCTGGACCGCCGCCACCACCGGATGCAACAACTAGCCAGCCGGTGCCGTCATAGATGAATAGCTTGCTAGTCGAAGGTTGAAACCACAGCGCCTGCTTACTGGGGCTGCCAGGTGTTGCGTCATCGATCTTGACGCCACCAATCTGCTGAATATCGCCATTCGTGTCACGGCAGGACAGAAACGCACCAGCCTCGTTGTAGTTAAGTGCGATCTCACCATTTATCAGCTGGTTCGCAGTGGGGTGACGATCCTCAACACTGCTGTTCTTCAGAATTAGCTGTACTGCCATGACTATTTAGTCGAAGGAACACGGACATTCGCCGTGCTAACAGTCTAGGCAATGCTGTAGAGATACTTCCCTAAGACGCTGCCCAGTGATTCGCCAAGCAAGGCAAACCGAGCAGCGTCGGTGAAATATCTAATGTCATACAATGCGCCGTTTGTGTTTCTGCATTGGTCCAGGCATATCTGAGTTGTGCCATCTTCAGGATCAGCGTCAAACACGCTGGTTGGCATTGAATCGCGGTAGTTGATAGTTGTACCGTCGATATAAATTGCTACGCCTTGTGATGCGGTTGTATAAACAAAACCAACCAACGTTCCAGCAGGTATAGGAGTCAAAGAAGGATTTTCTTGGATAGATAAGTCAGCACTGTGAATACCGACATACCGTTGTGAATACAAAGGGGTCGGGTCAAATGTGTTTTGTTGTCCGCTTTGTTCGTCTGAACCTGAGATAATGATTCGTTCGTTCTGAAGGTTATACGTCCTGTTGTTATTAGATACAAGATTTGTAGACAACGCCATGTCTTCATTACCACCACCGCCAACATTGTACGTTGGGTATGTAACAATCTGTGCCGTAACATCGCTACCTAATGCCCACAGCTGAGAAACGCCACTCACCACCACGTTTCGTGTAATCAGCGGCAAAGTGTTTGTGGATGAATCCCCGCCAACACAAAAGGAATACTTGTTTGGGGTTGCTGGTAGCGTCCCAATCCCTTCTGCGTCTAACGCAACTTCCAACGCCTCATAAAATGCCGCGCTAGTAATGAAACCCGCGTATGGACCCATCGAACCAGATGTATCCGTGATGGTGGTTACATCTAAACCGGGTGGAATAATGGTCCTAGCTTTGACGCCAAAGAAAGCAGGTAGTCCAAAAGTCATGGGTCAATCCAACATCGAAGCGGTGTAAATGAAGCTGGTCGCTGATGCGACGTAATAACCAATTAAGACATCACCCGTCAATCCCGGTGTGTTTGTAGTGGGATTAACCCAAGTGTTGGTTACAGCTCGCCAGCCAGGATCGTCAATTCCAGTAAACCCAGTTGTTGCTCCAGCATCCCTCGTGACCACAATGAAGCCGCTGGATCCTTCGTAACCAGTGCCCTGCGGTGTGCCGAGCGTGATCGTGGCTTGGTTCAGCAGTTGTTGATACGTGAAGTTACTCGAATCGCTCAGGTTGTCATCACCCGGCACCCAGACAACTGGTGTCAAGGTGAGCAGCTCGCCAACATTTGTGGTCGGCAGTTGCGCGACAGGCACCTTTGCGCTGCTATCCAAACTCGCAAACGTATTGGCAAAACCTCGAACGCCGTTCAGCGAATTAGGTGTTACGACACGGGTTCTATCTGCAAGCGCCTGTGTTTCTGCCTGCGTTGCAAGTTCAACGATGCCTTTTTCACTTGTTGTAGCCTCCGCCCCAGTGATGGTGCCGTTGACCTGGATGTTGTTGACCGTTAGCTGGTCAACGCTCAGATTTAAGAAGGAGTCGGGGAAGTCAATGGTCCGGTCTGGGTTTCCGATGTCCTCAAGACTTAGGACTTGTCCGGTCGTGATGTCTTCCAGCCCTCTCGGCGAAACCTGCAAACCTTCTTGATTGAAACCAGAGGCATAAACTTTTCCCCCATCCTGATTGGTGAAGTAATAGGTGAACTGGTTGTTGGGTGACAGCTGCTTCTGGTACTGAGGCATTGCCTTCGAGTAGTTCAGATAACCTGCCCATTCGTAAGCATGAGAAAACAACCTGATGTTGCTGGGTCGTCTGTATTCAACGTTCCAGTTGCTGGAACTTACGTCGAAGTTGCGTGTTTCGGCTGGCTGTAGCTCCAAGCTGGTGTTGGCTTGACCTACTGAATACCCCTGATTGAGCAGAAACTGGAACACGCCTTGGTAGTCAACGGCTGAGACAATTTGTGGTGTTACGTCTGCAATCGTGCTGCCGCATGTTGTTGTGTCTTCGCTCTGATCTGTGTCCTTATCGAACAGCAGAATTGGCTGGGCATTAGTGAAGTACCCACCGGGCGCATAGGTCTCTTCCATGTGGACGTAGGACTCATCCCAGTTGTCCGGGTCAAACGCACCTGTGTTGTTGCGGACGCAGAAATAGTGCTTGTTGTCTCTAGTTACAACGTCAGCTTTGCGGTAGTAAACGCTCGGGTCGTGAGCAGCTTCTGCAATGGGACGTTGTTCATAACGCAACTCAACATCGGCACCTGAAAAAGTATCGTTCTTTGCGGATGCTGCGACCGCTTGCAACCGGGTGTCCCATGAGCCGCTGCTGGGTTGGATGATGTAATCCCGAACAGGTAAGCGTGGCGCACCAGACGTGCTGGTAGCGATTGTGTAGCGACGTTCAGAAACACTCCTTACATCCCTGAAACGACGCACATAAATACGCTGGCTAGCGATTGAGACGTAACCATCACCGCTGCCGGGTGCTTGGTTGCCATCTGCATCGTCAGTTACAAAGGCAGCCGCAATCCGAATCTGATCAGGGACCGTTCCAGTAAATGGAGTTGCGTCTAGTTGGGCGCGGTAGTCAGGACCGCCAGGGTTCTCGCACCACAGATAATCACCCGCCTGGAGTGAGTAGCCATCACGGGTTAAAAGCTCAGGCTGGTTTGGATTGGCTGCGGAAACCGTTAAGTCAGCCGTCAGGTTCAGGATTGTGTCTGTGTCACCTTCGGCTGCATCCAGTACGCCAAGGAATATTCGCTTGATGTTGTTCGCCTTGTCAAAGGGATCCACGCCACGAGTGATTTGCTCAACCTTCCACGGCTTGTCTTGATCACTTGCAACCGTTTGAAAACCTTCAGCTAGAGCAGCAACTTGTCCAAAGTTGGAGTTGCTGTTGGTGATTGTTAATTCACCAGCAGATTTAGCCCAGAAATGCACCCCTTGCCCGATAGCAAACACGCTTACGAGTTGCAAGATTGATTGGTTGACAGCACGAATGTGGAATGATCTTTTTGTTGGGTCCATCCTGATGTCGTCAGGACTGGTGTTCACATAGTCCGCGCCGCTGGCAACAGTCACCCAGTTTGTGCCGTCGTATTTCTGCCAACAGCTGTAATCGTTCTGAAGAGATACACCCGTTAGCTGGGCCACAACCATTGACTTGAATCCACTTACCTTGGAACCGTCAGCGTGGATCCCACACATCCCAAGGGTGGAACGGATGCTTGTGTTGTAGATGTACGGGCTTGCTCCACGCACGGTGTCAGTGCTTACGTCCGCAGAAACAGGACGCGGACCAGTGATTTGATACTCAGATTCGCGGGGAACAGCAATCGCGTCATTAATTCCGCCTACACCTGTCGCTCCACCAAAAGCAGTACGGATCTTGCCGTAAAACTCATCTAGTTGCGCTTCGCTCGTGAACTGAAAACAGTCGAGCAGGTGATGGCTTGTGGTTGCATTCTCTTTGTCCAGTACGGTGAAGCCAAAGAAATAGCCGCCACCAGTGACTCGGAACACTGCACTGCGGTTTGAGTAGTCAGCTGACTCAGGTGCAGGTGCAGGAACATAGTTCGGTCGAATGATCGACTTCCGTAGATCCAGTGAAATCACGCTGCAACCGCGTGGCATGATCACGCCGCCCTCGGCTGGGTTAAATGCCTGCACCTCTGCATTGGTCGGCACCTTGCCGTTCTCCCATGCCGTGACAGCAGCACCCGGTCCGTTGTCGATGATGTTGACGCCAGGAGCAACAACGATGCTGACCAAATCGCCACATAGCGATCCAGGTAAGTTCAGATAATCACGACTGGTGATAATCCCCGCTTCGATGATCGCTCTGTTGATCGTGCGGAATGGTCGTGCTTCGGTATAGCCACACTCCAGTCGCTGCAACGATATTCGCCGCATCTTTGCCTCAAACGTCCCATCGTCAAACGACGCATAATCACCAGCAACAAACGTGTCTTCGCCTGTGTAGCTGTTTACATAGAGCACATACGGCGCAGAAAGCGGGTCGTTTATTACCGCAGAACCCGCTTCGATCTCTGGGTTGCCACCTAGCTGACGCACCGCATCAGTCAGTGCATTGATCTGGCTGCGAAAATCTCTCTGGACGGTATCGATATTGCCTAGCGACTGCGGTTCCCCAGCTCGGATGATTTCAGTCACTACCTAGTTGGCTACGGTCTACCTATTCTAAGCTGCTTCCAAAAGCCTAGTCTCACCAGTGGTCACGAACTGTGCCGTGCCAGCCACCATTTCTGTGGGGCGGAGGTTCACTGCTGTTTGTGTGATCAAAATGTCTGCCTCGTAGTAGAGAGAGCCACGAATCAGCTCGCAATCAACGCCACAGCCTTCACCGCGTTCCAGCATGTAAAACTGCGCTGATGCCTGACATCCTTTTTCGGTCATAAGCAACAGCTTCATCATCATTAAACCGTTGTCCGCATCGTCGTCGAAACACAGCCGGTCGATAAAGAACTCAGTAGAACCACCTCCGGTCACAAGGCTTTTCACTGCATTGCCGAATTTCTCAGCAACGCTGGTCGTGTCAACAGCGGGTGCGGATAGCTCCAAGGACCATTCTCGGATCTCGCATAGCACTTGCCAGAACGGTGCGCCCTTGCCTTGATTTACGCCTCTTGGCAGCAAGTTTGCATTGTCGTATGAATATGCGTCTGTATTGGGGTTGGCAGTTGGGATCTCGTACCGAGGCGCATCAGCACAGATGCTGATCAGCGTTACCGTATCTTGCGCGTCAGCAAAGGTGTACTCACCAAAACCGTAAATGCAATCCCATACAGCGTTTTGATATTCAAGCGAGCCAAAGGGCACGATTGAAAATGGCTGGCTGGATTGCACCAAGTTCAGCCGTGTGGTCTTGCATCCAGCTAATGCGTCACACCTGCTCTTGTAGAAACTGACGTGACCCAATGGATCGATGTGAATCCAGTAGTCCCCTGGACGGCAGTTGACGATTTCTTCTCCGTCAGAAACATCACCAACCCTGCAATAGAACTGAGAATCTTCACCGAATTGACCATCGGGATAATCCTCTAGGTTAGTTTTGTAGAACTCATCACGGTTGCTGGTGATCTGATCCCTGTTCGGGCCAAGAAAAAACTTGCTCCCAAAATAAGTCGCGTAGCCAGCTGGTCCCGGTGGGAACTGTCCCTCGCTAACCGGCAGGCAATCTGAACTGATGTGATCGCCAGTCCAGTAGCCATCGCACAAACTGAAGATGATGTCACCATCAGGGTCAACCGATTCCGGGTTGATCAGGCAGGGCTCTGGTGCCTCACGTTTTAGAAGTAGCTTGCCGCCTGCACCTAGAACAGCCATTTAGAACTCACCGGAGGGCTTGCCGCTCACCTGAAAACTGACGTTCACCGCTTGCACATCACCCACAGAAATGCTCGGGCTGATGCTGGTCAAAAAGCCGTTGCACGTAAACGATCCACCGCCATTCCCTAGGTTCTTGCGGTTCAATTTGAAGGTCAACTCTTGGGTGCTCCCCGAGTCCTCCAAAATAGTGTTCAAAAAATTGTTGGCGACCGAATTGCCAGGGTCATACAAAAGTGTTGCGCTGCCGGTCGTCCCACGCAAACCCTCGACATAAGTTCGGTCCATGTTGCCTAGACACGTATCTTCGAGCGCATCTCGGTTGATTGTGATGCTCCAGTCCCGGCACTTTGCAAAGGCTTGGTTGCCGTTCAGGAGTTGTCCGTCTGCCCCGGTTAATACAGTCATGCGTCAAGAGTTGCGGTGAAGTTGACTTGAACCCTGGACCTGCCAGGGAATAACGATTCGACTGACGGGGCATCTGCCCACCGCCAGTTTAGGTAGTCAGGAACGCCGCAATCCAATGCGGAACTTGCACCAGCAAGAAACTCGGACGGAAGTGTGATCGTGTCGTAATCGCCATAGGCAGCGTCCCAGCACTTTAAGAAGGCGCAGGTGTCTGCATCACTTAGGACAAATGTCATTTGCAACTGTGCGTCGAACGCCTTGCTGCCATACAAACGTGTTGTCCCACTGCCACTGATTGAATTAAAACGCTTGGTGGCAAACTTGCCTGGAACAAACGTGCGCCGGGTGGGGCCGCATGTTTCGAGTGTGCCGAATGAAGTTGCCATCAATCCACACCTTCGATAACCCAGTTTACTGCGTCTTCCCAGCCAGCCACTAGCTCACTGTTGCCCGCTGCATCCGTTGGGAAGTAGATCGCTTCGACTTCAATGTTTCCGTCCTCGTCAAACGAAAGCATCATCGTTTTGTAGCTCTGCGTGTTGCTGGCAGCACCCCGGACGCAGAACACAGAGCCCTTGTAACTGCTGCTTTCACCGTTGACAATCGTCAAGATGACCTCTTGCAGCTGACTGGATGCGCCGTCCCACAGCAGAACTGGATACGTGCCATCAGCCAAGGGTGGCCATGACGTAACGGCACCCGTATCAGAAACAGCGCCATTGGCTGGTTGTTCGTATGTGATCGTCTCCATCCCAACTTTGAAGACAGCGCCAAGGTCTAACGCGGCTTCGCTAGGAACAGTTTTGAACGTCACCGAATGCGTGGTCAGTCGTCGTGTTCTGCACTGCCACTTGCCCACATCGATGGCGTGTTGCCGAGACGTGCAGTAATCAGACAGGTCAATCTTTTCCAATGGAGCATCTTCGGGTGTGCCTGCTTCCCGCACCGTGACTTCGCGCACCACAGGAAACAAGCCCTTGCCGTTCTCAAAAGTTGTCTCTCTTTCCTCTCGCCACACCACTGAGATGCGCGGTGGAATCCTGTCCTGCTCATCCACGTAACTCATCTCAAATGAGTCCTCCAAGATGTTGCCAGAGGTAAACAACCCGGTGAATGTTTCGGGACCGTAGAAGTTGGCGACAGGTTGGAGCGCAAACTTGCCGTTACGCATCAGCAGGTCGAGGAGGAAGTTCTGAGCTGTTGCGGCACCCCATGTGCGGATGTTGATCTTTTCGCTAATCGCACCATCAAAGAAATAACGCCGGTCGTATGCCCAAGTGGTGGCATCATCAAAAGACTGCTTGTCAACCTGCGCTGGGCTCATGACTTTTCCTGCGCCGTACCTTTCGTTGGTCAGAAGGTCGTACAAGACTTCAGGGAAATTGCTGGTGGCGTTTATTCCTTGATTTACATAAACACTGAACTGATTCAGCGTTGAGATTTCTTTACTGCTTCTTATGTTCATACCGACAATTGCCATCTGATCGTAATTAGGCACTCCGGCTGTGTTTTGCGTGATTGTGTTGATGTAAACAACTTCATGCTCTGGCTGGGACGTTGTTGCCTCAACTTCGTTGTAGATAAAACTTTCCGCTAACCGTGCCCAAGCATCGACCATGAAGCCAGAGTCGTCAGCGCCAAACCCATTGCCGACCACTTCGCTCGCGTTGAAGCTAGGAATGCCAAACGTATCGATCGATCGTGCTACTGCTTCTCCGGTAAAACGAACCGTCACTTCACCACTGGTTACCGCAAGACTATTGTCAAGATGAGGGTCAAGAACTACCAAGTCACCCGGCTGAACTCCGCTTCTGATTTCCCATCCACTAATAGGGGTGATGCGGATGTTCCATCGCTTGACACTGCCAAATTCAAAACGTAGATAGTTATAAACAGAGACTCCTGTTGTCGATCTAACCGCAAACAACTGGTCAATGTTTGTCCAGATGTCATCGGTGCCTGCTACCTTGTAGGCGACACGGAAGAATGAATACCTTGTTTCAAATGTTGAGTAGTTACCACTAATAAAGTTAATTAAGTTGGCGTTTTGCGCTTGCTGTCCTACATCGTTAAAACAAGCATCATCGTCAATGTCTTGATACCCTCGACCGTCCTTATAGCTGCATAATCCAGAAATGTTTAGCTGCACTTGACTACGAAGCCCGATTTCAACGATTCTTCCTGCGCGTTCCGTTGAAACGTTTGCCTCTGCTGCGTTCATCAAATGTGCTGCTTCTGTTGCTGTGACACCCCCAGTTCTTTGTAGTTCTGTTGGAGAGTAAAAATCGCAGATACCACGACGGATAATTTCAAATTTGGCTGTTACGCTCGTTCCACCGCCAACAGGGTCGTTGTCCGCGCTTGAGACAAATGGTTCTGGCGTTCTGTCTACGCATATTCCAAAGGCGCTACCTATTCGGTATAGATCGCCATAATTCAGCTGCTCATCAGCAGAACGCTGCCTAGAAGAAACCGATTGGCCTACGTCAGTACAACTAATTTCTCCATTTAAGTTACTAAAGGTACGCGATGCGTCTGTTGTTGCGTAGATGTTTAACTCGACGGTATCGCCAACTTCTAAATCTCTTTGACCGGTGGCTGCACCGCCGTTAATGGTTGTCAGGCCGCTACGGCCTGCAAACACATAGTCTTGCTTTTTACGTGCTGAAATCTGCTGGCCGTCACCTTTACAATTTAGCTCTCCATCATCTCTTGTTTGGGCAATAACGGCGGGACGAAATGTTGGATTGATTCTGAATGACAGATTATTACCAATAAACCCATAAAGCCCAAACTCGGTTTGATTGTTTGGGGTGCTGGTGTAGCAGAAGTCTGTTGTCCAGCCGTTACCTGGACCCCTTACTTGAAAGACATCCCCGCCGCCGTCATTCTCGGCGTTGCCTACGTCATTGCTTGGTTCGACGCCTGCGATGTAATCACCACTGTTTAACCGTCCGCCGTCTTGGCTGTAATACAAACAGATGCGACCTGCTTCACGACGTTCCAGGTCGTAGCTGCTCAAAAGGTTGTTGCCGATAGCAAACTGGGTTGGGTCAATGCCTTCCACATTTGCCTCCCCAACCATGAACACCGCACGAAGCAACTGCCCACCGCCAATGCTGTAGATCTGGGACCAGAGCAGATTGGTGTTGACTCGCAAGCCGCCATAAGCCGTTCCGCCGATGATCTGCCGGTTGGCATAAGCGAGCGGAATAGTAGAACCAAGCTCAACAACATTCTGAACAGAGTCAAAGCCCGACTTGGGTGTGTAACGTGCGCCGTTTACTAGCGTCTGCCCTTGAACATCCTTTACGTCAGGCTGCCCTGCTGTCTGTTGCTTTGGTTTTGGGGCAAGTAGCGATGCGACGTATGAAAGCGCAATACCAATTACCAGATTGATTAAGAACGTCTCTAAAAAATTTGTTGGTTCGCCGGGGCGAAGTTTGGAGTGCAGGATTGCTTGACGACAGAACCAGCGATACTGCGCTTCGTCCATGCCCGTAAGGGACATGATCTCTTTGTCCTGAGGCAAAAGGACAACGTGGCGACCGTCGTTTGGAGTAAGCATCAGCGCAGATTTATGTTTCCGGTAGATGGCAAACTTCCCACCAGAGCCTGTGTCAATACTCTACGTGGAGCGTTCTGACTGACAGCATCTAGAGGATTGCCAAGCCGTACAGACAAGCGGCTGGTGTCATGCTCAAAGCCCGTAATTGCATACAGCTCTTCGCTGTAAGTTCCGGTCTCCTCCAAGGTCTCAGGGTTAAGCCAAACCGTCTTCACTTCAGCCAACCAACGTTCATCAGCAGCTTGTTTGAAAACCACCAGATCAAGCTCATTTACGGCAAAGATCAAACTGGCTGATACGTTGCCAGCTTCCAAGTCAAGGGTGCCGCCGCTGAATCCAAAGCCTGCATACAGGTAGCCGGTGCCCTCGAATTGCCGTGTCTCGCCTACATGAAAGTTTTGAAATGCGTAGCCGGTGGATCCCTGGGTGCCGGTCAGGAGTTTGATGAATGTTCCAATTGCAAGTGCTGTCATTTCATACCCACCAGTGCCCGTCTAGACGGTTTGTTTTTCATGTCTGAGAAGACCTGAGCCCTAGCTTGTTTGGCTGCTGCTGCTGATGCAACACGAACCTGTTCGACGCTTGCGTACTCAACGTTATTGATGACTTGCGTCTCAATCACCATGCTGCCGCCGCTGCCCACTGTTGTTTGGTTATTGGACTCAAAAGCACGTTCACGGATATAGCTGTTGGTGGTAGAGATCGAACTGGTGTTATCCGCAAAAGCTTCAGATGGTGTAGCAGCGCCACCCATTGCACCGCGTGCAGCGTCAAAGGCTTCGTTGGGAATGACAGTGCCAGGAGTATCTGGAACGAATAGCTCTGGGCCACGTTCACCAACGACACTTACTTTGCCTGGATCTGGTCTGCCACCATCAGCAAAGCCAGGAATATTCAACCCAGCGCCAAGGCTTGAGAATGCAGCATTAAGGAACATCGACCCAAGCTGACTGGCTACATCACTAAGGATGTCCTTCCATTCCTTTGTGCCATCAATCAATCCTTTGATGCCATTGGTAAGGCTGCTGCTAACGATTTCAAACGAACCTTTCAACAGCTCTTGTGCCCGCGTTAGCTCTTCATTGACTGGCTTGATGCCCTGCACAATCTTGCCAAAGGCATCTGCATTGGCTAAATCTTCGGCTAGTGCGTCTTTGGTTGCCAATCTATCTTTATCGGCTTGAATTAGCTTCTCGTATCCGATTAGTTCAGCGCGTTGACCTGCGGCAACAGTTTCATTAATCCTGTCGATTGCATCTTGATAGTCAAACTTGTTCTGCAAAAGTTCTTTGTCAAGGTCTGTAATGTTGCCATTCAATGTAATCAACCTGAGCTGTGATTGCCTGATGTTGTTATAGGCATCATTCTGCTGTTCTAGCAATCGATTGGTCTCACTAACGCCAGCAGCAACAGCACCACCACCTGATGAGCCACCGCCAACTACATCACCAATCTTAAAGGGGCTACCTTGCGTTATTGCTTTTGGTGCCGTGGGTGTTTCCCTGAATGGAATCCCTTCCCTGATTTTTCTGATCTCCTCTAGTTTTCTTTGCCGTATGTCCTGAAAGTTGTCAACCGTTGCTTGAGCTGATTTTCTAGCTCGCTCGTCAGTTTGTTTGTCGCGTCTGGCCTCTGCTGCTGCAAGTTTGTTATTAATGTCCAGCAGTTCAGCCCCACGACGCTTGAGATTGTCAGCCGTTGGAGCACCCTTGGGCGTTAGCTGATAGTTGTTTAATGCAAATGCTGCCGCAGAAATACCAGCAGCTAACGCAAACCACGGGCCAGCAGCAAGAACACCTGAAGCCGTAATCCCTGACAAGATACCAAACAAAGCCTTTAGCCCAGGTGCTGCAAACAAAGCAGCGGTTCCAACTGCGGTGATAGCAAGAGCAACAGATCTGGCTGGCTTGGGGATATTGCCAAGCAACTTCAGCAGCTCAGTTAATCCTTTAAGCAGCGGAACAATTGCAGGTAATAAATCTGTGCCGATTGTTGTACTTAACTCGTTCAATGCTTTATTGAAATCCTTTGATGCACCAAATGCACCATTTAATGATTCTTCTAACTGATCAGCACCTTTGGTCTTGATGTTTGCCAGCGCCTGGATTAACGCTTCAGAACTAATCTTGCCTTCACCCGCAAGCTTCTTAAGCCCAGCTCTTGGAACTTCAAGAACACGGGCGACTTCATCAAGAAGCTGTGGCGTTGCTGAGATCAGTGAATTGTATTCCTCAGCCCTTAGGACACCTTCACCTAAAGCTTGCCCTAGTTGAAGTTGTGCTGCTGCTGCTTGTTGTGCTTCAACCTTATTGTTAATTAGGAGTGTGTTAAAGCCTTCATAGATGTTTTCAAGATCTTTTAGGTCAACAGCGGTACCACCAAGTCTGCTCCCAAGATCCGCGTAAGTCTGTAATGCTTCAGTTTGGGTAAGGCGAAACTTCTCAGCACTTCTGGCAGCAATTTCTTGAACACCTTCAAACTTTGAATAGCTCTTGGTCAGGCTATTGATTCGTGTTTCTGCCGATTCCAGTGCTGATGCATCACCAAATGCCTTGCGAACGCCAACGCCAACACCAACACCAAGAAGTGCTGTACGCAATCCACCAAGACGCTTTTGAAAGCCGCCGATCTTCTTACCAGCCTTGGCGAATGCCGTACCAATCTTTCTTGCTGCTATTTGCCCCGCATTACCTACGGTTCTGAATGCGCTGGTGAGCCCGCTCTTTAGATTGCCTTGGAGCTTTTTAAGTTGGGCTTGAGTCTTCTTAAATTTGCCCTGGAGCTGATCTAGCTTGCGAGTCCGAGTTTCTACGACCAGCTGAAGGGTTGACGTTGCCAAAGATCAGACCGTCGCTCAGATCAGTCTACCGCCGCCCACTCTTTGCCTTGCCCAACGCTTTCTTCTCTTCCTCGTTCTTCAGCTCGTAAAACATGCTCCAGAGATACAGCTCCTCTGGAGTCATCTTCTCTTGAAGCTCCGTCAGTGTGTAGCCAATTTTCTCAGCTACAACCATCATCAGAATCAGCTGCCCGTCTTTCTTGAACTGGTCTTTGAGGACTTGGGGCTTTCCTCTTCCTCCTCGTCATCAGCAGCCAACAGTTGAAGCATCAACGATTCCACTAATGCCGCTGGCAGGCTGTTTCTCATCTCAGGGATGTCACCCACGGTGAATAATGGAGCGCCGTTTTCATCCTTGGCTTTAGCAACAAGGAGCTGCATGGCAAAATCAGTTGCATCTTCAGACCGCGCTTGCTTCTGTGCTTTGGCACGTTCAGCCAATGTGGTCGGGGTTGACCAATACTCAAACTCATCACCACCGCCAAGATCCACAACCTTGCGTTGTGGCTTCATGCTCGCAGCAGCTTTTAACCGATCAAGTGCTTTCATGGATTTGGTGACTCTTCATAAATAATAGGGCAAGAAAAAGGGGGAGCCCTAACCCTCCCCCCTCTTCCTGTCGGGAGTCACCACCGACAGGTTCACATTACTGACGTCTAAGCAGTCAGGTCTGTTCCCAGGATGTTCTTGGGATCGTTGATCGTGAATGACAACTCAGCTGAAGTAGCGTCGTCTGGATTGACGCTCAGGCTCATGCTGCTGATGCTGATACCTGACTCGATAAAGAGCGAGGCAGCATCATCAACACCGCCAGCGCCATCAGAAACGGTGTTGACGTACAGCTTCACTTCTGCGCCTTCTTGGGAGCGCAGCATGACGTTGGCGAGCAGGCGGTTAGCCAAACTTGTCTGGTCGTCGGTGAAGTAGACCGTCATCGTGCCAGTGCCTGAGGCATAGCCCG
>WLWH01000271.1_pt1 | contig 43976 bp, 51 predicted proteins | sample 6712741 | NCBI WGS metagenome assembly WLWH01 (sample SAMN12718694, study PRJNA515312) | sponge metagenome | isolation source: marine sponge | host: Mycale hentscheli | place: New Zealand: South Island, Marlborough, Capsize Point | collected 2003-05-01 | reverse complement strand
CGTAGAAAGGCCCGCTGCGCGTGCGCGCAGCGGGCCTTAGGTGATGCCAGACGTATTGGGTACGTCTAGGCGCTGGCCTTCTTCGCGGCCTTCTCTGCCTTCGCGGTCGCGGCCTTCGCGGCCTTCGCGGCCTCGCGACCGAGTACGGCGCTAACGGCGCGCTCCGCGCTAGCGGCTAGCGCCGCGTCCAGCGCTTCGGACCGCTCCGCGTCCGGCCCGTCCAGCTTCCCGAAGTACGTTTCAAGCGCCGCGTCCAGCGCCGCTTCGGGCTTCCGCCCGCGCTTGGCCCATGCCGTCCGCGCCGCGCGAGTGTCCAGCGTCCGCCCGTTGCCCGCGTCCACGTCCACCGTGAGAAAGCTACAAAGCGCTTCCACCGCGTCCACCGCTTCAGCCGCCCGCGCTACTCCGCGCAGCGTTTCGGGGTTTTCAAGCAACCCGTACACCGCAGCCGCGATGCGGCGCGGCGCGCCTGCGAAATCCGCAGCCGCGTCGCGCCCGTACACGTCGTCCAGCGCCGCCCGGGCGATGGCCGTGCAACGTGCTTGCCACTTCTTGGGGCGCTTCCGCCCGTCCAGCAACCCCGTCACCGCGTCCACGGGAAGCGACCCGCGCTCTGCTTTCATGCGCCATTTCTCCGGCATGGAATCAAAACAGGCGAGCGCTAGCGCCGCGTCCGTCCGCGTCTCCGCGTCCGTCTGTCCACCCTCTGCGCGGATAGCGTTAGCCGCTTCCCGCGCTTGAGCGTCCACCGCTTGGGCGATCGTCTCGCTTCCCATTGCTTCCGATACGTATAGGTATTCGTTTTCGTTGAACTGCATTTTTTGCCTGCCTTTCCTGCCCCCCATCGGGGAGCGGTAGCGCCCCCGGTTCGCCCGGGGGCGGCTTCGCTGTCTCGCGGAGCGATACGAGCGTAACCCCGCGCAAGGGTAAAATCAACAGATTCAAACATAAATCGACAACTAGCAGAAAATAAATTTCCACACGTATGGGGTACGTCTGGCTCGATCCAACCCGCCCGCAACCCGCCCGCACCTGCACGCCCACACCCACCTACGCCCGCACCCGCCCGGGCGCGCGCGCGTACGCGAGACTTAGAGAGATAGAGGTCTAGAGAGATAGAGGTCTGCAATAGAGAGATAGAGAATCCAGAAGTAATGTTTCCAACTAGACGCTATTGACAACCACTATCACTATGCTACAATGTATAAGTATCGAGGGGAACTTTCCTTTCGATACTTATTCCCAGACGTACCCGGTACGTTTGGCAGGGAGGCAGGCAGTACATGAACCCGCACTAGGGCGGGCCATTGGCGCAACCGAGCAGGGCGCTGGTGGGACGGTGAGAGCCGACAGCCTAGAACCGCAGAAGAGGCACCGAACCAACGCAAGCTGGTGACGGTCTTCGGGGGCAACAATCCCCGGCGGAATCAGAGAACGGATCAATCGGTTGATTAGACGTATTGAACCCCGCGAGCCTAACCAGACCGCGCACACTTGTATGAGCGAGTGTCCGCAGGGATTGGGGCAGCGGTGCCGGTACTCGCAGTGGAGGGGAACGCCAACCCCAGAAGCTGTGGGGCCTCGGGGAGATCGTACGCAATACCGATCGGTACCAGCCCGGGAGTGGTGTGTGAAGCCAGTGACCACCCGGGAACTCTTGGTCAGCGCGTAGAGAATCAACGCTCCGAAGATCATCGGCCCGCGCAGCCGACAGCGAGGAGCAGATCGACCAAAGCCACGATCCCACTAGTCAGGGGAGAGCCACGGTCAGGGTAATTGCAGGATTGGAGTAGTGGCCGACCAGCCACGCCAGTTCTGTGCCTAGCCTTAAATCTGTGGAAAGTTTCCACGGGTTTAAATCTAGGCATAGTGCTTAGAACCAGACGTACCACGTACGTCTACAGGAGAAGACCAATGGCAGAAACATTTGCACGATACATGGACCAGCAGGACGCCACCCGGCCCAAGCGGAACCGCGCCCCCAACATTCAGCCGTTCCACGTGGAACACCCGGACACCCACCAACTGAGTCTCTTCGCGAGAATTGTTCCCTCGGATACTGCCGAGGAGGAGATCCGATGACCACCAGATCATGTATCCGCACCCGATTCATACCGCCGACTATCGCGAGGGACCCACGTATCAGGGTCACCGATGACGGCCCTCACGGACAAAAAAAATGGAGCTTGACGATCTCTTGGGTTGAGGGATTGGGGATTGCCGAGAACCACGAACACGCGGCGCAGGCTTGGATCAATAGGTTTATCCCGGGCCACGTCGTGCAAACTCCGGGGCTTTCTTTCGACGGAGATCTCTACTGGTCATGGGAGGAGGAGTGATGGCCGTTTATTACCCGAACACAGTTTTCGTGAACGTGTACCTGATCGACCGTGCGTACGGTGGCTCCGAGGAGGGGGGATGGTATTTCGAGACGGGCCGATTCATTGACGGAGAGGCTTTCCCTGACGAGAGGGAGGAGGACATCGAGCGAGCCATCAAGAACGCAGAGGAGAGGTGCGCCGATTACAACAATGACAGGAACGATGACATCTCGTCTGTCCTCTCCGAGGGTAGGTATGTCGTGTTCCGCCAGACTTCCCCGGGTAAAAGCTACCCGGATTCCAAACCCCACTACGAGTAAGAGCAAAGGAGTGTGAACAATGACACCCGCAGAAATACGATGGTCGATCACGGCGAACGTAACCGTGACAACCCCGGACGGCACGTCGATCCCGAGAGGTGTACCCACCTTCGAGGTTTGGGCGAGCAGCTCACGAAGTGCCTACAAGAAAGCGAAGAACATTCTCACGTGTAGTTGGAGTGGTCCGAGCAAGGTGACTATGAGCTTGGGTATGTGCGACGAAAAAGCCAATTACTTCTCGGCAGACGAGAAGGGAATCAAGGAGTAGACGTGGCAAACGGAAAGCGACAGCAAGAAGTAGCGGCGGAAAGAGTGCAGCACCTGCCGCCTGAGGATATCAAGTGCCGATTCTGCGGTGAGCGAACGGCATCAACCCCATCATTCAAGGGATACGCCCACGCTTGGGGACCACACGGAGGGCACCGATTTATTGCGGAAAGCCCAAAGGAGATGAAGTGATGAAGGTGAAGGACATCGACACGAAGGAATCAAGGCTTCAGGAGCGCTTGGCTGACAAGGAAGAGATGGAGAAGTACCGGCGTACTATCAACGCGCTCTTCGTGGACGCCCGAAGCCGACAAGCCCTCAGAGAGGCCAGCCGGATTTTCAATCCGAGAGTACCCATCACACGTAGGTGGTGGTTCGATCCGCTTCTCACCTTCTTGGCAGTCATCGGGTTCGGCTTCGCCGTGTACGTGATTGCGAGTTGGTGAGCATTGATATACCGAGGGGAGTTTTCCTCAGGTACTTATTAAGTAGCACTAGTTGACATACGGTTGTATTGATATAAAATGTTACTAATTAGTGTAGATTAACTACACAAGGAGATAGTCGATGGATATCAAGATCGGAAAAGAGTCAGTGAGCATGGGCTCCGGACTTCAGGACATGGGGTCTTTGGTCAGCGTACGGGCTGGTGGCATCGCGGCCAACGGAGTTACGAGTTCCACTCTCGCGGCGGAGGTTCGGGAGAAGTACGACATCGTAGACCCCGACTTGATCCCGCCCATTCCCGTCAAGGTTTTCACGGAGTACGTGCGACCTGTCCGTGCCCATCAGGGAAGGATCAGGAAGGAGAACGTCAAGATGGGCCTGCCCTTCGGAAGCCCTTGGGTCTATCACGCCAACCAGAATATCGACAAGGTGATTCCCCTGCTTGAGGAGATGGCCGAGGAAAATCTCCACATGTATGAAAAGTTCCTTGGAGATTACGACACGATTCTCGACGAAGCGCTAGAGAGGATGGCCGCTCTGGACGGAGTACACGTCACCCGTGACATGTTCGGAAGCGCCAGCGAGTTGCGGGAGAAGTGGCACGTCGATATCGACCGAGCTTCTGTGCCTGACCCGGAGAAGGATGTCCGCGCAGGGTGGAGCTACCGACAGGTGCAGGAGTTCCAGAAGAGACTCCGATCTCAGCTTGAGCGAGACACTCGCAACGCCATCATCGTGCTGCTCAACGAGGTGCGCCGACCGATCTGCAACATCGTAGACAAGGCGTCTCGATACGACGGGGGGCGTGCGGGTCGCTTCTCGACGGAAACATTTATCGGGAATGTCCACGACGTAGTGGAGAAGATGGTCCCGATGAATCTTGCAGATGACCCCGAGATCGAGTCGCTTCGGCGGCAGATCATCAAGGACATTTGCGACCTGAACCCGAAGGATCTTCGGGAGGACAAAGATCTCCTGAAACATGCAGGCAAAAAGGCGGAAGCCATCGTTAGCAAGACCGACAAGATCATCAACCGCGTGGGCCAGTTTGGTGCTGGACTCGCACTCTAAAGGGAGAATTATCATGGCAGGTAATCACGACAAGACAGACGTTTTTGAGTTGCTCCACTTCTCTAGGCTTTCCCAGACCACGGGGCCTCAGGGATCAGGCACACCCATCTCGCTGGAGGGTCCCCGAGGTGTAGGCAAGACTTCAATGATCGAGCAGTACTGCGAGAGCATTAACCACTACTTGTATGTGGTCATCATGTCTCGTACGCCCAGCCCGGACGTGGAGGGTTTCTACGTTCCCGATATCAAGAACGGGAAGGTGGTCCACATTACCACGGGTAAGTTCATTGGGTTGGAAACGCCCGAAGGGTACGACGGTTCGTGCATCTTCTTCGACGAGTTCACCAACGCAATGGAGGACGCGCAAACTGCCGTGCAGTCGATGGTGCAGGACGGGCGACTCGGAGATCTGGTCCGCGCGCCTAACTGTTGGTATGCGTTCGCGTGGAACCCAGTGGGGTCCAACTGCGGGTCGAACGAGTTGATTGAATCCATGCGAGATCGTATCTCCGTAGTTCCAATCCTCACAGACGAGGATGCCGGGAAGCGTCCGTCTGCCCGGGTGACTGAACCCTACATATCTATCGACAGGGATATTTTCCCTCAATGGATGGAGATGGCAATCGAGGAGTGGGACATCGACACCCGCATCACGTCGTTCCACCACTCCAACAAGGGGCTGCACTTCCAGAGGTTCGACCCAGAAGCAGAGGGCAAGCAACCCTCTCCGCGTGGCTGGTCTGCGATATCTCACATGATGGATCTAGGTGCAGAGGGGAACACCCTCGACGCATTCGGCGTAGGCCGATTGGGTGGCGCTGCGTGGGCAGAGTTCAAGTCGTTTATCAACGCACAAGGGGCGGACATTCCCTGCTACGAGGAGGTGGTCGATCCTTATATCGAGGCATCAGTTCCTTCGCTTGTTCAGCCTTCGCATTGCTACGCGGCGATGACCAACATCGTCCGGGGCGTCAAAGCTAGAGGCGATGAGATTACCAAGGAGGAAGTGGAATCTGTTCTTCGGTACTTCAGGCGTCTGCCGGAGACGTTCGCTGCGTACGGATGGATGATCGCCAAGAAGAACAACCCTTGTTTTGTAGAGCGGAGCCCCGACACGGCTGCGTTCACCATTGATTACTCGGACTGCATCCGGGGATAGGAGGACAACATGCAGGTAGTAAATAATCGAAAACCTATTAGTGACAGGGAGTGGGTGGACATCCAGAACTCAATGCGCCGCGAGTTCAGGCAATTCAGGACGAAGTGCTTCACGTCTCATCCCCATTACGCCATCCTGCTCACTCGGCTAGAGGATTGCATTGTACGTGCGGGCAATTACCAAGGTAGGTCCTTGCCGACTGCGGCCACTGACGGGCGCAAGATCTATGTCAATGCGACATGGTGGCGCGATCTACAGAAGCAGAGCAGGTGGCCGCTGTTCCTACATGAACTGCTGCACAATGTTCTTGGGCATTCCTACCGCAAAGGCAAGAGGGATCAGGCGACTTGGAACAAGGCGTGTGACTACGTAATCAACGCCATCCTGAAAGAGATGGGTTACTACATCCCCGACTGGCTATACGATGAAAAGTATGCGGGCATGTCTGAAGAGCGGGTGTATGCACAGCTCATTAAGGACGAAGACGGCAAACAACCCCCCGAAGATCCGCCCGAAGAGGAAGGGGAGCCGTGCGATGAAGGGGAGCCGGGCGATGAAGGGGAGCCGGGAGAGTCTTCCCAAGAGGAAGATGAGGAGGAAGGCGACTCTAGCGAATCGACCAGCGAGGACTCGACAGGAGAAGAATCTGACGAAGGAAACGCTGGTGAGGAAAGCAGCGGAGAAGCTCCTGCGGAAGATGACTATGACGCACCCGGCCAAGTGTGGGACCCCACTACTCCGGAGGGTGACCCACTCTCTGAAGACGAAGCTGCCGAGAAGCTGTCCGATATCGCAAAGGACTTGGACGAGGCCGAGACTGTCTCTAAGACATCCGGGCGTGGCTTCGAGCCGAGAGGCAGGCGCGCCGTCGAGAGACTGACTAGGCCAAAGATGGATTGGCGGTCATATCTCAACAAGTGGATCGCTCGTCGCGGTCAGGTATGCGGACGCAGTTGGGGGAAGCTCGATCGGCGGGCGATGCAGCGCGGAGACTTTCGTCCGGGTGTTGTGCGTGAGGGGATTGATTGGCTCGTAGTTGCAGTGGACATCTCCTCCAGTATTTCTTGGGACGAGTTCAAGGCGTTCATGGAACATCTGGATAAGATCCGCAAGAACGTGAAGGTCCAGCGCCTAACGATCCTGCCCTTCAACGAGACCGTGAGCGGCGCTCAGGTGGTTGATCTTAAGCCGGGAGATTCCACTCCGAAGTCGCTCCATACGGGTGGGGGGACTTGCTTCTCGCCGATCTTCAACTGGGTGAACCGACAGAAGGGTCGGCCTGATGGAGTCATCGTGTTCACCGATCTCGGATCTACCGATTGGGGTGAGCCTCCGACCTGCTCTGTCCTCTGGGCAAGTACCGACGAGGTGTACACAGGGTACGACGGTTGGTACAGCAACAAGCCTCCGTTTGGAGAAACCATGCAGATTGATCTTTCATAGAAAAAAACAGGAGAAATAACATGAGTATCAGACGAGTAGACTTTGAGTACGCAATCAGCCACGCAATCACTGAGGCAATCGTCCATTATGCAGCGAATAGCAAGCTCAGCCAGAATCAAATCGACGGGCTGGTAGATTGGGCATGGCAACGACTCAAGAAAGAATCGCCCCACGATTTGCAGCGCGAGCGCGCCGCAGTAGTTCTTGATGACACTACACCTTTGGAGGATGTGCAGAACTACTTGCCAGTAGGGTACAGCGCGAAGATGGAAACCCTCCCCGGAAACCAAGCAGGCAAGACGAGCAATGCAATGCGTATTGTTATTCGAGGTTACGACATCGCTGGCTGGACGCTCGATGACTATGTCATCCCTCGACTAGCATCAGGTTTGATCGTGGCTAACGAGGTTTTTGATGGGAATGACAGGAGTGAAGAAAATGTTTGATACAGAATTGTTTGTGACGTATGACGGGTCGAATGTAATGCGATGGTTCGCGCATGGAGGCAGGTCCGGAAAGGACCCGGTGGGTCTTCTCTCGGATAAAGATGCAAGGAAGTGGGCTGAAAAAAAGATGAAGCTGACTGGGTGCAGTTATCTCAACTTTGCGATTGAAGAGGATGACTAATTATGAAACTTGAAAAAGCTATGAGGATTGTACTTGAACTAGCGAGGGAGAATATCCTTACCGAAGGTGACGCTAGGGATAACGGAATAGAAGACGAGAGGAACAAACAATTCGATGCCTGCGAAACCGTTGAGGACTTCGTAGTGAGCATCATCGCTGATGAGATTGTGAGGTCGATCCAGAGTGAGTCCAAGTGATGTTTCAATCTCGCGTGAAGAGAGAGTTAACTTCTCAAAGGAGCAGCAGATATGCAGGAAGTAAGGTTCGCCAGTAAGGATTTGCTTTGGTCCATCAACGAAGAAGCCTGTAAGGCAGACTTCAATCGGGTTATCGACTGGGAGTTTCTATCGGAACTTCCCGACGACGACACGGTTTACCCCGTGACGCTTTCGATGCTCCATAACGACACCGAAGTCCGCACCTCGTTCTTTACTCCTGTCGGAGACGTGTCAGTAGACATGACACCGGAGCAATGGCTTTTGCTTCCATCTTTGGAGGTAGAACCCAATGCCTAGAATCGGAGACGATCTCTCACTGGAACCCTCGCTAGATGAAGAAGATTACATCCATGAAGATGAAGAGTGTGAGCGGGAATACGACGAATATGATTTGGAGTATGACCCGATGGACTACTCCAACTTGGTGGGGAGGTGATCGATATGACGCAAGACGAGAAGTTCGGAAGGGCGATGGCGAGAGCCGCGATCCAGTGGAGCGATAAAACTCGGCAGCCGATCTCTTTTCAGTTGAAGATCAGGGAGCGTATCCAATCAGCAATGCGACCACATACATGCACGTACGATGGGTGCGGTCAGGTGCCTAACGAGAGGCATCAAGGTTGCGTAGAGATTGATTCGGATGTTTTCTCGGAGGCGTGCAAGGACACTCCTGAACTGGAATTCGTGACGCTGCCCCCGCATTGACAGTACTACTGGACGACGTGGGCCGCGTCGTGGGGTATGCGTGAATGGTCTTTCGAGGATTTATCTTCGAGGGAAGATCCTGATCCTGATCCGGATTGGGATGATGATTATATTCAAACAACACTACTAAGGAGAAAGTGAATATCGCTCACCGAGAAATGCGTAGCAAAGACTGACTCTGTTGCGTTATGATATAACTCGATAAACACCCCGGCAATGTAACCGGAGAAAGGATAATCAAGTGAGCGTTAAAGAGTTTAGCGGGGTCAAAAGCGAAGCCGTGCAGATGGTTGTTTCCGTGTCGAAGAATTACCCCGGCTTGAAAGCTGATCTACAGATGATCGCCGAGAGCCAAGGTAGATCGCTGAGTAACCTAGTCACTCTTGTTCTGGCTAATTTTGTTAAGCAGAACAAGCCAGAGTAAGCAGTAACCCTGAAGAGAAGTTACCTAGAAGGATCATTATGTTGGGCAAACATAATGATCCTTTTTTATTACAACAGGAGAAAAAGCATGTCAGATAAAGGATGGGTCAACGGCGGAGAACACCCCACTTTGCCATTCTCTAACAGAGACACCAGCAAGGATGCAGCCAAGTCGATCATTGGTTCGGCAACGTCCCTCAGGAGAGTCGTCTACGATGTAATCAAGTGCTTGGGTGGATGCACGGACGAAGAGATCGAAGTCGAAACGGGATTAACCGGTAGCACTGTCCGCCCTAGAAGAAGAGAGCTAGTACTCTCCGGCGCGATCGTAGACAGCGGTGAGCGCAGGAAAACCCGGAGCGGTAGGACCGCTGCCGTTCACGTCGTAGTCGAGGATTGAGGTTTGCCAGAGAAAGATAGAATCAAGGAGATTGGATTCGCTGACATGCCGTGCCAAGTTTGTATGGGCTCTGGCGTTGTAAGCTCTGTCGGCTTAAATCTACGGAAAATCCGTACTGGATTGAGCCTTACCAAAGAGTCTCTCGCTGACGAGGCCCTGATATCCACAGAAACCATCCGTAATATCGAAATCAGTAAGGCACGCCCTCGCAGATCTACGATGGAAAAGATCCACAAAGCCCTCAGGAATCTAGGGGCGGACGAGGAGCAGCTACAGGAGATAAAGTGAGACCGTGAATTCGTCTGATTGACACAGACCAATCAATGATGTAATTCATAATCAAGAGGGTTGCCTGCCAAAACTGCCCTTCTCCTGTAAAGGGCCAGCACCTCACTAGTGCTGGCCCTTTTTCTTTACTCACTGTACTTCCCCGAGAGTATTACCATCCGGGGGTCTGGCTTTGGCGAGCAACCGTAAAACTTTGCGATCGTAGATATTGCTGGACGAATCCCGGCGCACATCTTTTTCAATGCCTCACGGTCCCAGCGATCTCTCCAGCTATACATGCCGGGTATCAACCTGAGGATTAGGTCCGCTTCTTCCCGGACTCCCTTGCGATCAAGATGACGGTAAACGTAAGAGAAAGAGAGCCACCTCGCAGAGGTTCGGTCACCTACTTTGTAAGAAGCCGTACCACTCCCCTCTGGTTCTAAGTTGCATGAAGCGGGGGCACCCCCACTTCTTTCGACATCTTTGAGGAAGCAGATAAGGCCGTCATGCTCGTGCCTATCTATGAGGTCCATTAAAAGAAAAGCGTCGAAAACCGTCTGGTCTTCGACGCGAAACCGTGTGAAAATACCACGGGAATCTAAGCGTTCCTCAACGAGATCTACTTTTTTTCTTTGTTCGTCGGTGAGAAGATTAGAAATCAGTCCAATCGTTGCCATCTCCCATGTCCCCCCATGCTCCAAGCGCAGATCCAAAAATACCAGTATCGGCGTTGAAGGAAAGCTCAGTTGTTCCGGGCTTGCCGATCCACGGGAAGCGTGCCTTCCAGCAAGTAAAGCGAGCGTTAGCCCCTTCCCTACTGAGAGTGATACCCGCGTCGGCGACATTGAAGAAGTCTGAACTGTGCGCCACGTCGTACCCGGTAGGTATAGGAGTCTTGCCATCTTGTTGGCGAAACATCTTGATCGGGTGAGCTACTAGGAAGATCGCTATGGAATGTTCCACTGCGACTTTCTTAAGCGATACAAGGATGTTCTTGATGCTTCCCATCTCGTTGTCCCCGTTACCCTGATTCCCGGTGAGGAAATTGAACGGGTCCACAATCAAAGACCGCACCCCCATACGAAGCACAGCAGCCTGCGCCCGCTCAACGACAGAGCTGACGGATGTATCTGAGTCATCAAGAATTACGAACCGATCAGAAAGCCAGTCCAAAGCCTGCGCCAGCTCAGGCTCGCTCATCTTCATGTTACCGAGGTAAGACTGCTGCTTGTATATACCTGCCATCTGTAAAAGCATGATCGTTGGCGGAGTCTCTGCCGAGAGAACAGCGGTAGACCAGTTGTGCTTCTGGGCAAGATGGACAGTAAGCCAAGACAGAAAACTAGACTTGCCGCTTCCGGGAACCCCGGTGCAGATAGTCAACGTCTGCGGGCAAACACGGTAGAGGTTGTCGAGTTCGGCGATCCCTGACTTAACCCCGTGGTCCACTCCGTTTTGATGAACAGCCATCACATCTCTGCGGTACTCCGAAACGTCGCGGAGCCCATTGACCGGCCAAGGAGTGGCCCCGCTCAAGACTTCCTTTAAGCCAACCTCCCCGTGCTTCATCAGCACATCGTTGGCATCTTTACAGTCGGCAGGATACGAGAGACGCCAGCACCTAGCCTTTCCGATACGCCGTGCAATTTCCTCCGATAGAAGTCGTCCGGGTTCATCCGCGTCAGAAGCTAGAATGATCCTCTTGGCCCCTTCGATCTGATCCTTCGCATCCCAGAGATATGAATACTTACCTCCGTTCTCCCCGTTGGAAAGAGTAGAAGGTGCCCCGTTCGGGACAGACACCGCAGGTACGCCTATCTGCTCAAAAGAAAGAGCGTCCATCTCGCCTTCGCAAACTACGAGATCAGACCCTTCCCACTTGTCTATTCGCCAAAGAGATCGAGCAGCGCCTGTCTGACTGAAGTTCTTCCCTCCGTCTCGCCACTTGGTCGCCTCTGTGCCGTCCGCGTTGCTGTACTTGAATCCAACGCACTCGACTTCGGTGCCCCTAGATCGGACATACACCTTGCCCGAAGTAAGGCCGCACTTGTCTGCGGTATCTGCGCTGATGCCCCTTGTTGCAAGCCACGCGATCTGTGACTCACTAAGATTAGAGACTCTCGCAGGAACCACTTCGGGCTCTGGTTCCGGTGCCTCTAGCGGGATTGCCCCTGCTGCTCCGCAGTGGTGGCAAAGATAAACCGCGCAATCCTCATCTATCTTTATAGATAGGGATCTTTCTGTGTGTTTCTTTCGGTCTGGTCCACAGATAGGACACGTAGTCCGCGTCTGAGATCGAGTAATGGAGATCGTAGAGAGATGATCCCTTACGAGATCACGATCGCCTGCCATAGCATTCCCCCTTTTTTGATGTTAGTTGCGTACCATCTTTCTAAGTAACGCAACAGAGTCCTTTGTCAACTTGTGCCTAACCGCACCATGCTCGTGATGTAAGTCTTCAACCGAAGAGAAGATTGCTTCCACCCATTCCCGGTCCCAGCCTGCCAGCCTGCACGCTTCGTCAAATGCAGCAGTACTTCTCCACTGGCGAGATCGAAAAACCTCCCGGATATCACCTAGCCCCATATCTCGGATGGCTCGAATGATGATATTCCTGTGGAGCAATCTTTCTCCAGAGTTCGTATTCGTATTCTTACCCGTGGATTTTCCTTGTCTAAGTTCCAAAGCGATTGACTAGCCTTCACTTGCCTGTCGTTGAGGTACGCCACGTCCTGAAGCAAGTCCATCACGATGTCCATTGCAGCCAAATCCGGCCTGCGACTTGCGTAGTAAACATCCAGCAGGATAGACACGTCTCCTTCGAGGAGGGGATCCAAGGGAATGGCCTGTTCCGCGAAGGTCTTGCAATACCCCAGAGCCTTTTTGCTTTTAATCAGCCTCGGCTTACCACCAACGGTCACGATCCGCCGCTGGTTCTTGGCTGAAGCTGGCTCGCCTAATATCGTCTGGTCAAAGTCCCACTTGACTACACTCTCTAGCACTGGTAAACACTAACCTCAATGTGAATTGGAAATTTAGCCATGAAAACTACTAACAAGTACAACCTCCCGTCTGTATTCGAGCGCTTCGATCAAGCGAATGCCCACACGAAGGGCGGGGCCGACTACAGCGTGACCGGACTGATCGACTCCCCCCGCGTGCAGCGGCTTCGGTTGAAGCACTACCGGGAAAGAGAAGAAGATCTATCGCAGAAAGCATGGTCGATCCTCGGTACTGCGGTACACGCAATCCTCGAAGGGGGCGCTGAACCTGAGCAGATTGTGGAAGAGAGATTCCATGCGGAGATTCCATGCGATAGCGGGTCCGTAACCGTGAGCGGTCAAGTAGACTTGCAGACCCCCACCTCTCAGGGATACATCATCAGTGACTACAAGACCACTAGTGCCTTCGCAGTACAAGCGAACCCGGAAGGCAAACCCGAACACGTCAAGCAGTTGAACTGCTACGCAGCACTCGCTCGCTTGAACGAAGTGGAAGTTGCTGGCGTAGAAGTCATCGCGATCGTCCGAGACTGGACCGCCAGCGGTCTGGATCGATCCCCCAACTACCCTTGCGCTCCCATCGTCAGGATACCTATCGATATGTGGAGCGAGGAAGTTGCATACCAATACCTTGTAGACAGAGCCTCGGCGCACACGCACGAAGATCTCCCCGAATGCACTTTCGAGGAGATGTGGGCGCGCCCACCAGTCTACGCACTCTATGAACTCGCAAAGAACAAAGAGCTTCGGAAGCGAGCATCAAAACTTTTTGACAACCAAACAGATGCGGAAGCCATGTCGCTCGGCCTTCCGGGATCTGAAGTGATAGAGCGACCAAGGAAGTTTGCACGATGCGAGGGGGACTACTGTGGTGTCTCTCAATGGTGCGAACAATACAAAAGTGTTAAGGAGATATAGTGGCTGTTAAAGCGACGGAAAATCCCACAGCGAAAGACGTTTGGGAAACGCTGAGCAAGATCGATGTGAGTGATCGCGTCGAAAAAAAGAATGGCTTGTCTTACTTAAGCTGGGCTTGGGCTTGGGGGGTTCTCAAAGAGAACTACCCACAGGCGGAATACGAGTTCCGAGAGTGGACAGTTAACTCGGAACCCGTGGATCATGTTGGTCCTACGATCGACTGCATGGTCTACGCTGACGGGACCGCCTCAGTCCACTGCACTGTTCGCGTAGGTTCAGTTGATGCGACAATGTGGTTGCCGGTTATGGATTATCGGAACAAGGCCATCCCCAACCCGGACGCAAGATCAGTGTCTGACTCTAAGATGCGTTGTCTCGTTAAGTGCATCGCCATGCTGGGGCTTGGGCATTACATCTACGCGAACGAGGACCTCCCGGGAGGTGCAGATGAAACCGAGAAGCCCCAGAAGAAGTCCCCCGTAAAGTCCAAGGCAAAGAAAGAAGAAGAAGCGCCTGATGGAGAGGATACTCCCGAGGAGGACTCTGGTGTAGCGGTGGCGTATCGCGTGTTCGTAGAGGATTGCGAGACGATTGACGACCTGAAGTCCTTCTGGAAGCAAAATCAGGCGGAGCTTAAGAAGCTCGAAAAAACTCATAACGATCTCTACAAAGAAATTTTTGATCTGTTCTCAACCAAGAAAAAGGAACTCAGCTAATGGCCCAAGATCGCAAGGAAGACAAGACGCTCCTCTGGCTTTACCCCAACGAGAAGAAGAACGATAAGCAGCCCGACTTTACTGGACCCGGCAGGATTCATAAAGACGTTCTCAAGGAACTTGTTGAGGCGTACAAGAAGTACGGCAACGACGACAACCTCAAGCTGCGAGCTGCGAGCTGGGAACGCAAAGGGCAGAATGGTTCTTACCAGTTCATCACCATCGAAGTAGAGACCCCCCGACCCGAGGAAGGCGATGAAGAAATCCCGTTTTAAGGTCAAGCCGTGGAGATCTGCGGCATACCTTAAGAGGGTAAGGGGGGAGTCGTGCTTATCGTGCGGCTCCCCCTTTGATGTCCAAGCCCATCATCTGCGCCACGCCGAACGACGCGGCATGGGCAGGAAGGCTTCAGATATCTGGGCAGTCCCTCTATGCGTAACATGCCACATGAACTGTCACACCTTAGGCAGAGAGTCTGATTGGTGGAGCGCCCATACAAGGATAGATCCTATCGATTGGGCTACGGAATTTTACGAGAGATATAGTAAGGAGAAGTCACATGAGTAAGGAATGGAACGACGCGGCTCAGACTTTTGAGTCTAGCTTGATGATACTTCGGAAGGATAAGAACGGATGGGTGATCGGCTTCTCTGTCCATCCCGACGAAGCGCCACGGGATTTGCTCGACGCACCCTTGGGCACTCGATTTCAAGCTGTACTGTTTGAGATCGGGTCAGACGAAAAACCTGTGCCTACCGAAGAAAACTTGCCCTCGAATAAGATAGAACTCGAAGAAGCAAGGAAGGTGCATGACCCCGTAGTTGCAGCAGGAAGATTGTGTCGCCACCCCCATTTTCAAGGGTGGCTACTCGCTGACCTATTCGAGCAACCTGCAATACACATAGAAGAGTGGACCCCAGAAGCTAGAGATGAAGCTGCTGCGGAGAGACTACGGGAAATATTGTGTATTCAGTCCCGAACAGAACTGAGAGAGAACAAGGAAGCTAAAGCGAAATTCAAAGAACTACAGGAAAGGTTTAGATCTTTTCAGGTAGAAGAAGAACTCTCGTTCCCCTTTATGGAGTAGAGCTTCCCGGGTAGTGGGAATCAACCAAGAATCGGAGGATCTCCTCTTCCTCCTGCTCTTCCTCGTTCTTGGCCTTCTCAATCTCTTTGAGAAGCGAAACCGCTGCTCCGAGGTAAACAATCTGATCGATAGCCTCTTCTAGGGCATCACAGACCAGAGTAAGCGGATCGTCTACTCGCTCCAAGATCGAGTCAAATCCATACTCTTTGGCCCCTTCTTTGCTGCGCTTCTCCATCTGCTTAATCAGCGCGGCCACGATGGGGTCTTTTGTTTTAACCGTGAATTCGTGTTCCATATCTGCCAAAAACTCCGTGTAGAAAGTCAGGTAAACATAAACACGTTTACATTAACAAGCAACACGAAGCAAGGCTAACGAACACCAATCAATCAAGATGGGTAGGACTTACCCAAAATAAAACGGGGGAGCCCTAAAGCTCCCCCGTAAAGTAAATCCTAGTGCAATTCGTCTATGGCAAGACAGTAACGATCTATCTCAGAAACCCAGTCGATCAAATCATCGTACCCGTCTTCGTGAAAAATTAGGTCTGATAATTGATGGGCTGCACCCAGTGAAGGAGCTGGGCATGGTGGAGTGATGTGACTACTCCTTATTACGCATCCCGAGAGAAGCGCGATCAAGCAAACTATCCACCAGCTCTTTACCAGTTTTTTTCCGCCTAGAATTGGCAAGGTTGAAGCGACGGATAGCATCGATCTCATCCTCTAAATCTTCCGCATCTCTGTTGGCCCTAGCGGATGTTTTAGCCAAGGAGATGGCTAACCAAATAGAAAAAACACAGACAGAGAAGAGACTAAGAGACACCCATAAAGAAGACATCAATCAGACCCATCGGCATTCTTCGCGTTTCCGATGTTCAAAGCTAGGACATCGATTACTTTCCTGACGGAAGCAATAACACCTACAGCGTTTCCTCCGCTAGGCACAAGCGCTGCAATCGCCGCCGCAACTGCAACCACCTTTGTCGCAACGTCCAGAACTGACCCGAGATTTGTGATCAACCAATCCATTTGAATTCTCCTGAGGAGAAGCGCAAAGCCTCAACCCGTTTCTGAGGTCAAAAACCTCAACCATTAAGGCGTGCAAAGCATCACCTCTTACTCCGAAAGCACCATCAGGCGCATTCGTGAAAATGTGAGAAACATTCTCGTACACAACATCTATCGCGGAAACTGCTACGGATAGATGTTCATCCAGACTACTCACCCCGGAAGCCCCTTTGAATAAGACGACCCATCGTACACCAGAGTCTCGTGTCTGTTGTATTTCCTTGAGTCTGGGGGTACGACAGAGATGTGTACCCAGCCAGAAGATGGGTCCACCCCGTCATAATATTCGAGTATGAGCTGGTCGAAGTCGAGATGCGTGCGAATCCACCAAGCTAAAACTAGATTGGATACCCCGGGAAGCTCTATGTCCGCCGCTTGGCCGAGGCAATGCTGGCTATTAGGAGATCCGCCCACAGCTTTGTTTAGCTCTGCACTCCTGTATCCAGAAGAGGGGCTGTAGGGGACACCGTACTCACCCCTTACTGGCTCAAGGATTCTGTTCGCAAGGTAATGCAAACAAGTAACCTGAGAACTTGACGGGGTGTTGTCGATGCTCAGCCGATCTGCGGTCTGAGACTTGCACAACTCTTCAAGCGTAAAGTGTTCACTTAAGTTCATTACAGATCAAGCCTCGAAATGAGATCCCTCTCGATAGACCTTAGGCGGTCCAGCTTTTCTCGTTTACCGTAAACGCTGCCGCCGCGACGGATGATAGATTCTTTTGCTTCTCGAACTTCCTTTAGGATCTTCCGAATATCCCGAATAGAATCAGCCTTAGATAGAAGCCCTCTGTTCTCGGCAACATACTGTGCAAACTTTCTCGGGTTACCTTCTTCCTTGATCGCGTTGAGAGTTCCTACGACACGATTAAGTTCATTGGCCGCTTCTTCGTAGAACTTCGCTTTCTGCCCCCCGCCGAGACCTGTCTGGATGACACTCCTGACTGCCGGGTAGGAGGTCCACGCCTGTAGTGGCGTTCCCGCCTTCCCTACTTCTCCGATTATCGGGAAGTCGATTCCGCCCAGCAGTCGATCAGCAATGAAGTCACTAGACATCAATGCGTACATGCCGAGGGTCCCGCCGTACCCCCTCACTAGATGCTCGATCTGGATAGGGCTTAAGTCAATCACTCCCGCACTAGCAAAGTCGAGAATGTTGCGGAAGTTCTGAGCGGTGGAACCCGTGGAGGATCGACGCTGGTATTCAGGATCGAGTGAATCCTTCATCCACTGAGGCACGACTTGAGTGTCCCTGAAGTTATCCCAATTAGTTACCAAGGCTTGGTTTGCTGGATGGAGCGCTGCAAATCCAAGAGGGTTAATCAGCAGCGTAGAAACCAACTGCCTCCACATCGTAGAGCCAACATCACTGAAGACTTCGCCTGTCTCTTTTCCATCAACGAACTTCATAAACGATCGAGCAATCTGCTCAGGTATAATCTTAGCCATGATTCCGTTCTCGAAAGAGATCGGGATCGAGAAGAACCGAGGAGACCCCTCCCCTCCCCACTTAGGAAGCATGATCATCCAGTTATCATCTCGCTTTTCCTTGCGTAGATCCTCGTAGTCTTCATCTCCGTAATTCCAGACAGCCATCGCTGCTGAGATGGAAGCCAAGATAAGCAAGCGCTGCTTCAGGATGCGAGAAAAATCTTCGTTGGAGAGTGCCGAGTTGGGAGACTCCTTGTAAGCGTATGCGCGATAGAGCCGATCTAGGCCCTGTAATCGAGCGTTCAAGAACGGAATCCCTGCCGTGAACAACTGCATCGCCGTACTCGATCCGCGCCTGCTGAAGTTCAGGATTTCCATAGCCTGAAAAGCTGCTTCGGACATGGCAAGTCGCTCGATCTCTGCTTGATCCGAGTAACCTTTCTTGCGGAGCTTTTCTTTTGTATCCCTCAAGACCTGTAAGTAGACTTGCTCTCGGACAGTTGATTCAGATCGAGCGCTCGCCTCGCCCCACTTGTCCCAGATGTTCCAGAGCTTTTGCTTTGCTCCGGTCCTGTCTTCTATTTTAGACTGGAAGATTCTCTGAAGTTTCTTGGGGCTAATGCCTAGAAGTTCGTACCCTCCGATCGCACCGAAGTCCTGAAGGATGTTGTATTCCTCAGTAGCCTTATCATCCAACTGCAAGCGAAGGTTTTTGCCGTATCGCTTAAGTGCGCCAACCAATGGTGCGCCACCGGGTGAATCCGGAGCATCAAGACCTAGCTGCCAAGCATTGATGCTATCTCGCTGGAGATTGCGAAGAATAAAGTCAGGCGCTCTAGTGACGCCTTCTCGCAAGACGTTCGCTGGCATACTCAAGATCCGGCTAAAGCTCTCGATCCCCGGGTTGTTTCCGTTGAAAGATCCCTCAAGAAGTTCTTGCGTCATGCGGTCAGCAATGTACCAACGCTCCTCTTCCCCATTCCGAAGAGTCTTTACTGAGCCTTCATAGCTTTCATTCTCGCCAAGTTTCCGGGCAAGTGAGTTCCTTTCCCCGTCTGCGAGATTAACTGCACCCAGAATCTCTTGGTCCCTGATAGCTCGATTCCGTGCATTATTCTTCAAGCCCACAGTAATCAAGCGCATCGCGTTTTTGCTGATGGCTTCAATGGGGCTCATCATCTTGTTCATACCGGTCGCGTTCTTCAGTTTTTTCGAGGGCTCCCCTGTGACTAAACTGTTTGCGATCGAACGAGATGTTTCGTTATCAAACTCACTGCCGAAAAGAGATAGGAGGAGGGTATCCCCCACCCCTCCGGAGTCTTCCATGTTGGACAGATCTTGGTAGAACGGCGTGTAGTCCCCGTACCTCTTCCATTCCTCTGCCATCCACGAAGGAATAGCCTGAGTCGCCTCTAGGAAGTCTACTAGCTTGTTGTTCCACGCTTGTAGATTCCTGTGTACAACACCTAACTCTGGGTGTACCTCGGCCAACTTGAGGATCTCTGCGATCTGACTGTCGGGCCACTCTTTCCCAGTGGCCCTGCCTTCAGACTTGAGTCTGAGCGCGCGGAGAGCCCGGGCATACATAAAGAACTCATCGGTAAGATTGTTATCCGGAGTACCGATCAACTGGAGAATGGGAATCAACCCGCCAGTCTTAACCTTGTATCCTTTATCAGGCGAAAGCGATACGTCTATGGTTCTACGCTCAGAAAGATCTTCTGGATTAAATCCAACTACCACCCCTTGAGCTTGGTTAGTCAGGTTGAGATCGGTGACTACGGGTGTTCCGTCGAACTCGCTACCCGGAACATTCCCGGGAGGACGCTGAAACTCAATTCCGCCCTTCATCAACATCCGGGCAAAGTAAGCAGAGGACCGGTCGATCTGCAAAGCTGCGGCGTGAGCAGAGCTGTCCGCAAGCTGGACCACATCCCCTCGATCCCCCAGCATAAGCCCAGCTCTCCACAAGCGATTGTACTTGTCGAAGAACAACTGCCTGAACCGGTCGATCGTATCGTTGCTTATGTCTGGCAAACCGGAGGTTGCTAGTTGCCAAAGAGACTTTCGCGGCCTCGGGAGGTCGCCGCGAACAGTGTCGAGTGCCTGCTCAGTGGCAGGGTCATGCTTTGCCGTGGAACTTTCTAGCGAGTACCGTTTGATTTCCCTCGCGCTTGCCGGAGCCACCGACTCCGGTCGTTCCGACGCCACCACGGCGGAAGCGGATACGTCCGGTCCTCTAAGTGATGGATCTGGTTGATACGGCTGCGCCGGGAGCGAGTAGCGCCCATCTGCACGAAGACCAACAACGCTCCAATAATCATTGTCAGGATTGCCAGATACGTCACTATTTCTATCCTTAACATAGTCCAGAGTTATAGAGGCAGGGTTCTCGAAACGAGGGTCGTTCCAAACTAACACGACTCGATCTTCAGTGGGAGAAGTAATTGAAAACTCACCTGATTTTACACGAACAGGATTAAGCCTCTCGAAAGCACCGGCAACAAGGTCTTCCCAGTTGGAAAACGTAGTATTCCGCTGGACATCGCGAGTCGAGGAGTCTAGGAACCGCTTGCCCATTCCAGAAAGCTCACCTGTTCCCGGCAATCGCGTAGCGTACCCTTCCTTGACGATAACCCTAGAAGGCTTACTCGTGTTTCCGAATCTATTCGCAGGAAACTCACCCCACGTATAACTATCAAGACCAACCTCTTCGTCAGAAGATCTAAGATTTCGCGGGTCAGCAGACCGTGGGGCCAGAACCGGATCATTAACCGTTCGGCTGGGGGATCCAATCTCGACTTCTTCAGTCAGAGAAGCGTCTGTGCGTACTGGGTCTACGTAGATATTGTCCTCAGAAAACATCACGTAGTTTCTAGTATTCGAGACCGCTTCTGCTGGCCGACTCTTGCCATCAAGGTATCGAACGCCGGGGATTCCTGATTCAAGCATTGTCTCTGAGGCAGCGCGGAGAGTTTCCGGATTTGCTTCAGACTCACCGATCAACGAACCTGAAATCTCAGCGTCCGAAGGTGACTGGAACTGGTTCACCAAACGAACGTACATGTCCTGACCGTTCAGCGCGTCGAGGTTATCCCCCTCTTGGATCAAGCCCATATCGAGGAGAATTCTCTGGACTTCAACACTCTGCTCAGAGACAGACCTATCCAAGTCGAGCAATGAGCTTTCCGACTCGTCGATGGTCAGGCCGTATACAGCTCCGCCAGCAGTTCCACGCCTCGCCGATACGCTATCCCTGTAACCTTCTGCTACCTCGGGACTTTCGGCAGTATAGAAACCCCACGAAAAAGCCTGAGGACCTTCGCCTGTACCTACTCGATGAAGGTCCGGCGCAAGCCTGCCGAGACGAGAATTTATCTTCCAGATGTACGGTGTTCCGTGGAATACGTCTATTGCTCTTCGCGTTTCAGGCGAAGTCTTCGACCCATCCGAAACCCAAGCAATCGCGAACTCTTCAGCGGATCGGCCCTCTGGCTGAACCGATCCTTCTTGATCTTTCCCCTCGGCCTTAGCTTGTTCGCCGATTAGACGTTCCGCAATTTGCGGATCAGGGAACTTGTTCCCCGACGCAATCGCTAAATTGCGGAGCCTTTCGTACTCAGCCCCATCTACGCGGCGAAGCCACCAAGTATCTAACGCCTTTCCTCGATCAAGCCTCTTGCTTAGCTCGCCTTCTGTCGCGAATGTAGACAAGATGTCAGTTACGCTTGGATTCCCGCGCTTCTTAATGGTATTGCCTACCTGACGGAACCAGTTAAGGATTCTCTTGAGTACACTCTTTTCTACATCGGGAGCAGCTTGGTTCGCTGCCGGAAGATTGATCTGGCCTTCCGACGTATAGTCTTGGAAAAGACGGGCGACCGCCTCTTCCACGTAATCGTCCCTGATCCAGTTTCGCTTTTCCCGTTCAGCCCTGATGGCAGAGTATTCAGCGGCAGTGAGTTCCCCTCTATCGAAAGCCGCTTTATCGGCAATGGCCTCAAGCTGATGCGTGCCTTGCGACCCATACGCCTTGAAGGCGTAGTCGAGGTAAGTCGTACCCTCTTCAAAGATCGGACCACCCACCGCTCGTTGAGCAGCATTTATTCGCGAGAGCATTTCGCTGGATATAGGAGTCTTCTCTACGTAATCAGTTAGCTTCGACCACTCCGAGGCTTTAATCAAACCAAGTCGTCGGGAGACGTGAACGAACTCGTGATTCAGGAAAGGTTCAATCGCTGCCAATTGTTCTTGAGTTGTCTTGCCTTCGAGATTTGAATCGACAGCGATCTGAACCACCATCGACTCTGTGAGAAATTCAGCAGCGCTTTCCTGAGCGCCTTTCTTCTCGTATAGCTTGACCTTGACCGGCAGTCCCATACGTGAGGAAATTGCCTGAACTTCTTTATCGAGGCCATCAATCCACTCCGCCCTATCTCCGGGGGACTCGATCGCTGCCTCGTTAAAGAGAATGTTCTTTGAATCTTGGCTGAGCTTCTGCTGTTCGTACTTCTTGGCAAACTCACTCTCGGGGTCGAGTTGAATTGCCCCTGACTCCACCCCCTCTACGAGAGAATCAAGACGTGCAATAACAGACTGCTCAGCCTCAGGTCGAAGTCTCCCTTGACGCCAAGTATCTTTCGACTTTTCCGCACCCTTGGAAGTGCGCCTACCTGCGCCGAATGGACCAACCGGGGATTCGCCTGTCTCCTCAAGTGTTCTCCGAGCGGCTCGCTCAGAAATTATACTTCGGATTTCCTCCGGGCTTTTACCTTGAGTCTCGCGGGCGACCGCCAAGGCATCCATGTCCGCCGCAGAGAAGTCTTCTGCGGGAAATGATCCGACTTGTTCCCTTTCCACGACAGGGACTTGATCAACCGGAAACTCTGACACTCGCCTCGGGCTGGAGATCTCAGAAAAATCTTCAGCAGGAAACGGTCTTGTGGCTCTAGGCTGAACTTCCCGAACGGCACTCAGCCGTCTCGATGTCGCAGACTCAGGGTTGGTCCGAGCGAACTCAAGTTGTTTAAGAAGAGAAACAGCAGAAACTTCCTGACCTTCAAAGAACCTTGGCCCACTGACCGCCGCGATCGAATCGGAAACGTAAGAATCCGCTTCATCGCGAGAGGGAAATATCTCCGTAATTCTCGGGTCAGAGGATCGACCGTCTTGACCTAATCGACGCTCAGTTACGGTGTACCCATCAACTTTGTTTACCGTGAAGCCGTTAGGTACAAAGTCGTACTTAGTCTTATACTCAGCATCAACGCGGTCGGCGGCTTTCTTTGCCGCCCTGTCTGCCAAGGAGAGCCTTGATTCTCTGGTATACACAGAATCTTCAAGGTTTCTCGTATTCGATAGCTCGCTTTCGTAAACCTGATCGTAGACTTCAGATCGTCTTGAAGCGATCCAATCAGCCCGCAGCTTCTGAGCTTGAGGTTGGTTACGCGCCGATCCAATCTTTTGATCGTTTACTATTACATCGACCCTGCCCGGACCAGAGCCATTGATGAAGGAATCTGCCTTTTTCTTACTAGAGCGAAGAGCCACCCGGTTCCCAGAGGAATCCAACACCTCCCATGCCCCGGTTGGCTTGGAGGATACCTTGTACTCGGACTTGGCGATTCCATCGTACGGAGCGTCTCTTTCGACAATTTCTACACTCTTGTCGGATGTCGCCTGCCTGAGCTGGGACGGAATGCGAAGTCTCTCTTCGAGATCAAGTACTTCGACGGCCTTGGTGCCAGCAGTAAGTTCGGAATTCGCTGCGCCTTGGGCTTCAGCTAACGTGGAGAACGATCGAGTCTGATCGACCTCGCCGTCTACTGAAAGCCTGTACTCCTTCGAGAATTCCTTAGGCGTGTAAGGCAATCCTCCTCTAGCAATAAATGCAAGGCGAAGCTCCTCCGCAACATCCGGGTCGGAGATGTCTGTTTTCTGGACGATCTCTTCAAAAGAAGGGAACTGCCCGTTCCTTACTAGTGGAGCTACTTTCGAGTACTGCTCTTCTAGCGCCGGGTTAAGTCCCGTTTTGGCGTAGTAGTTCTCTCCACGCTTTTCGACAAGACCCATCTCCTTCATCCGAAGGAAGTATTTTTCCGTGATGCCCCTTCTAGTCTTCGCGTCAATCTTAGACGGAAGGTTCAGAATCTTCGCGATCTTTAGAGGAGAAGAAGAACCCCTCCGCTTAGCCAATGCTTTAGTGAAAACAGACTGAGCCGACTGAGGTGAAGCTCCGTACAGCTCTGCCTGAACTTGCTGTACCGGGAACTCTTCAACCACGCGAAGGACGTGACGGCGCTGGTCCGGGTCAAGAGCATCAATCTCATACTTGCCAATCAGCTTCCCGTCCGGACCACGGAGCTGAGACATCCAGATCATAAAAGCCGGATCATTATCGTAGGAAATATTCCTAGATTCCAACGTCTCGGTAATGTCTTCGCGAGAAACTGACCGGAGTTGGCTTACCCGATCAGTCGCGGCTTGTCTGCTGGCTTCAGTCTGGGAAGAAGAAAGAACATCTTCTGCGGCTTGAGCAGCTTCCATCTCGTTGCGGATCTTTTGGATCTCTTTGTTTCGAGATTCAATCTCAGACTCTATCCGAGCCCGCTCCGCTTGATTAGCAGCGCCCAGTGAAGCCGAGAGATTATCAATAATCTTGTCGCGCGCAGAGATTCGCTTTACGTAAGACTCGTACTCCGCAGCTTTGGCGCGGGTTATTCTCTTGGATACTTTGTCTAGTCGGGCTTGAGTAGCACGCCCCGCAGCAACATCTGCTTTCAACTCGTTAGCTGCCGTTATGGCTTCTTCGACGTACCGACTGGATACTTCCGCTTCTTTGTCTTCCTCTAGTGAGGAAAGGCGAACGGTTTCTTCGTTGATACTGTCGGCAAGATCTTGAAAACTTGCAGCCGAATTGAGCTTGACCCGATCAAAATGCTCCCTAGCAATCTGGTTACTCTCTCCGGATAAAGCCTTCAGCTTTGTCGCGTAACCTTCTTCGTTCAATGCGTTTGCATTGTTAAATGCACTAACTGCGGCTCTTCCCCCGCCAAAGCCTACACCGGGAGCAAGGGTTGCAAGCATAATCTGAACGTATTCATCCATTGCTTGCTCGTTTGCGGGACTCACCTCCAGACCAGCGGCCATTCTTTCGAGCGCCTGCTGTCCGACTTCTGCGACTTCCTCTTCGAGGAGAACTGCTGCCGCCTGCTTAACGGGGTGCATCTTGTCCAGCTTGTTAAGCATCTTGCCGAAAGAACCGAGGGCAATGTCCTTACCTTCTTTGGACAGGCCCGCCCCAAGAACGCCCTTTGCTGCTGCGCCTCCGCCTACCATCAGGTAGGAAAGAGAGTTCAAAGCGGTTTGACCGCCCGCTGCCGACATGACCCTGAGTAGATTCAGATCGTCAGTGTCTCGCGCCCCCGCCTCCATCGCTCTTTCGATATCTGAGGAAAGAAAGGTCGCATACATCGCGCCGAGTCCAGCAAGAGTCGCCAACACCGGAGCAGCGATTCCGCCCGCGAGGCCAGCAGCAGCCAGACCGTAGCCCCCTAGAGCAGCAGCAGCGGCAGGAACTTGGAAGCCAAACGAACTCCCGATCTGCTCTGTCCCGAACTCAAATGCTTTACCTACTGAAGAAGCGTACTCTCCCCTCTCCCACAGATTTGAAATATCGCTCGTCGATGTAAGGGAAGGCGCGATCTCCGCTGCGAGAAGACTGGCTTCTTCTATCTCCCGCTGGGCAGCGTCGTACATCTCCTCGTCGCCAACAGCAGAGGCGTAAGCCGCTTTAAGCCCGGGGTAAATTCCTCTTGTAGTCCGAGCAGCAGTGGAGAGGAAAGCATCTAAAGGAGAGCTGTCACTGTCAACAGACATTCCCTGTATCGCTGGCGTAAACGAATCGGGGAAACGCTCCATAGCTTGCGCGTAAGCGTCAGCTTCGGAAGAACCTTGCCGAGCCTGAACAACCAAACCATCCGGAAGAACAAGAGGATAAAATCCCTCGTCCACGGCAGGGCTTGGAGAACTTCCATAAGGAAGACCTCCAGAAAGATCTCCTAGCGGGTTAGCCAGAGCCTTTCGGAGTTCTTCACGATCATCAAACGGGAAAGACAAAGTAAGCCTCCGGGCTCATTGATTAGCATTCCTGATTCGCATCTTAGTTTGATCGAAGAAACTAGGCATTGGTCTGCCCGAAGCACCTGTCGTCGGATCGAAAGCCTTTCTTACGTCATCAGGATCCATCGCTGAACCTCCCATCAGTTGCATCGCTCCCTGCAATGCGGCTTCGTATATTGCGGCACTTTGGTCCATTCTTAAAGTTAGAGCTTGGGCCGCGTCAAGATCTGCTGCACTCAGAGCGCGAGTTATGTCAGCTTGCAAAGCAATTCTTTCCGTAATAATCCGAGCGGCTTGTTTCTGGTCATTAGCAGTTGCAACGGCGAGGGCAGTCATTGCCTGCTGCCTTTGCGGGAGACTTCCGTACTGCTGCGATTTCTGGATAAGTACATCAAAATCAAACTTCGCTCGTTCTCTCTCTTCCGCACTCTGGAGCTTTGCGATTTCAATTTTTGCTTGAGCCTCAAGATTATTACGTGTGTTTGTTTCTCTGGATTGCAAGGACTGCTGACCCAGTTCCAAATCACTTGCAATCTTTTGGCGTTGGGTCTCAATCATCTCTCTATTTGTTCGCTCTCTGCTTTCCCTGTCAGCCCCGGCTATTCCTTCTCTGCTCGCAAGAGTTGAAGAAGACACACCCTCCGCACTTCTCAGCCTAGCTAGGGCCATTGCTGACTGGGCGGCAGTCTGACGCGCCGCCATGTCCTGAGCCGAACCCCTGTCGGCACCCTTTGCTAGGGCGTCGAGACCGCCCGAGAATCCTCCACCAGCCCCCGGCTGTAGGAATTTGCTTGCAGCCGACAGAAGAGTACTCGCCCGGTTTCGGCGCTTCCGCTCTGCGTCTACTTCTGGATTCAACAGGTATCGAAGATACTCATCCCCGGAAGTGCCAGAGAACGGATTTGTCTGGGTTTCTTCGGAAACGGAAACTTCCTCGGTAACCACTGGCTGAACATTTGTCTGAGTATTGCCGATCCCGAGGCCGGAAACCGTCGTAGCATCAACCACGTATGGTGAGTTCTGATTGCCAGAGAAACTCGTTGTTTCCAGACCTAGATCCAAATCGTCGGTTCCGACTATGACAGGCGCTACAAACTTAGTCGCGTTTGGATCGTTCAGGATATTCAGAGGATTAGAATTACCAGTGATTCCTGCCGTGTTGTAACGAGGGATCAAGCCGCCGCTGTTCCTACGGAACGGGCTAGACTCAATCAGCCTGAAAAGCTCGTCGTCAAGACGAGGGTCTACCAAAGGCGCTGGTTCGACAGCGGGGCGGGGCTGTACGTCCGGATTTACTTCGGGAGAAAGACGAATGGGCCTCTCTATTGTTTCAGTTTCTACAACTTCATCATCTCCGCCGAAAGCATTAGCCACTCCATATCCGAAGGTTGCGCCAGCTCCAACTTTAGTCGCGAGATCCTGATTCCCCATCCGGGCTACTGCTGCTCTACGAGCAGCGGCTTGTTCAGCGAGTGCGGTAATTCTGCCTGCCGCCGCCGGGTTCGTGAGCGCATCAGCCATATCGCTCACGGCGGGTTGTGAAACCCTCGGCGGTAGGTTCTTGGCTAAACCTCCTAGCATTTCACCCTGCTTGTCTCGGTAATTCTTGAGCCTTGAAAATGCAGACTGGGCTTTTTTTATCACTGGCTTCGCTAGTCGAGAACCTATCCTGCCCGCAGGACTAGTAGCGATACGCGCGAAACCAAGGGCTCTGCTACCGGGAATAGGAACAAACATCAAACCAACAGAAGCGGCGAGTCCGGCGGCGGCTTTTGGGTTTTCCTTGGCAGTCTCTATGATGTAATCGAGGAAACCCTGATCTACCTCTTCGCCCACGGGTTTACCCTCTGATCCAGTGCTGTATCGAGGGATGACCCCGCCTCCAGCCATAGTCATGGGAGGCTGGTACGAGCGAGGACGAGACCCCAATCCTTGGTTCATTGAATTCATTGCCAAATCCTCTCTAACCGTAGTCTGAGGGGGTTTTTGAGAACCCTCTCGCATCTCTTGCCTAGTGTTCTGGACCATCATGGCCGACAGCGGGTTGATCGCCGTAGGCTGACCAGCAAGGGTCGCAGCAATCGCGTCATCCCCTGCGCCGTGGGCTTCCTCTAGCTGGTTGAGAAAGTCATTCTCAACTGCCGTCGTGCCCATCCCTTGTCTACCGCCTGCAAAAGGAAGTCGTGCCATAATTCAATTACTCCAGTAGATCTCTAACGCCCGCCCAACCAATACCCATGCCTAGCAATTGACTTACAAGGCTGGGTGGGGCTTGAGCGGTCTGTGTGCCTGCAATATTTCCCGGAGTTCCCGAGATAATCTGCTGCAACCTCGCCATCTGCTGCCACGGGTAGTCTCGCTGATTCTCGAAATCCTGTACGTCCATACTTAGGAGTTGCTGTTGCATCTCTCGCTGAGTCGCGCCCGCTTGTTCCATTGCACGAATTCTTTCGATCTCGCGCTTCTGCCCAGCAGTTCCAAAGTCCATCGCCATCTGAGAGAACTGACCGCCTAAGCGAGCGGTATCCATAACTCGCTGTTGATTGGCAAGATCTGCGCGCATCGCTTCCTGAGCAGCCCTGAATGAAGATGAATCACCCATCCTCGCAGCCTCGATCGCTGCGGATCGATCTCTCTGGAACTGCTGCTGAGCATTCTCGAATGCACTCTGCCTGCCCTTTGCTTCAATTTCAGAAAGGCTACGAGCCTCTTCTGCCCCACCAAAGTAGTTCTGAAGAGCTTCCCTGTATCCGCCACGGGATCCACTCGCTACTCGCTCTGCGTCAGTAGCCATCCGCTGCCGTGCGAACTCGTCCCGGGCAGTATCCATCTGGAAGTCGGTCACCGCAGACTGGTAAGGGCTCATATACCGATCGCGCGCAGCTTCGTCGAACTCACCGAAAGTAGATGGATCAAACTGTCCGAACTGCTGAGCCTGATACTGAGATGAAACATCTCCTAGCTGACCCGGGAGACCCGCAGAGTACTGGAGCATCTCTGCTGCGTAATCCGCGTAAGGGTCACCACCTTCGTACATCTCCTGACGAGCCTGAAAGCCAGCTTGCTCTTCTGGCGTAAAGTCCGCAATGCGCTCGCCCTCGAAAGCCTGATAGGGCGACCCGTAAGCCTCGCGCTCCGCTTCTGCGATCAGCCGTCGATGCGCCCCTGCAACCCACGGTGCAAGCGGGGTGCTAAGCGAGGTTGTTTTAGGTGACTTCTTCGCCATGAGTTATCTCTCTTTCTACTGTCGTGAATGTTTCCACGAAACCAGAATCTTTGAACAATCTGGCCCAAGCTCTTCTGCCCGTGAACTCCAGAGCGGAACATCCATGAATCTTGCCGAACTCTTCTAAAGGATCTAGTGCATTAACCCAGTCCTGCTGGGTAAAGGACGAGTCATCCGAACCTAAAAACGAAACTGATAGATTTACTCTAAGGGGGTAGTAAGCAAACTCAGTCGTTAAGGCCGCAACGATTTCATCGTTTTTATTGTGAAAAAGCCAAAGATGCTCTTTTCCTTGCTTGATCTCTTTGTAGACAGAATTGATGTCATGTTTACCCCGAGCCACATTGACCGCCCTTTGCAAAAAAGGAGACACTCTGTCCCAGACATCATCTACATAAGCGTATGGGACCCGGAAAAAAACCAGATCGCTCATCCTTACCCCATGTTATTCATCGGATTAAATGCCATCGGATCCATCGCTGGAGGTTGCTGGGGAGAGCCGGTATTTGCCATCCGAATCTCCTGAACCATTTGGTCCATTGCCCGACCACCCGCAGCCGTAGATCCGTTCCCGAGGTGAGAAACCGTACGAGAGTCCACCACGTACTCGCCCGGAGCGAGCAAAGCCAACTCTGAGTCAGTCATCCCATCAGCAGTACCTTGAAGGGAGACTGCGACCTCCTCGATCATGCCCGGAAACATCTGATTGACGACCGCCAGAAGCTGTTCTCCTTGCGGGTGCCTACCCATTAGGGCGAGTTTTACCTCTTCCACTACCAAAGAAATCTGCTCTGGTGGCATAGAAGAAGCAACTTGAGACAACTGATCATTGCCAAGCCCCGGGAAAACCGCAGGCGGCTCTTGCATCCCCATCGCAGCCGGAGCAGATCCGAGCCCCTGCATCATTGGGTCCATTCCCATCGGAGGCGGAGCCATCGGAGGCGGAGACATTCCACCCATCGGATCCATTGACATTGGGGAGCCAACAGGACCTCCCGCTTGATACCGGTTCATTCTGGGATTCACGAGACCCCCTCCTCTATAGTCCCTTGTTCGGGACGGAATTAAACCTCCGCGATTTCTTCTCCACGTAGGTGCGTCGGGCAAGTGGCTGCCCCCAAGATTTAAGCTAGTCGAATCTGGTCGAGAGCTTCCCCAAGAAGCACCGCTGGGGGTGGTTCTTGCAGATCCGGCAGATTGCAATCTTTGGATGGCTCTGAATTCTGGAGAACCTTCTTGAAATATCGTACTAGTTTGGAAATCTCTAACAGAATTCGGATTCGTACTGTAATCAGGAGCGGTTACTCGGGCAGTTCTTAGATTACGACTAGTGTTGCGACCAAGCATCAAACTCCCCCCGGTAAGTTCGGGGCTCAGAGTCGCGCCTTCGTATGGGAGACCGCCTCTCCAACTTCTGGGTACAAAGTGGTAAGTACCACCAACTTCGACTTCCCGGAGAGCGCCGGGCTCTTGATATACTGAAGCAAACCCTCCCTCAGGAATATACCCCTGAGTTTCATACTGAGCCCGATAGAAAGCATCCTGTTCAGCATCAGGCATTGAGTACACAGCGGCGACTTCTTCTACTACAGGGGCCATCGCCTCCCTGCGAGAATTGTACTGCTGCGCCATCTCCATCATCGATGGAGAACTAGACATTGATACACCTAGCCCAGTTGAATCCCGACCCGGCGAAAACGCACCTTCGAGGGGAATGCCCGAAGGCCCTCGGCCCGGATTGAATGCGCCCGCTATTTCACCGGATCTTGATGTTCCCATTACCCAACCCTGCCTGTGTAGTAAGACTTCTCACCCGATCGGCCACCACCTGTCCCGCCGCTGTACGTGCGGCCTGTCCAAGATGACTCGCCTCCGTAGGAACTTTCCCCTCCGTATGGGTTGTCGTCATCTACCGGAATCATCATGTCTATGACTTGAGATCCCAAAAGCCCTGCGGCCAACATCTCTCCAGTAGTCATGTCACCGAAGAAACCTCCACCTTCAGTGCCCGAGGGAGGTCCGCCTCCGCCACTCGCGAGAGGTGAAGCATCAGGACTAGGCATAGGCAGACCGTCTGGACCACCCGGAATCAACTCAGGACCCGTTGGCGGTGCTGATGCGGGAGGTACGAAATCAGGGTTAGGCATAGGCAGACCGTCTGGACCACCCGTAATAAACTCAGGAGTCGTTGGCGGTGCGCCCCCGCCTGCCCCGCCGAATCCCATCGCGGAACCCAACTCGCCAAGAGTACCTCCGCCGGTGGAAAAGCCGCCGGGGAGGAGTTGCCCTGCCACTTCCAATGGAACTCCCGCAAGTTGGCCCAATCCCTGACCAATTTGCCCTGCAAGCCCACTCATGGGCGTAGAGCCAAGCGCTCCTAAAGTACTTCCCAGACCTCCTGCGCCTCCTGCGCCTGCGCCTGCCGGTAGAACCGAAGTTAAAAATGATGGCATTTGAGTCGCCGCAGCACCGAGAGCATTCCCTCCAAGAGCAGCACTTGCCGCACCACCCAAGCCACTTAAAGCACCACCCACTAGGCTAGGAACCGCACCCAAAGCCGTGCCTATCCCGGTCGCCAAAGCTCCTCCGCCCAAAGCTCCCCCAACACCCGCTGCAATGCCAGCGCCAGCGGCTGACGCGAGGGATCCGAGAGCGCCGAGCAAGAAAAGGAAAGCCTCAGGCTGACCTGTCTCCGGGTTTCGCGGAAGCCCACCCGGAACCATCTGATCAAGTGCAGCAACCTCTAGCGGGTTGACGTGCATCATCATCGAATCGCCGTGCCGACCCTTCTCTGAAAGAACGTCAGCCATACTTTCATAAGGCTTACTGGGATAAGGGCTTTGATTCGGTTGCATATCAGCCATGTGGTCCGTTCCCCGTGACCATTTCAATTCCAAAGACAGTCACGTCAATATTGGGAGTTAACGAAGAGTACTGAGTACCTGTAAATATTAACTCGTCTAAAGATTTTAGAGTTAAATTCAAATCAAACTCCGCACTTTGACCTCCGTAAATACGGACATCATTGTAAAGAGTAGTCACTATTGGAGATACTGAATCGTAGTTACTCACAGCTAAAGAAAAATCAGCAGGGCTCTCCGCGTCTACGTTGCACACGAAAACACTGGTGACCAATGTCTGTGTATTTACGCTTGCAGACAAAGGAGAGACAACTGGACCAGAACCACCACCAACTTGGGTGTTAGTAGTAGGCGGGACTTGATAAGTAACCGTATGCGGAGTCCCACTAATAGTGAATGACTCATTTTTCAATACTTTATAAACATCCATTCAAACGCTAGAACTCCTTATCGGTTCTGTATCAAAAAACGCCGTTATCCATATCAGAGGTTATTAGCTACAGCGCTTAGGCCAGCTCCTGCGCCTAATGCAGCCGCCGTGTTTCCTTCAAATATATTTCCTGTGACGACTACATATTTTGCATCAGCCAAGTTTGCATAAACACCTGTAATAACTGGCGTAGCTATGTCTGCGCTGTTTAAGGAGTTGCCCGTCACAATCAAGTTAAAGGTTTTGCCTCCTTCTACTATGAAAGTACCTGCCCGCATATTCGTGAACGTATTGTTCGTCGCTATCAAGCTATGCACTTGGTCATCCGCGCCTATGACGCCTAATGCTCCAAGAGTTGCCGTCCCACCTGTAGCATTAGTAAAGAAACATCCCTCGATAATAGAACTCCACACGCCCCCTTCTCTTGTAAAGCCAGACCTGCCCGCATTGCCCATAAAGCGAATAGTAGACGTGGTTATTGCGACGGGTGTTTTAGTCGCAAAAGTAGAGCTAGTGATCTTCATCCTCTCCATGAAAGGCTGGTAACTAGAGGTAGTTGCTGAACCAGCCTGAGTCATAAACGCAATAACATTTGCGTTTAAGTTGTTTTGAGGATCGAACTGGCAGTTCTCTACTGTGATATTTCTAAGAGCAGCAGTTTCTTGAGCTTTGAAAAGAGTTGATTGAGTTCCATATATCTGGCAGTCACTGAAGTGAACAGCTTCAATGTTTGTAGTATATGGCTCACTCACGCCCGGAGTGTAGATTGTACCAAGCGCCAATAACTGAACTGCCCTGTCTGAACTTTCATCTCCTTCAGCGCCATCAGTTGGGTAGAAGCCGCTCCTGAAATCACATCTTGAAAAAAAGATGTCACCAGTAAAACCTAATTGGAGAGTGCTGTCATTTGAAAGAGTCACCCCTCCGTAAGGCGTTACAGCGCAGTCTTCAAAGCTAATAAGCCTAGATTCTTCTATTTCAATAGCGTTCTTGGAGAAGACTCCACGTCCACGGTTCTGAACCCTGAAACCACGAACCATGCAGAACTTGCTTGGTCTAAAAATTCCTTCACTACTTCCAAGTTGCATAGCGTATACGTTGGAAAACGAACTGGCATTAGCAAGATCTACAGTTAAGTTTTCGACAACGAAAAGCCCATCCGCAGAACCATTAGGACCACGGTCTTCCATCTGAGCAACGCTGTTGTAACCAACGACATTCAGTACAGGACCATTGGTATCCGCGAAAGGTCTAAGAATAGAACCATTACCATGTATGATCATATTCTTTTGGTCATACTGGAATCGAGCAACCAGATCGTCAACCACAGTGCCCAGAGTCGCGGTCGCTGTGGATGACGTTACGATCTCAGTAGCTACGGGAGTAGAGGCCCCGATATTCTTTCTCCACACAAGAGTGGATGTGGTTGAGTCCCAACTAAATACCGTCCCGCTACTACCTCCAGAAAAAGTCAACGCCGTGCCAACAGCCGGGTCAAACCCAGCGGACAGGCCAGTAACAACGGATGAAAAAGTAATCGGGGCACCCATGAAAATGTTCAGAGTGTTGTTGCATACGAATATGCTGCTAACTGGGAATTCCAAAACGAGATCGTTTAACTGGCAAAAATCAATTGCTGCTTGGATCCTTCCGGATTGGTCCTCTAGGCTCTGCCCACCTCCCTCGAAAAGAGGGCGGGCTCCAAAGTCTAAAACTGAAACTGATCTATTGGGAAATGCCTTTGGCCCAATTTGAGAACCAACTTTTTTCAAGAGTAAAGTTTCTCTTTTGGAAGCCGGAGATGCTTCGCCCTGCTGAGCGCTAATCGCTCCTGCCATTTCAGAGTACGTAGAGATTAAAGAATTCTCGACACTTCGTCTGAATAAAGACTCCTCTGACTGAGAATACTCGTTAGGGGCAGTCGGCAGCGGGTTGAACTGGATCATCGCCTACCGTCCACTCTGAGATCTAGCCGCAAGTCTCCCAATCGATACTTCCAGTTGATCCCACTCACATTCTCGTACCTGAAAGAAACGGACCTCGCCCTTGCCCGGATAGACGAAGAGTTTCCGACCCCCTCCGCAAAAGTCGCATCGCGACCCTGACTACCCGAGGTGTATGTCATGGTTAAATCCTGAGAGACAGACAAAGAAGAAGATTCTCCGGGCCAGTTCCTTGTGAACATCTTGAATCCCAGCAAACCACTTGTGCTTCCTGACGCACCAAAGATCTCAACATCTGGGATGTATCGAGATATGAAAGAGAAATTTTCGCCATCAGCAATGGAGATATCTCCACTTTCGATATACGAAGCAATTACGGAACCAAAAGCCTCCGTGCCTGAGTCGTGAGAAACCACTGCGCTTTTTTCTATCAAAGGAGCAGTGTCCGTGCTGGGAGTGTAGTTCTTAAGATAAGTAGCCATTGGGGAAGAGAAGACGATCGCGTCTCTCCATGATGTCCTGTTTAGGGAAGTTGTCGATCCAACCGACTCACCCAAGGGAGACATGTCCATCTGCCCGTAAGACCAAACCCGCTCATCGTAATTGAATGTCACATATCGATCAGGCTCAAAAGAATCAGAAGAAGGGTAGAACCAAGTCACCTCAGAGAAGGCTGAATTGACTGCCCCAAAGGTTTTGTCTTTTTGAGACACGTTGAAGTCGTCAAAGACATAGTTCGCGACCGGGCACGGCAGAGGCTCGACTGCACCCGTGTAGACGTAAAAGCCATCATTGCCCATGAAGAAAACTGCGTTCGCCGCGTTAACCGCGCTCCGCAAGCTCACAATCTCCACACCGTCAGTAATCAGGTTGAACGAGAATATGTCCGGCGGGCCTATGAAGCGCATCGAGTAAACTGCGCCATCGGTAAATATTACTACTTCGTCCTTAGTGCTAACCCCTCCTATGATCCTAGAGCCAGCCCTGAGTACCTGACCACCAGAAGTGTTAGTCGCTGACGGACCCCAGTCGAAAGGATTATTTTGATCTGACCAACGAACAAGCATCGCGTTCGTAGCGTTAGTGACACCCAGATCGTTGCAGCCCAGCGCCACGCAATGACCGTCTTTTTTGCTGATAAGAAAGCTATCGACAATCTCCGGGGTATCTTTGGAACCGCTAAAAGTACTAAGTGCTTTCGCTGCGTAAGTACTCCCGATTGGCTGCGTCGGAATACCGCTGGAACTATTTGCAGAAATATCGTAGTAAAAGATTGGCCCACCGGAGTTAGCCATCATTATATCTTCGCCGTAGTTATCAATATACACACGACGTATTTCACCGGTTAACTCACTTGTTGCCGAGCTATCTCCCCAGCCTCTAGTAGCCCCTGTCACCGAAGGGGGAACCCATACAGACTGGTAGAACTCACCAGCACTCCCGCCTTGACCGGTATCGGTACCTACAATCGCGAAGTTCCCAGTGTAAGAAGTACCGTCAAAGACTCCGTAGTAATATCTCAAATCGACAGAGAATTCGTCGGTGCTTGTCGCGCTGACCCTCCACCAATGATCATTCATAGTGGAAAGATCGAAGGGAGCCGCAGGACTCAAAACTGGGCCAGTGCTGGGAGTCACATTCGTCCCAATGGTCCCGCTTAAGCCCATAAAGTAAACGTACTCTCCTACCGAAACAGGCGTAGCAGTATCTGCAAAAGTGAGTACAGCGCTTCCGTTAGTCGAACCTACCGGGGTGGCGTTCAGGCTAAATAGGTCTGGCGTGAAGTCGTCTCCTCCCCAAGCCCCAGCGCCCCATCCTTGTCCTGACACTTGAGAGCTAAGGCCCGAAGATATCTTGCGGTAGATCGTGTAATCAGTAATCCATGCTGTAGTACTGGCGCTTGTGACCGGAAGACCTGTGTCCGCATCAACAACGTAAATTGTAAAATTGTCCGCATCGTCAATCGAGAAAATCTGAAAGCCTTCGTACTGCTCCATCAAGCTAGACGGATACTCAGCAGGAGCAGATCCTCCTGAAATTCCCGAAAAAACGACCCAATCATTCACAGACATACCGTGCGAGATGTCGTTGATCCGTATCAGCGCAGTGCCGCCGCCAAGTGGCGTAAAGAGGTTTGATCCTGTCACCACCTCTGTCGAACCAACTGGCGTAATGTCTGTCGCTCGCGTTCCGTTGATTATGTAGAACTTACGATTGGTGCCAACAAACTGGTAATTATTCCCTGAGAAGTCTCTACTCGTAAACGAAGCCCGACCAGTGCCATCCAGTTCGTACATGCCATCCCGAACCCAGCCGCCAATGGACTCGGCTCGACCCGTTCGGAATCGAACATTGTTGCAGTCATACCAAGAGCCTGACGCAGCAAACTGCGTAGATTCGTGGATGATGCCAGCAGGTAAAGGGAATCTCTTGATCAATTTACTTCCAAGCCCTAACTACTAACTTCCAATCAACAAGATCGATATTCGTTATCGCCCCGGTAGTTTTATCCATAATCCTGAAAGGAACACCGCCAGTGTTAATTGCAAAAGAGACACCTACTTCAGTAGCACTCATCCATGTCGAATAACTGGTTCGGTTACCATCGTCCGTATTTGAAACCGTCCCGGTAATATCGACCACATCACCGTCCTCATAGTTAGCGATTGTTCCACCTGAGTCATTCTCTAAATAATACTTAGCAAAACTAGGAACAGACCCAAGACTGTGGGTAAACGCATAAGCAGCCGTGGTATTTGCAAGGCTTGCATTCTCTCCAGAGAAGTAAGAACCTTCGCCACTTACCATGCCGGTATGGTAAGGCTGACCCCAGCCGTCGCTGTCGGTGTTCGACACTTGAAGGACGGTGGCATTCCCTCTTGCTCCGTAACCTCCATTGCCCAACGTCGATCCGAAGTTAAGGTGGGAATTGACCGGGATAGAAACACCGTTCGCAGCAGAGCCTATCGCCGTGGAGTTGTCGATATTGAGGACGATATCGCCGCCGGTACCATTAGGAGAAAGAGATATCTGCCCATCAGCACCGTCTACGATAGTGATGTTTCCAGTCGTAGAGTTTCCGGTCTGAAGAACTAAGTCGAAATCACCGTTCGACTTGACGACTCCGGAGGCAGCTCCTGTCCCAACAGCTAAGTCTTCGATGACGGTCGCACCTGAGAAATCAGCAGCACCATCTACATCCAGACCGCCAAGAACCTCTAGCTCTGTTGTCGAAGCAGTGATGATTTTTTCAGGATCAGTGTTTGTGTCGAAAGTGAGCATCACTCCGTTAGTGTCACCAAAAGTCAGCGCAGCAAGCTCGTCATCCTTAATACTGAAAGCAGTGGCTTGCGTTGATAGATCGACGCTCGAAGTGGCGATGTCGAGGGTCTTCCCAACGACTACTTTTTCCGCAGAGTTTGTAGTGTCAAACTTCAAGTAGCTCGCCGGAGTCCCTGTATACCCCTCTACGATATCTAAAGAAGCCGCTTGGTTATCCACTATATGGACCGTCTTGGCCCCACTTCGTAGATCTACTTTGTCCGACTCGATCCGTGTATTTACGTTTGTCGAGCCAAGAGCAACATGCTCTGCATTGGGTCCGGCGGCGGTCACGGTATCGAAATGAAGATACCCATACGAAGTTGCAGGATCCTCAAAGGACAGCGCTGAAGCGTTATTGGTTATGAGCTTTACTACGGCAGACGCTGTGCGGAAGTCGAGTCCGTCAGCCTGAAGAGAGCCGAGGATATTACTGACCGCGCCAGCAGGGCTACAATAGATGAGAGCAGTCGCCCCGTTCTCAAGAACTAGATTGCCCCCAGAGCCGCTGCTTAACGTAATTTTGCCGCTACCTGCTAAGGAGTTTCGGACCCAATAAATCCGCTCGACATTAACCTCTGCGTCCGTAGAGCCTCGGACGTTGATCGCCGTATCCCCCGAAGCGGTAGTAAAGTCAACGAAACGATTCCTTGCCTCAGAACCCGCCTCCCAAGCGTCGGTAGTATCGCCGAGGCACCAAGTAAGAGTATTCGTACCATTGTTCCAAGAGGAAGGCGTAGTTGCCGAAGTAATGTCAAAAGACACGTACCCGCCTAAGTACTGATCAACTCGCTTAAGGTTCTCGTTTGTAGACGTACCCCAAGTGCCCGCTTCAAGGCCGGTACCGATGAGCTTGATCTTGTAACCGCGAGAAAAACTTGTCGCCATTACTGGCCTCCAGAGCCAACGGGCGTAGAAGATGGTCGGAATGCGTCGTTGTTCATTCGCTTTTCCGATACGTTCTTAAGCAGTGTGAGCCCGTCCATAAACTGCTTTTCGTACAATTGAATGAGGTCCGGCTCACCTTTTAGATACGTGTACGCTTGAACCAATGAACCGTACAGAAGTACATCAGGAAACGTCACCGATATCCATGTGGTCGCTGCGTCCGAACCCTGACCTGTAATAGACTGAGCCGTAGTCTTTCCGTAATACGTCACGGTGGTCGGGTAAGCCAAGTTGGGAATAGGACCTAAACGAATCGTAAGAGTCCCATTCCCTGAATACGTACCAGCTTGAGAGATGGCGTAATACTTAGGGATACCCTTATCTTCAGCCGTCCCAGTTCCCGGGTAGGCTTCCAGAAGGAAGTCGTAATCCTTTTGCAAAAGATACCGAACTGGGCCGAATTGAACTCCGTCCGGTTGAGCAGCCGTCACGGATTCAGCTACGCGAACTGAAAGAACGTCGATAACTCCGGGATCCGTTCCTGAGTCGCCCAAGACGTACTCGGCAGTTCCATCCACCAGCGTCACCGCATCATCATCTTCCCACTTAGATGGGAGATCGATCGCAGCGAAGATCCGATCTTCTGTCGAAATGATGAAGTTATTCAGGTTTGAGACAAAGCTGGTTTCGGAACTCTGGCAATAGTCCTGAATCGCAGTTTTTAATTCGCCGAAGTTCATTACTTAGGTGCAACCTTGTAGAAGCGAGTTGCATCTTTCCGAGCAGCGCCTCCGCCGCGAGCGTATTCGACAGTCGTCTTATACCCCGGGCCAGAAGACCGATTAAGAACGCCTCCGGGAAGGATCGTGTACGACTGCTCTATAGGCATCGCCTTAGAAGCAGAAGCATCCTTGAGACTCTGCGGGTCATCGGGTGAACCATAAAACATCTTACTTCCTACTTTACCCATGTTGTTCTCCTAGATATCCGGGTTATGGAATGCAACTACTTCAATGTAGTCAATGTCAATATCGCCAGCGTCGTAGTCTGGACCAGTGTCCGCTGCGTTGCGGGCGTCAAAATAATCAAGCCGAAGGCCGGTAATAGTTCCCGACCACTGGGGATTATCGGTCATATCCCAAACCACTTTGAACCAACCAGCCATGTCCCGATTAACAGTTTGGAACCCATCGGAGGCTTGATAATTTGGGATATACGGTGACGTGTCTGCGGAATGAAACTCTCTTGCCCCCTGAGTCCAAGGATAGCTAGGACCGACAGTGGGAGACCCGGAAAGAAGCTGGCTCGAACCAGCCCCATCTAAAGTCACACCAGATATCTCCAAACCAGAAAGTGTGAAACTCGTAGAGCTGGCCGCAGTTACCATCCAGTTTTCTCGCGAGCTATCTGCACTCGTAGGGGGAAGACCGTTCAAATCTGACAGATCATAAGACCCACCGCCAAACTGAGGGTAAGAACCAGAAAGTCCGTTTAGCTGAACCCTGTCTCCCACCGAAGGACCTGTACCCGCTGTCACTGAAAAAGATCCATTGCCGGAGCGATCAATAGCAATGTATTCAATCGCAACTCTTCCGATCGTTGTCGTATCCTTGCTCCAGAAAAGATCGCCTTGGAAGTCGTACTCGTACCTATCGTCCCGCTCGACATCCGTGAAGCGGTTCACCTTGAAGACGCTAACCACATACTTGTAGACAGATGCGTCTATTGAGAGCGGAGTATTAGCTGCGAAACCCGTACCAGCAGCCCCGTTGTAGCCTTGGTTTAACCAAGGATCACCGGGGCTCCCTGCGTCTCCATCCGAAACAAGATTCAGAGTTTTAGAAGAAGAGTTCCACGTAATAATGCCGCCTTCGGACCACCATCCATCAATACGAGTGGGGCTAGCGAGAGCGGTGCCAGTTGAAAAGTCCCACCTATAAGCAGCCGGGAGGTCTCTACCTGAAGTGGCCCCAGTAGGACGAGGATTACGCAGAGCTTGAGGATCAGAGAAGTAGTAACGACCAAGCTGAGTCTGAGGATTGTCCGGATCCCAGCACTCAGGACAAGCCTTGATATCCGTCTCTTCTAAGTTGATTACCTCTGACTTAAGCTCGCTCAGTAGATACTGAAACCCACAACGATCGCAGTACCCAATAGCCTTACGGCCTGCTGCGAAAGGTTGCCCCATTACCGGTACGCCGACATCCCGGGAACAAACCGGGCTGAAGTCTTAACCCGATCTTCCTCGGCAGCTTGCCTGAAGATTTCGTCATACTGCTGCTTGAGCATCTGTACGCGCTGACCAGCTTCCGGCCTCTTCGTTGCGATCTGATACGCAAGGCCAGCCACCATTGCGGGGAGGAATCTGTCAGGAACCGCTGCTGTGTTCGACGCCGTGTTACCAATGGACGGGATCCGAGCAACACGCCAGTAGTAAATCCGGTACTTGGAAGTCTCGTCCGGAACAGGCCAAACCGTGATCGTAGAGTACTGCGTAGTCGGGGTTGCGCTGTTGTATCCCTGAATCTGCTTTCGATCGAAGTAGTACTGAAGCGGCTGACCTTGATTAAGTTTGTTGGGGATCGTCGCGTAAGTAGGTTCAGAAATCCTACTCATCAAGAAATCGTTCTGAGTAGAAGCGTTTCCCCAGTTGGTCCGAATGACTACATCCAGCAGACCTATAGTGTCGTCTGCGATGTTGTACGTAGACTGACCCTTCACTAGTTCGATTGGAGCAGGTGCATCCGCATCAACGGAAGAAGCCTCCTCGACAGTCCAAAGATTGAGGCCCTTATTCTGCCACTCAAGCAGAAGGAAGTTGAGGCTCCTGCGGGCCGTACGCATGTCGTACCCAGAGCGAAGCTCAAGCCCAGCCCTCTCGTATGCCTCCTCAACAATCTCTGAAATGTCCGGTATGAATGCCGAAGTTGTATCAACCGCCACGAATAGCCTCCAGAATCTCTTCGCTGTTCTCAGCTTGCTTGTCCCTCAAGTCTCTCAGCTCGTCCTTGAGGTCGCCCAGTAACTCGCGGTTGTGATTTACTTCCGTCGCAATTCGTTCAATCTTGATTTTGACTTCAGAAACTTCTGCTTGGTCTGCCATTGAACTATGACCATTTTCACCGGCATGGGACATCTGCATACTAAAAAGGCCCCCTATGGCAGAAGCGATAATACCAACGGAAGCCCAGTATGTAGTTGGGGTGACATGCGTCATTAAGTGTTCGCCCCCCCGGTATAGAAAATTGTTATCGAGTGACAAAGATCAACAGCCGTCTCACCGTTAGGAGCAAGAGCATCTTTTCCTAAGAAGACTCCATTAGGAAATAGAATCCCATTGCCTCCCATGTTGAACTGAAATGGGCCTCCTGAGTATTCGCTGCACTCTATGATAGGAGAAAACTTAAACGATATATCAGTGGAGCTTGCCGTAGAACACAGATTATAAGCTCTGTTGTTTATGACCGCCTCAACATCCGTAGCCGACGCCGACAAAGACCAGCAACACCCAACCACAGAATGAACGGCCACACGTCCAGAGATTACTTCCGTAGGAGCCAATGTAGCCGTAGGAAAGCTCTGAGGGTCACTTGTGAAAAAAGTGCTTACACGATCTTTAATATTCATAATTAAATCTCATAAACGATATTTAATGCAAACGTCTTTTCACCAGCACTGACAGTATCTGGCGATTGAACCCTCACGCTAAGACCGTCCAAAAATAAAACTCCTCTTCCGGGGATTCCTACAGTCGGCACAGTTCCACTTAAATTACCGGACACACCAAGAAACCCTGTCGCACAATTAGCCAACGAACCAAAGACTACATTGTTAGAAGCGTCCATAAATTCAACGCGCGGAAGAGTGGCAAAGGAATTACCTTGAAAGTAAAATTCTCGCCCCGCCCCCCTAGCTGTGAACGAAAACGAAGAAAGCAAAACTCTGCAACCCGCAGCGCAAATTGACTCGGTTATATCTAAGGATGAACCTGAATTCACCTGATAGAAGAAACCTTTAGATAAACAATTTTTGATCATTGATATATCGCCATGACATACCCACCACTTAATGTCGTGCTTGAAAATTTACCGTCAAACCTCACACTCAGACCATTAGAAATTCTCACATAAGAATCATCTTCAAGAATGGCCGAATAAGAATTTTGATTGAAAAGATTTACTGTCGAAACATTAAACGCAAAGATGTTATCCGTGCTGCTTGCGCCATCTCTAAACATCAAAGACCCCCAGCGAGCTGCCTGCGTCAAATCGACGACGCCTAACAAACCAAACAAGTGCATAGTTACTGGCAAAGAGTAAGGAGCTTGGCTTAAATCAACAACATCGCCATCTGCCATTTCAGGAAGATCTATGATCTTAGTGTTCACATACGAAGGTGAAGAACTCATTCCTACCCCAACTGATACGTTAGCGAGACAAAACTAACATTTAGGTCTGATCCTGTAGGAGCTACTCTTGCATACACTCCATCACTGATTGTTGTAATGACACCATGAGGAAGGATACTCATCATCTTTATGCTCTGAAAAGACGGACTAGAGGCAAATACTTGGTTAAGCTGATCCTCGAAGAAAACGGTACCCCCAAAGTCTGGATCCCCATTGAGTAACTGCACTCTCACAATACCTCCTGATAATGGGGCACTGCTCATCGGGAGCCATTGGATACCAAGAAGTCGAAAGCGATTTCCTTCAGAACCAGACACAATTTTTTTTGCATCGGCAGGGTAAGTGGGATAAGCAGACTGATCCCAACTCACATAACTACTGTTAACATGTCCTGACAGCATAAATTACCTCTGGTAGATAACCGAAATACCTTCAGCGGTAAGGTTAGTCATACCTCCAATAGCCTCGATACTTATCTGAAGTGAATCCGTTACTCTTATTCCATTTAACGGAAGTGCAAAGCTGAACCTGTTGCTAAACGCTCCCCAGATAAGCAGCGATGGATTATTAGATTCAGAGATTCTAAAGATTTCATCTTCCGACCCGTCAAACAACTTTAAGACAAACCCACCTGCATTACTGACGGAAGTGGTTTTTACACTGCATACGAAGGATTTAAGAGCCAAAGGTCCATCAAGTAGCTTTGTCGGAGTTGCCCCAGCATCTACTGAATTCTCAAAGTAGTTAGTTAAACCTGTAGGGTAAATACTCAAATCAATGCCTTCACTATCTCCCAGACTCCAGTACCAGCAGTCCAGAAGGCCATATCTTTCCTAGTGTCCGCCACTCGCTCAACGGGCCACTGAACCCAGAACTCTCTTACGAA
>WLWH01000270.1_pt1 | contig 44031 bp, 41 predicted proteins | sample 6712741 | NCBI WGS metagenome assembly WLWH01 (sample SAMN12718694, study PRJNA515312) | sponge metagenome | isolation source: marine sponge | host: Mycale hentscheli | place: New Zealand: South Island, Marlborough, Capsize Point | collected 2003-05-01 | reverse complement strand
TGCCTACTGTTCTGGAAACGGAAGCATACAGGTGGTGTATAAACAATGGAATATATATATCCCCATTTGCAACGGGTGAAGGAACTTGGTATATAGAAATTAAAATGAATAATAAAACAAATAGATCTCCATTAACATATGGTCCAATATCAATATGGATACAGATGTATGAGTTTTATAAATACTATTATAATAAATATGCGCAGAAAATTTAAAAATGCAGACGAAGCTTATTGTTATTTCTTAAACGAAATAAGAATTAATGGTATCGAGTTCGGCGATACTAAAGCTTTATTTAACGTAGGTTTTACGTTAGAAAAACCTGAACAAAATTATATTGTTAATGACGAACGTGACTGGAAACTAAGTTATGCGATGGCTGAATGGGATTGGTATTTATCTGGTGATCCTAATATTAAAAAGCTAGGAAAAATATATGGTAAAGTGCCACAGATATGGGAACGTATGGCTGATAGTAAAGGTAATGTCAATAGTAATTACGGTTGGCAATGGCAGCGTAAAGATCAGCTTGATTATGTTGTTGCAAAGTTAAGGAATTGCAAAGATACTAGACACGCGGCAATAAGTATTTATGACGCTAAAGAACACAAGTATTATACTAAAGATACGCCTTGTACTTATGCTGTTCAGTTTACAATACTAAACGACAAGCTTAATATGGCTGTTCTAATGCGTTCTAATGATCTCTGGTACGGCTTTTGCAATGACCAATACCAATTTAGTATGTTGCAAATGATGGTTGCAGAGAGATTAAATATTGAAGTTGGTGAATATTACCACTACGCACACAACTTGCACCTGTATAATAACAAATTGTAATGACATATTATTTATATCACATTCCGGGTAAAAAAATCGGTGTTACGTGTAATCTTAACAACAGAGTTACGTTAACACAGGGTTATGCCCCAGGCGAATATGAAGTTCTTGATCAGTCCGATGATATAGATTATATATCAGAGAAAGAGATAGAACTTCAAAAGTCTTATGGCTATAAGGTTGACCGTAAGAAATATAATGAATTAATTAAATCTAATAAAATGAATATAAACGTAACAGAACAAACTACTACGTTTCCATGTCCAGTTAATAAATTAAAAGGACAGTTGTTAGATAATATAGGTATGGAGTGGAAAACAGAACACGGTACCTTACATATTACTAAGCAAACAATTGCGTGGATAATGGATAACGTTAAAACATCTATGTACAATAACAATAGATGTTATATTTATAATAAAGCTTTTGCTAGAGCTTATGACAATAGAGATATGTTTACAGAACCTAAAATGGTTCAATGTGAAGATGAAGCTATGTTTAGCAGAATTAGAGAGTGGGCGCAAGACAGAGGGTTATATGATAAAGGTAATGCTCATACTCAATATGTAAAGCTTCAAGAAGAAGCTGGTGAGTTAGCTAAAGCATTACTTAAAAATGATAAACCTGAAATAATAGATGCTATTGGCGACATGGTTGTTGTATTAACAAATTTGTCACACATGCAAGGTGTTACAATTGAAGAGTGTATAGACAGTGCTTATAAAGTTATTAGCAAAAGAACAGGTAAAATGATTAACGGAACATTTGTAAAAGATGCAGATTAAAACTAAAGATAAGATAGTACAACAAGTACTAAGGAAGATGGACGAACGTAGCTTAATAGGTCAAAAGAAATATGGAGCTACAATGATGCAAGAAATAGAAGGTCAAGAAAAAGATCTTAATCGTTTCTTGATTGATGTACAAGAAGAATTAATGGATGCGTTATTATATATTGAAGCCGCTAAGCGTTGCTTGCAAGATGAAATAGAAGAAGTGGCTTATAAAAGATTTACGACAGATGTAACTAATATAAACGTTAATGAAGAAGAAGTTTTATAAACGTAAAAAAGGTCCTGTACAAGCAAAGAAAGTAACGTATGACGGTATTAAATTTGCTTCAGGCCTTGAACGTTATATGTATCAAGCTTTGAAAAAAGCTAAAATCAAAGCTACTTATGAAGGCAAAACATTTGAAATTGTAAGTGGCTTTGAGTTTGATACAACCTGTATTGCTAGATCAGCTAACGGTAAAGGTGATTATAAAAACAGAGGTAATAAAAAAATATTACCTATAAAATATACACCTGATTTTATAGGTTGTGATTTTATAATTGAATGTAAAGGTAGAGCTAATGAATCTTTTCCTTTACGCTGGAAGCTGTTTAAAAAACATCTTACTGATAATAATATAGATACAACATTATATAAACCACAAAATCAAAAGGAATGCGACAGAACAATAGAGTTAATCCTAAGCTTGCAAAAATAATAGCTAGGAAAAAATATGCTGAGCGACAAATTGACAAGTGGGTTAAATGGTCTTGGCAACAAAGAGGAAGAATTAAATATAAAGAACTGGTCAAGTATCAAGATCAGTATAATATAAAAGTTTATGGATAATAAAGAAAAATGGAACTGGTCTTTATCATTTGGTTTCTACCCAGGTATATTATTTGGATGTAGAGCTTATGAAGAAGAAAATCAATTAACATATGTGTTGTATCTACCTTTCATAGATATAGCATTTGAAATGCCTTATTAATATGAGTTTATTTAAAGAAAGAATACCATATAAACCTTTTGAATACCCTATATACTACACAGAAGGTTGGTTAAAACAAGCGCAAGCATTTTGGTTACACACAGAAATACCTATGTCAGGTGACGTGAAAGACTGGAATGAAAAGCTTACTGATTCTGAGAAAAACTTAGTAGGTAATATACTATTAGGTTTTGCTCAAACAGAATGTGCAGTATCAGATTACTGGACACAAAAAGTCGTATCATGGTTTCCAAAACATGAAGTGCAACAGATGGCTATGATGTTCGGCTCACAAGAAACAATACACGCTGTTGCATACAGTTATTTAAATGAAACACTTGGATTGGAAAACTTTGAAGCGTTTCTTCACGAAGAAGCTACCGCTGATAGATTTGATAACTTGGTTGCTTATGACGGTGATAGTCCACGTGGCATTGGTCGCAGCTTGGCTATATTTTCTGCCTTTGCAGAGGGCGTTAGTCTTTACAGTGCTTTTGCTGTTCTATATTCTTTTCAGCTACGTAATATGCTCAAAGGAGTAGGTCAGCAAATGAAATGGTCTGTAAGAGACGAATCACTACATAGTAAAATGGGTTGTCAATTATATAGACACATGTGTGAAGAATTACCTGAGTTAAAAGAACAATGTAAAGAAGATGTATATTCAGCTGCAAAAATAATGGTTGAGCTAGAAGAAAAATATATCGACAAAATGTTTGAGATGGGTGATATAGAAAATTTAAAGTCACACGACTTAAAACAATTTATAAGAAAAAGAACGAATGAAAAATTATCAGAACTTGGTTACACAGATAAAAGAAGATTTTTCCAATATGACAAAGACGCAGCGTCTAATCTTGATTGGTTCTATCATCTCACTGGGGGTCACACTCACACTGACTTTTTTGCGATTAGGCCAACTGATTACAGTAAAGCAAACGAAAATGAAGATTTTGAAGACATTTGGTAGTGTACCAAACGACAAGCTGTTACACTTTTTTTATGGATCAATATTGAGTTTTATATTTTTGTTCCTATTGGGAGTTAATGGTTTATGGTTGACAGTATTAATTGCTGCAGCTAAAGAATTAGTTTATGATTGGTATTTAAGTAAAGGTAATCCTGAAGTAATGGACTTTATTTATACATGTATACCAGCAGGTATGTTTTTAGTAATGCATTACATGATATGATTAAATTTTTAAAATACACAAACAAACTAACAAGTTATCAAAAGTTCGCGTCACGTGTAGGCTATATGGGTGCCGCGTTCTTGATGGCTGGTCAATGGACATTAGAACCTATATTATTTATAATAGGTTTTATATGTGTTATTGTACAAGTGTCATCACGTAAACAATGGAACTTAGTAGCTTTAAACTTAAACGGTTTAGCTGCTTGGATAAATCACTTTATAAAATGAAAGAAAGTAAATTAGTAGAAATGAAAAATAAGATTGAGTCTCTAAGTAGAGTTATTCAAAGTCTTATAACAGAAGTACAAAGAAATGCTAGCATTGCGGGCGGAACTTTAACAGCGCTACAAGTACACGTTGGAGAAGATGAATGGAAAAAAATATTAGAAGAATTAAAAGATAAAGAAAAAAGAGTAGAAAAAGATGTGGAACAATCATTGGAAAAAAGGAGTTGATTACCCTGATTGGGGTGATACAGAAGTATATAAGAAAACTATTGGTGGAGGTTATTTGTATAACGGAGAAACACCACGTGATGCTTATATGCGTGTTGCTACTACTGTAGCTAAAAGATTAAAAAAACCAGAATATGCTGAAACGTTTTTTGATTACATATGGAAGGGCTGGCTTTGCCTGGCTTCACCAGTTCTTTCAAATACTGGGACTGATCGTGGGCTTCCTATTAGTTGCTTCGGTATTGATGTTGCTGACAGTATTATCGATATTGGGCAGAAGAATTTAGAGATGATGCTGCTCGCTAAACACGGCGGTGGAGTTGGTATCGGTATAAATCAAATAAGACCCGCCGGAGCTAAAATTACTGGCAATGGAACAAGTGACGGAGTTGTACCGTTTTGTAAAATATATGATTCAACTATACTCGCGACGAATCAAGGATCTGTCCGAAGAGGAGCTGCATCTGTTAATATCAACATTGAACATGACGATTTTGAAGAATGGCTCGAGATTAGAGAACCAAAAGGAGACATCAATAGACAGTCACTTAACTTGCATCAATGCGCGGTCATCGGTGATAAGTTTATGCGAAAACTTACTTCAGGAGATATTAATGCTAGAAGAAAATGGAGTAAACTACTTCAAAAGCGCAAAGCAACTGGCGAACCTTATATTTTATTTAAAGGAAATACAAATAAGCAGAACCCAGCAGCTTACAAAGACAACGCGTTAAAGGTTCACATGACAAATATCTGTAGTGAAATAGTTTTGCATACAGATGAAAATCATTCATTCGTTTGTTGTCTGTCTAGCTTAAACCTAGCTAAGTACGACGAGTGGAAAAACACAAATATCATTTATGATTCAATATGGTTTCTTGATGGAGTGTTAGAAGAGTTTATACAAAGATCTAAATACAGAAAAGGTTTTGAAAACGCTGTAAGATCTGCTGAAAAAGGTAGAGCATTAGGTTTAGGTGTACTTGGTTGGCATACTTATTTACAAGAAAAAGGTTTACCATTTGAAGGTTTATTATCACAATATGAAACAAGAAGAATTTTTAGTCAAATCAAAATCGAATCTGAACGAGCTAGTATGGCTCTTGCAGATGCTTTTGGAGAACCTCTTTGGTGTGTTGGTACTGGTATGCGTAATACCCATCTTCGTGCTATTGCTCCCACTGTTAGTAATTCTAAACTTTCTGGAAACATATCTCCCGGGATTGAACCCTGGGCAGCTAATGTATTTACGGAACAGTCAGCTAAAGGCACGTTCATTAGGAAAAATCCTACGCTGGTTAAAGTGTTGGAAAAGATAGGAATTAATAATAAAGAAACATGGGACAAAATATTAGCAGATGGAGGTTCAGTTCAAGATATAAAAGAATTAGACGAAGATACCAAGGAAATATTTAAAACATTTAAAGAAATAAATCAACTAGAATTAGTTAGACAAGCTGGAGTTAGACAGCAGTATATAGATCAAAGTGTAAGTTTAAATTTAGCTTTTCCATCAGAAGCAAATCCAAAATGGATTAATCAAGTTCATTTAGATGCTTGGAAAAAAGGTATTAAAACCTTATACTATATGAGAACTGAATCAGTACTACGTGGAGATATAGCAAGTAAAGCTATGGAAGACTGCGTTGCTTGTGACGGATAATAAAAAAGGGAGGCGCAATGCCTCCCTTCTTGTTACAGGAACTTTGGGTATGGTACGCCCATTATTATTATGTTCCTTTATTTTTCACCACAAGGTTTACCAGTAGCTACATTGATCCAGTTTTCTTTTTCAAACCAGTCTCTAAGTGTAGCCCCTTTTTTACGAGCACCTTTAACGTTTGATTTACTAGATCTTTTATACTTACCTTTTGAAGCGGCAGATCTTTTAGCTGCAACAACTTTCTTTTTTTCAGCAGCACTCATAGATCTTACTTTGGAAGCTGGCAAACAAACCTTACTTGTGCCACCTCCTTTTACTTTACTTTTCTTTTGCAGCGGGCTACGCATATCTTCAGCTATTGATAATGCTTTTTTATTACCAGTACCTTTACCGTACTCAGCAACTCTGCTACGCATTTTATTTGTTTCTGGGTTGTGTAAAACCCCTGCCCAACAATGAGCAAGTGGACTAAATTTATTTTTCATTTTTACCTAATTTTTTCATTGCAGCATTACGAGCACACTTCATTTTTTTAGCATAGCTAGGATTCTTTTTTCTATTAAAGACTATCTGTTGATTAAGGCTACCAACTATAGCTTTTTTATTTCCTTTCCTGCTTTTAATTAACCAGCTAGCTAAATCGCCACAAGATAATTCTTTAAACTTACCTTTAGCATCAGCATACTTTGAATCTTTCCACTCTGGTTTTTTATCTGCCATTACTTTTTCTTTTTACTTTTACCCATTTTACCTGGTCCACCAGCCTTAGTACATCTTACTCCCCATCCTGAAGCATAAGCACTAGGCCAAACTTTAAATTTCTTTTTAGCTGCTGTTTTACAAGCTGGACTTATTTTAGTTCTTTTAATAGCCATATCAAATTGTTTTATATTTTGTTCTACCCATGTCGTCTTTATAAGCTTTTAGACACCTATTTCTATTATCTTCTTTTGATACATATGAAACATGTATCCAATTAGGATTCATATCTGTACCAAACTCCCATATTAATTGATCAAAGTCAAGTATTTCTCTTATGTAATTAAACATCTCAGCATTAGATCTTCTACCATATACATCATCTATATCAATTGCTTGGCCTTTACAATGCTGTGAAGTTTTAGATCCACCTATTGCTGTGTTTAGTTCAGGTGATCTAAAAAATGAATTTACTTTTATTGGTCCACCAACCCAAGCACGTAATGGTTCAAAAACTTTTTCAGCTACTATCTTCATGTTTTCTACTTGTGCTGGGTTAGGTGTGTTATCTATTCCTTTACGCTTAGCAGTTTGAGAGTGTATAGCTTCTGCGTATGTTATGTGGTCGCTTATTTTCATATACTTTTGTTTAACTAAATACCGCGTATGCTTTGACTTTTCTTTTTTTACCAAATGGTATTGTAGCTATTAATTCTCTTCTTTCTTTAACCAGATCCTTTTCAACTGGGTAATATTTAGGATTTTTACTATTTAATTTTCTTTTTTTCATTAGAACTGACTTGCAGTGTTTATTTCATTTATTGCTTCTTGTATTTCATTTAAATCAGCAGGTAACATAAGATCTAATCCTGCTTTAAAAACTGTTTCTTTAATTCCATCTTTAAATATTATTAAAGTTGGAGCCATACGAACTCTGTATTTCTTTTTTGCTTCAGGTGCTTTAGCTATATCAACTCTATAATATGTAACATCTTTGAGTTTGTCCCAGTCGGCAAAACAATTTGCTTCGTTAAATTTAGCCCAAAACTCTACAACAACAGGTTTTGTTTGGTCATCACCAAAAGCTTCATTAGTGTTTATAGCTTTTTCAAATCCACTATCATCTATCCAATATTTTTCTGGAACATCTTGTTGGCCAAACGATAAAAATGGTATTAAAAATAAAATTATATATCTCATTATCTATTTTTTTGTATTTCATATATTCTTTCGTCAAGCTTATCTAGTTTATCTAAGATCATTTCAACATCTTCTTGAGTGTCCATAATTGTTTGACGAATTAATTCATCTTTTAAATCATATTCAACTCTATCAATAACAGGTTCAGGCATTTGCATAGCAAGAGCAATGTCAGACTGTAGAGCAAACCACATTGTTGTTAGTGATACAACTCCTCCAATTATTAAACCTATTGTCTTAAGGTCAAGTGTTACCTTAGTATCTTCTCCTATTTGTGGTGCGCCTGCCATTTTATTTTAATGTTATGTTTAACCCCATTGAACTGTTATATATTTTACTATCCCAAAACTTAGTATACTCGCCTTCAACGAATAAACCTATATTTTTACTAAGTTTCCAGCCAAATTGTACACCGGCTTGATAATCGCTCCATTGTTTTTTATCTGCATCTTCTATCAACCCCCCAAGCCCCCAATTATCTCTATTGAAATAACTAAAAGCTTCATCACCTTTTACGTAGTTATGAAACCCTGGTAAATAAGATCCATATGCGTGAAGCCAGAAATTATTTTTATAATGGTAATAGTCAAAACCGACGATAGGAGATATTACACCAAACGCATCTATTTCACTCCAAACTTCATCATTATAACGATTCATAAGATCAGTAAACACTGTCTGTCTAAACTGTAAATCTGTATAAGCTACAGTTTCACCTTCTTCATTTATCCAATACCAGTCAGATACTGTTTCACCTGAATAATCATCTTCATATGTATAATATATATCATCATATCCATAATAAAAACCTAATGTATACCACGGGTTTACAGCATAACCGTCCTCGTTAGTTTCATTTAACCATATCTCTACGGGATTATAACCGTAAGGACGATCATGAGTTCTATAAATAGCGCCTGCACTCAGAGAGAATTTTTTACCAATTGGAAGCTTAGCTCTTAGTTCCGCTGATTTATAATCAAAGTTTATTTTACCTTGCTTTCTACTTTCTATCTTTACCATGTGGTATTTACCACTGTGTTTTAAGAAATATCTGTGATTTTTAAACACATCATCTCTTGATCTTTCTTTTTCAGTATGAAATACATATTCAAAACCTTTAACAGCTGAGTTAGGAGCAACCATAGATACGTTAGATTCAGTACCATCATAGTATTGTTTACCTTTTATTTCATAATCAAACCTTGCTACTTTACGAATACCAAAACCATAGCGATAATCATAGTCGTAATAGTCCGTTCCATCTACTACAACAGGCACATCATACAAGCTACCATTAGGATTCGTTCTTACAAAATAGCTAGGAGCATTTTCTTTAGAGTTTTTAATATCACCAGATACATATACTGTGCTGTATTTTAAAAAGTCTTTAAATAATTTCTTTTTATCTTGAGCGTTAGCAGATACCGCAATAACCACCGCAAAGAGGGCAAATAGGATTTTTTTCATTTTTCATTATTTATAGTTTTTAAACATTAATTTATAAAGCAATTTGTTCCAAGCTTGCTGTAGCTTATCAATAAATTTTTTCATATTAATTTATTTTTTTGTATTCTATTTTCTTATATATGTTTTTACTATTTTTGGTTTTTCTAGCTGGAGGTTTATTAGTATTATTTTCTTTATCTAAACCTATTTCCCAGTCTTGCCAACCACCAAGTAAAGCTAATCTTTCCCACAGCTCTAAGTCTTGACCAGTAGCATCTGTAACGTTGTTTACTTTCTTAACTAATCTATCAATTGGTATATTAGTTAAAGCAGATATAACATTTGCAGCTGCTAAAAACGCTGGGTTTTCTAAACTCCAACCACCATTAATCATTTCTTCTCTATCCCATTGATAAGATCTAGCGGCTTGATTTATTCTTGAAAGCTTAGAAGATATTGGTGGAGATAATTTTGTAATCTCGTACCCAACTTTTTCAAGCTTTGGTCTATCTTTTTCTAATTCTTTTTGAATTCTTATTATAGAGTTTTTACCTACAGATACTATTGCGCCGCCAATACCACCACCTCTTAACAATGAGTCAGCCATACCATTAGCAATATTAATATATTTATCTAGTTTTTCTTCATCTTCTGGTTCTTCATCACCAAACGCGATAGCAAATATAGCTTGTTGAAGAGCGTTGAATATTAAGTTTTGAACAAAGCCGTAGTATAATATCTTAGATATATTAGTTCTAGTATCACCTCTACCAGCCTTTAAATCCATAGCGGCTTTCTTTATTAACCTAGCGTACTGCATTGGTGTATTACCGAAAGCTAATATTATTCTACCAAGAGGTCCAGCTTGTTGCATTGATATACGATCTGGTCTACTTGATTGCTGGTTTTCTTCTGATATTTCTCTCCAATCATTAAGCGCTTGTTTTTCCGCAGCTGTTGGATCCATACCTTGTTTTGTATAGGTTTTAATTCTATTTCTATAAAACGTAGCTCCACCAGAAGCAATAGCATAGCTATCTGCTATTTGTGTAGGTAGAAAACCTAACTCAAGTAATCTACTTATAACTCCTTGAACACCACCTTGCTTTGCCATGTCAGCAATGTCTGCTTCATTTACATTTATTCTTAAACCACTTCTACGTTCTTTTAAGAAATCAGAGTTCATTAGCTTCATAAAATCTGACCAATATTGTTTTTGATTTGCAAATGCTTTTGCAGCTGCTAGTGGATTATTGTCACTAAAGTTTATATAGTTTATAGATGATATAGTCTGTAACAAAGCGGATCTAGTATTAAAGAACATGATAGTACCAATACTATTAGTCAACCAATCTGTAAACCTACCAGTTAAGGTATCACCTGCAAAGTTTCTATTTTTACCAGTTTTCATACGTTGAAGCATATTTTCTAACGCTTCTCTATATGGTTTACCATACGCGGCTTGTAGTTTATTTAAATTTTTTTCAGAAAATATTATATCTACATTTTGATTCCACAGTTCTAAATACTTAGATCTAGTTGTAGTGTTTAAGCCTTGTAGTAAATCAGTTGTTATACTACCAGATGGCCAACCAAATCTTGGTTTAATATATCCGTCACCTTTGTTTATGTTTATTAATTGATCAGCAAAAACTTTTAACTCAGCATCATTGTTTACATATTCTGTTAAATCTTTTAAATCAACTTTGCTAATACCAGGAATATCCATTCCTTGAGTATTCCATATATAAACTCTTACAGCTTGTTCTCTAGTATAGGGTTCACCTGGAACTTTTTTACGTAGATTTTTAGGAACAATTTTTAATTGTTTCTTTAACATCTTGTAATCATTCATCAATGCTAATCTAGAATTAGATATGTTTTGCATTGCTCTACTGTATGGGTCTAGTAAATGCATTTTATACCAAGCCATTTGACTGTCACCAAGTTTACCTTTAGCAAGCGTAGCATATAACAAACCTACAAAGTCTTCAGCTGAAGGTGGTATAAAGAATTTAAACCTACCTTTACCAGCTCCAGCAACTTGTGCTTTAACTGATCCATATTCTTTTTGAGATGCAATACCTGTTTTAGCTTCTATAATATTATTAAACTCTTTGTCTAAGTCTAATGAGTTGCTAAACCTAATATAAGCTTGTCTAACTTTTGACTTAACATCTAAAACACTTAGCGCGTTACGAACTGCTTTAACATTCTTATAAGCATCATCTGCAAAATAAAAATCATTATAACCTTCTGCGGCTTTACCTACAACCCATCTAGCTTTAGCTTCAGGAGTACCATCTGCTAAGCCAACAATGTTTTTAACAGGTATATCTAACCCAATACTTTTTAAGAACTTATGTATTGGTTCAGCGGCGGCCATTGGTCTTGCTGTTAATATGAACACGTTTTGATTACCAAACTTTTTATTACGAGCTATAGCTTTTTCAAACATAGGGCCTTTAGCTCCTTTAGTTACATTATCAAATTCACTAAAATCAAACTCAGCTCCTTCTTCCATTAAATCTATAGATTGTTTAGCAAACTGTGTAGCTGTTAACTTACCTTTAGTACCGTCTGGTAAAGTATATAAAACATTAGATTTGGTTGTGGCTAAAGTATCGTCAAAATCCCATATGCTAATGCCTTTAGATTCTGCATTTACATTTTTAGCATTGTCAAAAGCTTTATCTAATTTTTTTAAATCTTGTATCTGTTGTTGATTATTATCTGTTTTACTTAACTTCATTCCAACAGGTTGAAGTTTATTGTTAGATACAGCTGCTTTTTTCTTAGAATTAATTATATCTTGAGTTGAAGGTTGACCACTTGCGTCAATGCTAAATTTCTCTTGAAAGTTTATACCATCTAATCCTATTATAGAGCCAGGCCTTATACCTCCATCTATCATAACAACTATATCATTAAAATATCTTTGCCACCAACTACCGTCAACAACGCTCCAGTTATCTGGCATTCTTCTTTGTAAACTATAACCAGCAGCTGTTCTTGCATTTCTAAGTTTATCGTCCATGGCTTTATCTAAAGCTATAACTTTATAATTATCAATTATTAAATCATAAGCCGTGTTAAAATCAGAGTTAGATAAAGAAGCATCTAACAAATACAAGTAAGCCATAGTAGCAGGCATAGCGTGCTCATACTCATATCGAGACCCCGTTATTACATCAGAATATCCTATTATTTGAGCGCCTAATTTATGCCAATGACTAGTATCATTAGCTACAAAACCTAAATAAGTAGCTATAGCAGAAGCAGATTTTTTATCTTTTTTTATTTCAGAGTTTATTCTTTGCCACAATGCTCTATGTATCTTGCTAACTTTATCATTAAAATCTTTTATTTTATTTATATTGTTTTTTATAGTTTGAGGATTTTTTAATAAAGTTTTATAAGAACCTCTTAACGAATATATATCTTCATCTTTAACTCCTGGTATGGATTTACCATACTTAATAGTATTATCATTTTTTAGTTCTTTTATTCTTTTAACAAACTCTTTCCATAAAGGATTTTTAGAACTCATTAATAAATTTTTAGAACTACTAGTAAGCACTGTTCCAACACCTGGTCCAAAAAACATTGCTTTAGGACCTAGTATAAATACATTGTCTTTGAAAGCTTGTATAAATGTTTCTATATCTTCAATAGATTTTATTTTAAATGTAGGTGGTAAGCCGTATGTTTTTAACACTTTATCTTTACCGTTATATTCTAAATTAAATGTATCACTTACGTTTATAATGTTGTTAACATTTGTTTCGCTAAACATTAATTTAGGTTTGCCTTTAGCTATTTCAGCTTTAGCCCTTGCCTTAACTTCTGGTTTGATAGCTACATCAGCATCGACTATTTCTCTAGCAACTACATTACCTAGGTTTCTAGCGTACATCTCTAACAAACCTTTCATTGTCTGAGCTTCTGCAGATCTTGGTACAAAGTTAGGATCTACTTTACCATTTTTAATACCAACCGCTTCTAAAAATGTATTACGATTATAAGGTTTTAAAGTCCATTGAAAATTATTACCAACTCTTTTGCCTTTAGTGTAAAATGTTTTTAATAAATTTCTTGGTATACCTGTGGGCTCACCACCTTTACGCACGACTCTACCAGTTGCTCCTTCTATTTCTACAAGTTCTCTATTAGCTTCTGTAAATAAATTTTTAAGTGTTGGCTCGTTTTTAAGTATCCAACGTTGTATATCAGAGATGTTATCACCTTTACGTAGATTATCTTTTGCATTTGAAATACGGCTTGTAGGTATATTAAAAAACGCAGCCACTGTTTTGTATGGTGCAATATCTTTAAGCTCTTTATATGTAACCGTAGTAACGTCTACGTCTTTGTCTGCAATGTTTTCTTGAACTTCTGTTACAGCATCTTGCTTAACATTCATTATTCTAAACGGATCAATAGCTTTTTTCTCCGGTTTTACAGGTGTTTCAACTACAACTTCTTCAGCAACAACACCTCTAGCTTCTGTAACGTCTGTTGTAAACTCTTCTCCTAATACTCTTCTTGATGCTTCAATTGTTCTTGCTGGTAAAAACTTATTTATATAAGCAGCAAGAGGAACGTTTGATCCTGGTTTGTACGATTGTATTAAATCAAGTATACCACGCTGACCTGTTTCTATTTCATCAGTAAGAAGTTGTCTGTCAAAATTAGGAGCTGTTTTTCTTCTCTCTACAAGTCTACTTACAATAGGTTTAAATTGCTGTATAATATCAAAAGCACCAGAAACACCTTGTGTGTTATATATTTCTTGAACCTTAGCGGAAGCAGCTTCGGTTCTAGATTCTTTTATAATAGCTTCATCTGTTTCAGCTTTAGCTTCTGTTGTTACAGCTTCAGCTTGAACATCTAGGTCAGCAAAGTTTCCATCTTTTATAGACTTGCTAAGACTTTGTATAAAGCTTACTACATCAGGTGGTCCTTGAAAAAATAAAGAATTTTTCTTACCAGTTAATTTAGATACGATGCTGTTTATGTTTGCGCCTACCGCTGATATAAAATTTTTATTGTTTTGATTTTCTATATCTAACCTAGCAACTTCTTCTAAATAATTAGTTAACACTTCTTCTGAGCTTTGACCAGCTGTTTGAGCAGATAATCTTCTAGCTGCTGATTCATTATTTTTATCTAGATAATCTAGTATTGTTGTGGCTAAACTGTTATAACCAGCTTCATCAATACCTAAACTTTCCATGAATATAACATGACCAAGCTCATGTACGGGTGTTCTAGTTTTACCGTTATTTAAAGCGTTTGTTTGTGAAACTAATACGGTGTAGTTTTTATTTCCTAAACTTATAAACGCACCGTTAGACCTACCACTATCAACATTATCTTTTAAATCATTAAATATTTTATCTCCTTTAGCTTGAGATACATTTCCATTTTCAATAGCAGTATCTATATCTTGCCTAGCTGTAGACAATAAATCAGCATTGTTTTCACTAAACTTATAATTAATTTTAGCTCCATATTTTTTAGCTAATTTTTTAGCCGCCTTAGAAGCTTGGTCATTACTTTCTTGAAGCTTATCTATGTTATATAATTTTTGAGCTTCTTTATCTATTTGTTTAGGATCTGTAACACCTTTAGTTACTAGTTTGTTTTTAGCTAAATCTTTGTATTTGTTTTTAACATTTTTAGATTCTACAGAAAAAACATTTTGAAAGTCATCTTTAAATTCTTTTCTTTGTTTAGCTAAGTCTGAAAACCTATTTTGATATATACTTAAAAGTTTTGTTTTTTCAGAATCACTTAAATCAGTTCTATCTAATAACGACTTAACTTCTAATCTTATATTTTCTTGAGCAGACGTAACAAACTTATATAGTTGAAAACCTTCTGGAGTAAGTTTACTAGCTAGATTGTTTTCTATTTTGTTTAATATATCTGAATTACTTTCAGTTAAATTATTTATTAAATCAACTCTAGTTTTATAAGTTCTAGTTCTTTTATCCATACCCTCTATTTCATTGTTAAGTATGGATATAGCTGATTCATTTTCTCTAAACTCAGCCATTGTATTGTAGTCTGTCATAGACGCGAGCGCAGCACCTTTTAGTATTGGAACACCACCTAGGGTTACACCTAATAAACCACCTGTTACAGCTCCTTCATCTACATTGTCAAATATATTTTGAAGATTCATTTCTCCTCTTAAAACTTCAATACTGTTTTGTCCAAATACAGTACCACCTTCAAGAACAAACTCAGCCGATACTTGATTTAATAACTGTGGTCCTTTTGCTTTTAAATAACTCTTTGCTCCATCAAAAAAAGCTTTAGAGCTTACATCATCAAGATTAGAAAAAGCAGTATTAAATATTTTTAAAGTATTTAAACTACCAAGACCTGCTTCAAAACTTCCAAAACCTAAAGCTGTTAATCTTTTTTCTAGATTACCAGTTACACTACCTCTTTGTTGATCAAGAGTTTCTATGTCGTTTATTTTTTGACCATAGCTACCGGCACCGATTAATCCAATACCGCCATAACCTAGTGTTAGTTGGGCTAACACAGGTATTTGACCAGCCATAGCTTGAGAATAAAATTTACCAAAATTAGACGGACTACTAAATGCTTCTTCAAAAGATACTTGAGGTGCATACTCTTCTTCAAGATCTTTCATAGCACGTTCTTGAACTTTTCTAGTAGACTCTGCTATTTCAAAATATTTAGGGCTATATTTACCTAACCCAAGACCTACATCACCTATAATATCAGCGCCTGCTCTTATTAATCCAGCTGCTTGAGCGGCTCCAGTTTTAGTAACTATAGCGCCTAGTTGATCTAAAAAATCATAATTTTTTCTTAACCAACTAATATCTAATTTAAATCCTTCTTGTTGATCTACTAAATTAGTTAATTTTTTTGAAGAATTTTCTATAAAATTATATTTTTCTTTTATTTCATTAAGATTTTTACTATATAAATCATAAAAATCTTTAGTAATCATTACACCGTTTTCTAGTGTAACTATATTTTTTGCTTTTTCTTCAACTTGTTTTTGTAGTTGTTGTACTTGTTGAACAGCTACAGGAGATTCTACACCATCAGCTCTTCTTTTATTTACCTCTTTAATATCTTTTTCTAATTTGTTTTGTAAAGTTAAAAACTCTTGAACCTCTGGAAAAGCTTTAGGAATCGGTTTAGAAAGGTATTCGTTAAAACTTAATACATTTTTGTAAGCTGCAGACTTAGGTAGTTGATCTAAAGCAATGTTTAAATCAGATTTTAATTTATCTAATTTATACGTGCCATCAACAAATCTTTTTTTAACAGTATCACCAAGTTTTATTCTAGTTTCTTCAGGTAAATTTTTAATATAATCATCACGTTTTTGCTCAGCTAAAGTTTGAAGTTTTTCATTTGTTATTATTTTTTTAGCTTCTGCATATATATCTTGAGTTGGAGGATCAGTTTCGCCTTGCGACTTTAAATTAATTTTAGCTTGCTTTAATTCAGACTCATAAGGCTGCGTCGTCATAGGTTGTGCAAAACCTTTTAAATAATCAGAACCACCGCCTGCATATTTTTTTACAGGTTTAAAACTAATATCTTTAACTTGATCTTGTATATTTAATTTTTCTTTATCTGTAATACGAACAGCATTTTCATATCTACTTTCATCAGTTTCTTCTAGTGATACCGATGAAGGAGTTTCCAAATCTAATTCCGTACTCTCGGACGCTATTACCGGTTCGGGTGCTACAGCCGCATCCACACTTGGAGCACCTTTTATCTTTACTTCTTCTTCCATTAAAATCGCTTCAGGATTTGTTTGGATAAATAAGTCTACTTGATCTTCAGGTATATTATAAACCTGATTGTTCGCTTCGTATCTTGGCATAATTATATTTTATTATCTTTCTCTAAATCTTCCAAACGGATCTTTTTCTTTTGAAACAATATATTTTTTTGCTCTGTCTCTATCAACCTGACTGTAGCCATCAATATGAGTTATTAGTTTACTAACATCATCTGGGTTGTCAACATCTATTATCATTTCTAAGGATTTACCAACACCTTGAATAACGTCAAGTATAAACTTTCTATTACCAGTGCCTTGTACTGGAACAACGTTTGTAATTTCTTTTCCTCTATAAAACCTATTAGCTAAGTAACTAATCGGGTTAGTAGTTATACCGTCATATAATTCTTTTGAATAATCAAAAGATTCTTTTTCATCTTTAGCGCCTTTGTCAGCTTTATTGTCTTTAATTTCTTTTGTGTAGTATTTAGTTTCACCATCAACTATTTCTGATTCAATTTTAGAATCTGGAAACTGTCCTCTCATTACTTTTGCTATTTCTCTATCTGTAATTTCTTTTTGTAAAAAAGCAATTTTAGAGTCTTGAGAAGAGCTAGCCCAGTTACCACTAGTTATATTACCACCCCACTTAAGAGTATCGTTAACATATTCTATTTGTTGATCAACTGTTCCAGTTAAAACATCTTGAACATAGCCTTTAACCTCGTTTTTAAACACAGAGTTTTCAGCTATAGTATCAGGATCAAAATAGTTTTTAGTAGTAGTTATCTCTCTACCACCTTCAATCTTACTAGACCTTGTGGTTTCAGTAATCATATTAGGCAGTATGTTTCCTTTTTGCATTATACCAGCTGTTTCCATAGCTTTTATTCCATCAAAATCTGGTAGTGTTTCTTCTATTAAAGCCCCGTCCCAGTTATTCATGTTTCTTTCCCATTTAAAAGTAACCATACCGTTGCTGTCTACTTTAACATCATCATCATTAAACAATTTAGCGTCTCTACCAGTTTTATAAAAATCACTAGATGTACTCATGCGGAATGTTAAGGAAATATCATCATCATTATATGATGGCGTAACTTCTACATCAGGTAAAGACTCGCCTATAAGAGCTTTTGATGCTAAAAAATTTTTATATTTTTCTACACCTTGGCCTCTAAAAGTATATTTTTCACCTAAATTAGTGGATGTAATTTCTTCCGCTGGTTCTAAGTTAACCTCTAAATCACCCCATTTATTTAATGAATTGTTTTCCCAAGCTTTATAATCAGATATATTTTTTCTATATTGTTTGCCTTGCTCAAAAGAAATACCTCCCATAGTTAAAGCCGCTTGCTGTGGTATTATTGCATTTAATCGTTTTGTTGCATTTGCTTTAAGCAAATCAGCCATTTCTTTAGGTATATTTCTTTTATTTATTTCTGAGTCTAAGTTTTTATCATACTCTAAGCCTATCATGTTTAAAGACTTTTGATAAGCGGCTTTTTTCTTTGCAGCGTCAGCTTGCGCTTTAGCTTTTATCTTAGTATAATCTTTATAAGCATCACCTATTATAGCTCCTGCTTTTGTTAAACCCTCTGCCCATATTTGAGCTGATTGATCTATTATTATTTTTGGATTTCTGTAACTCATAATATTTTTTAATTTTATAATCCAAATGATGGCATTGTATAACCTATAGATGACGCACCACTTGCACCACTGCTAGGCGAAGGTGTACCAGCACCTGATGTTATTCCTGCTCCAATTATGCCAGCTACATTACCTATCGCGCCTGTTATAGCAGAAGTTCTTGCTTGATTAGCCGCTGCTTGTGAAGCTCTTGCTTGGTCTAACATACCCGATGCTCTATCTAAATCAGCGTTTGTTCTAGCTTCTTGAGCTTGATATATAAATTGTTTACCAGCTGCTTCAACTGTTTGTAGTCTTTGTGCTTCAGACATTTTTTGTTGTATAAGAGTTTGCTCTCCTTGAGCTCTTAACTTTTCGTTTTGAGCTTCTTGTTGTTCAATACTAGCTGCAACTTGTTTTTTACTAGATAACGCTGCTTGGGCAAGAGCAGTTGCACCACCTGCGCTAGCACCAGTAGCTCTTAATGTATCTAATGTATTAGCTAAAGCTATATCTGTTTGTTCCATTTGTATTTCTGCTGCTTGAGTAGCAACACCCATTTTTTCAAATGGATTTTCTAGCATACCGCTTAAATCAGTTACTCCCTCGTAAGGATTAATAATTTCTTGTCTACTATTAAGAATAGAGTTTAGCTTGGCCTCAGCTCTCATTCTATCACGCCTTGCTTGTCTAGCAGCTTTCTTAGCACTTGATGCTCCAAAAATACCGCCTAAAACTGAAGCGCCTATTCCTATAGCCATTAATGGTCCTCCCATAATTTATAAATTTTTAATATGATGATTCAACATAATTAGAAGATACTGCAAATAATTCTTTTAACCCACCTGGATCAGTCGCATCATCTGTAGATACTTTTACTGTAGCAAAATAACCTTTTATACCTGTCATTTGAGACCCATAATTAACCTCACCTGTAGATGCTGTAGAGTTATTAACTAAATTTGCTACATATTTATTTTCTTTTCTATCAAAACCTGCTCTTTGTCTTGTGAAACCAGGATTAGCAGTTCCAAAAACAGAATTGTAATCAGCTGGTAATACGATTTGATTATTAGCTGGGTTTAATATATATTCCCCTTCTTGATAACTATATACTTTATTTGTAGTATCATTAGAATTTACATAACCATTATTCACGTTATCTAATCCAGTGGGATCAGATATAAAGCTTGTAACCTCCCAACCATTACTACCTTCATAGCCAATTGTATTAAAGTTTTTAGACAAACTAACATTTGGATTAAATACAAAAGTTATATTTGTTTTATAATCTACACCGTAAAAATTACTATGATTAACTTGGTTAGAATAATGAACCCACAGCTGATCATTTTTTAAAGTGTACATGTTATTTTTCAAACTAAATACGTGGTCAGGTTTAAAGTCAAAGAAGCTAACCCAACCTTTTACGTTTTCATCAAAAGATAACGTGTTGTAATTACTTGAAAAAGAAGATTGATTAGCTTGGGTTGATATTACGTACTGTTTATTGTGAGCATCCCAACCAGATATTACTCTACCCTGTATATTAGTATTAATATTAATAAACTCATCTCTAAAAAAGTCATACATGCCATACTCTGATATTTCAGTAATACCATCTCTTGATAATCTTAATACAGCGTTTCGATTTCTGTCTGTAAAATATTTTCTATAACCATGAACAGCAAAGCTTTGAGGATCTCTACTTATACCGTACTCACCAGCGTAAGGAACTATTTGACCTATAACTAAACCTATTTGGCTAACTGCTGACGCAGTGCCTGAAGCTGTGTATATAGCATCTTTATCTATTAATGCTCTATTAACTTTGTCTTCTTGAAATATAATTAAGTTTGTATCTTCTGCGTAAAGTTTTTGTATTGAACCTCTAGATGGATCTACGCTTCTAGTAATGTCTTCTCCAACAGAAAAAACATTTGTATTATTAACACCTGTTCTAGAATTAAATATACCAGAATGTATAAGACTGTTAATTAACTGTGATGAATTAGGGTTTTCTTCAACTAAATAAGCTCTTACACCGTAATCAACATTTGTATTATTAAAACCACCTCGTATTCTAGCTTCTTCAACAGCCCAATCAGTATTATTACTGTCTATAGCAACTGAAGTAGCTAAGTAACCACCTAATGATTGAGGTATACCAGTAGAACCTAAATATATTGGCTCATTATTTCCCGCGTCTTTGTTAACTTTTTTCAACAAGAAAGAATTAAAATACTTTACTTCTAAAACTGCTCCCATATAATTATCACTTATATATTTATATTATTACACTATACCAAAGAAATACCCTGATATATCTGCATTAAAAGGTTCTATGTATTGAATGCTTTGTATAGAGACATCATAACAATTCTCCCAAAGATTTCTAGCGCCTTGCTCAGTAGAACTAAAATACCAAGCCCCACAAGTGTCACTAATTTGCTTAACAGCGTTAGTATTATCTATTATTACACTAGTATTATCTGATAAATTGCTCCAACCACCGTTGTATATATAATAACCATTTTGATTTGTATCGTTTGCGTTTTCTACATGTATTTGTGTTATATATATATTTTGTTCAGGTTGTTGCTCTCCTTGTTCTGTAACTAAAACTCTATATTGTGTAACATTTGTGGGTATAGTTCCAAAATTAGCGGTTATTTCTACGCCTACACTTGATTGCCCAGCGTCTACAGTGTTTAAATTAATAGTATATGTATCAGGAACAATAGTTCCAGGTAATAAGTTTTTAACAGTACACTGTGATTTATTATTTGTCGTGCCTGGTTGTAATATTTCTGTAACAATACCAAAGTTATTAACATCTTCACCTGCTGAATTTGTTTGTGAAGAAATATTCCATACAATATCTAATCCTCTATTTTTATTATTAGTATTAGCACCGTTAACAGCTGTTGCTACTGTTACATTTTGATCGTATAATCCTTTTGTAACTTCATAAGGAGTTGCTGGTGTTACGCCATTAGCAGTCATAACAGGTGGCTCATTATCTAAAACTGCTTGCTTAGAGTATTGAGTTCTAGAGTTATTTATATCACTTTCAAAATTAAAAACAAAAGTATTTAAATCACTTTGACTTTGAAAATAAACATGATCTAAAAAACTACTTGTTGTTTGTACATTAAAACCAGATGTTTGATCTCCAGTTAAAGTAAAATAAGAACTAGCATCAATAGCTGTTCCACCTGATCCTGGTACTGTAAAAACAGATGTTAACGTAAACGCGGTTACGTCTCCAGTAGGTATATTAACACCAAAATTATTTACTATAAAGAAAGGTGTTGTCAAAATATTAACGAGGCTACCTAGTCCTTCGCTAAAAATAGATGTGTTAAAACCATCAAAATCACTACCAGCAGATGAATCGTTTAATACCGCTGTATTTAATTCTGATATTAAACCACTTGTACTTGTTTCATAGTATATATCTAATCTTGAAACAACTGGATCGGTTTCAAGTATTGTTAAATTATTTATAGTAGTAAAAGCTGGTGAAGAGCTGTTTACAAAACCAAATTGATCAGTAGCAACATTACTAGTTACAAACTCTCCTACAAAAGGATTTGATTCTGCTTTAAAAAAAACGTGATAAGGCTGCTGGGGAGTTGTTATAGGGTGTGAGCTTTGGTCTACTGTAAATAAATCAAATAAATCTTCAACAGCATTTACAGTAAAGTTTCTTTGGCCTGGATAATATTGCTTACTACCAGTGTTAGAAAAATCAATAACTGTATTTTCTACTCTACCAAATAACTTGACAGAACTTCTAAATGTTCTATCTTGTGGACCAACTTCACTTAAATCTCTTGGTACTTTATTTATATTATCATTTATCAATGTAATATAAGAAGTGTTTGTGCCGGGAACAGTACCGTTATGATCTATTTCACCTTTTATAGCTCCAGCTGTATACACGTTATAGTATTCTTGCTCTTGTTGTTTAACAACTATTTTAAACGAATACCAACCAAGCGGATTATAGTCGCTACTAGTAACATCGTCATTATATAAGCCAGGCCAACCAGTAGAATTATCAGGTTGTGTTGGGCCCACTACACTGTTAAAAGACATTTTAATAGAATTACCAAACCATTGCGACGCCGCTACACTACCATCTTCATAAGGAGAATATATAGTGTCTCCTTTAAAATCATCAACACCAACGGTAACTATGTTATTGTTATTACTTAATATAACACTTGAGGATCTACCGTATTTATCAGATAAAACAACGCCAACTTGATAATTTCTATTTGTTTTTAATGAGTGGCTAGGATATTCTACTTTACTTGTTGTGTTCTCAACATTATTTGCAGGTGTAAAATTTAAAACACTACCATTTGTTAAAGTAACCTCTTGATCTAATGTCATTGTTGATGTACCATTAGTAGTAACAACAAATGTAGGGTTGGTAATTCCAGTGCCTTTAGCAAAACTACCTTGTTGGATAGTGCCTGTTGCAGATGTTAACGCGATAGTTGCTCCAGCAGAATATGTACCTGTTGGCGAGTCGACTCTAGCGCTACCTGTTTTTAAATTAAAATCATATTTTGGCGTAGATATTATATTGTAATCTAAACTAGCTGGCGGCGTGTGTTTATCTTGAAAATTACCATACACAACTCTGTTGTTTATTATTTCTTGAGACAAAGCTTTTACAGGAACTTTATCATAAACCCTTGTTATCTCGTTATCAGGTAAAGTTTTAAAAGGTTGTTTACCTGAGTAAACATAGTCGTAATAAGTGTTAGTGCTAGCACTAGTTATATCGCTAGCAGGTATTGATTCAACTACTCTTAACGCTGTTTGATCTGATTCTTTGTATATTATTTCTAAAGAATTTATTTTAAAATTATCTACAAAATTATTTCTACCATCTGGCAAGGGTATTACAAGCTTTATTTCATTAACTTTATTTTCCATAAAACTAACTATGGTAGAATTAAAAGTTAACTGCTGATCACCTTCATCAGGTGATGTGTTTAAAAAATAACCATCTTGTTTTGGTATAAAACACGGTTGAGTAAATGGAGCTATAAGAGAATATTCACCATCATCAAATTTAAATCTATAGCTAAATCTAACAAATTTATCTTCTAAATAATCTTCATCACCGGCAAAATCGTTATTATAATAAGGGTTAAAATTAAACACAAGTTGGTCTTCTAAAGCCAATGTAATGTTTCCACTTAAAGTTATATTAGGAGATGAATAGCTATTAACTGTAAGACCTGTGTCTGTTATAGGGCCTTGATATTGACTAGCTTTGGTTATAACACCAACACGCATACCATTTTGTGGTAAATTATCTACATCGCTTGTTTGCGAGGCTGGGTAAAAAGGTATATTAATATCTTGAATTGCAAAAACAGAAGCACCAGCTACAGCGTTAGTAGATATAGCAGTTCCACCATCTGGTAAAAATTTACTAACAACATCTTTCATTGTAGTTTCATGATCATTAACAGACAAAGCGCTTTGCTCGTATAATGATATTGCTTCATACGGGTTGTATTTTGCTACAGATATTTGATGTTCTTTTTGGTAATATGAACTATCTGCAGAAGCTATTTTAACATTTATCTTTCTAGGTTGATTTCTATTGTCTGTAAAAAACAATATATCTTCTAGTAAATTCACACCAATTATAGGTGATTGTGTAGAAAAATTTAAAAAAGCTCCTTCTATTAATTTAGTTGATACCTCAGACTTTACATTATACTTATATATAGCGTGATGAAAACCACCACCACCAGTTTGTGGTACCCAGCTAGAACTATAATTGTCTGTTAAAAAAACATATATGTCATCATTAATTTCATCAACGTAATAACCTATAGATGTCATAGAGTTTTGAGTCTTATCAAACGCTACTAATCTTTTATTACCAAGTATATTTGTTAATGCCCCAACGTCATCACCTTCAGACTTACTTATCTGAGCATTTTTAGCATCTCTATATTCTCCTTGAGGAACCAACCTAGCATCTAGGTCTTTGTTCATCTTAGATTTTATAAAAGCATTTTTAACTTCAGCCATTTAATTAATGTTTAATCCATTTAGATTTACCACGCATTTGCTGTACAAACTCGTTAAGCTTTAAATTAGACAATCTTATCTTAGTATTTCTTAACTTAGCACTTCTTTCTCTTTTTAATCTTTGAACTATGTATTCAGGTTGACCTATTCTAGTAGAAATTATAGCATGTAGTATGTGAGCGTACATAGCTTCTTCAGCCATCTTAGGTATTCTTGTTTCTAAATCAACAGACAAACCATCTGATATATATTGAAAAACAATTATCTTATCAACAAGATCGTTTGAAAAAGACATCTTACCTTCTCTTTCATTTATACTCCAGTATCCATTTACGTTAGCTGTTTGAGGATCTAATCCATAAAGTTGACCATAACCAAAACCAGGATATTCATAATTGTAATAGTAGCCTAACTCTGTATCATCTACAAAGTTTAATCTACTTTCTAAGTTATTGTTTTTCCATCTTTGCTCAACTAAAGAATCACCAGAGTCTATGTTTTCTTCAAAATTATCTTGTATAGCAACACCTTTAGCATCTTGTATAGGTAGCTCATATGGGCTTGATGTTAAAGTAGTTGAAGGCATTATAATATGCTGAACACCTTGCTTGTCAACCCAATAAGCATTTACATAATTAACATAGTCTTGAGGCAGTGGTATACTTAAGTTGTGCGGTATTGTTAACTCTTGTGATTTAATACTTTTTAAAGTATCATAACTAAACTCTTGTAAACCTCTTTTAGCATGGAATATAACATCTGTTCTTTTTACATCTCTTACTAATTTATCAGCGCCTACATATGCTACTAAAAAATTATTAACTACATCATCTAGCTTTATATAAGAGTATGATCCATAGTTTTGTTCAACAGTATTACCAAAAGCTTTATCAGCAGTAGTTGCCCCATAATTACCACCATCTAATTTTTTTAACTGTACAACTATATATAAATTATTTGCAGGCGCTACTGAAAATGAAATAACATTATTAGACACAGTGTATCCACTAGTTATTTCTGTCCATTGACCTGGGAAACCAGTGGCGCTTTGATATATTTTAAAATTATTTCTAGTATAATTTATATCAGAAACACTTGCTGCATACCAAATTAAATCAGTATCAAAGGTTGCTGTAAATATTTTATTACTACCATCACCTCTAAAGCCCTGCGCGCCTTCGTAATATTGTCTATTATTTTCTGTTAGTAAAGCCATTTATTAACTTTTTGAATTTATTTCTTCTGCTTGAACAGCTTGTGCAGCCGCTTGAATAATTTGTGGATCTCTTATAACAACACCAGCATAGCTTAGTATTCTTAGTATAACTTCGTTTTGTTCTACAGAATCTAATTCAAATTGCGTAGAAGATCCTTGGTTATAAACATATTGGTTTAATGCTCCAACTGTAAAACCCCACACAACGTCAGATGGTTTTCTAATATAAGATACTGTTATATCTGAAGATGATTGAATTTCTTTAGGGTAAACATAGATATGTGGTTGCCCAGTATTGACACCAGAAACACCTTGCGTTGATTGTTCGTATAAGTATATTGGAAACTCAGTTGTAGGCTTTGTTAGTTTAGATAAGTTTATAGTAAGTAAATCGCTTCTATCTACTCTTTGAAGTTCTTTTTCATCTCTGTATATCACAGCGCCTATTCTATGTAGATTTGAAGGTGGTAAAAAATATAATGAAGAATTAACAGCTTGAACCGTTGCTGTAGCATTTGCACCACCCGTAGATATAGTAATTACATCACCAATAGAATAACCAGATCCTCCGTTATTTATAGTTATATTAGATATAACACCATTGCTGTTTGCTGTTAAAGTTATTTGAGCGTTACCACCACCGCCTGTAATTGTTAAAACGTTAGTACTTGAATAGTTTAACCCTGGATTACTTATATTAACACCTGTTATAACACCTGAATTTACAGAAGTTATATTTACTGTTAAACCAGAACCAGCACCGCCAGTCGTAGCTACATTATTAGCTAACGCGTAACCTGTTCCTGCATTTGTAAGATTAAAAGTAGGTATTGTAATTGATGTATTAACAGTGAGACCTGTTCCACCTATTGGAAGAACAGTTGTTGCTACACCACTTGCGGCTGTATAACCAGTACCACCGTTAGTCAAAGAAAGACTAGTTATTCTACCTGCTGGAACAGTTGTAGTCGCGCCAATAGTTTTAAATATAGATATATTATTATCAATATTTTTTCTACGGTCAGCATACTCGCTTTCTGTTTGTGGCACACGTAACTGTTGGTTTAAATCTTCAAAATAATTTTCAAACATTTCTAGCTGAACCTGCGTAGCCAACTTATTAAACTCGTCTGGAGTTATATATCCTCTTTGTTCTTTATTTAAGATAGATAAAACCGTCGTGTAAACAGTATTTACGTTTATTGCCATTTAAATTTTTTTTAAATATCGGAGCGGTTTTACCCGCCCCAATACTATTATTACATGTTATGAGAGTTTTTTCTCTATAGATTTAAAAACTTCTACGCCTTCATCTGTCTTTAGCCATGCTGCAAAAGAAGAATAAGGGTTTTGATCAAAAGGTACTTCCATTAACTTTCTATCATTACTAGACCATTTAAAATAACGTTGATCATTTGACAACGCTATAATGTTAGCTTCAGCAGCTCTAATAGCAAAGTTTCTTAATTGTACATTTTCATCATTTGCTAACTCTATAAACAACTCTGGGTTGTTATTAGCAAACAATAATAAATCTCTTTTAATCTCTTTAGAACTCATCTTAGATACCTTAGATCCAACCTCTACTCTTAATATAGCTTCAGCGTGGTCTATATCCATAGATTTAGCCGCTGTAAGAGCTTCAATTTTAAGCTCTAGTATATCTAATTCATTAGTAGCTATTTCAACATTATCAAATTCTTTATACACTTTATTTTTTAAAGGGTGATATAATGATAATAGTTTTTGTAAAGCTTGGTTTTCTTTTTTAACAATCAAAGCACCTTCTCTAAATATAATGTGACCCATTGTTGATTCACCTTTTTGTTCGTCTACAAATGGAGATGGTTGATTAGTAGAATACCTAAGTTCTCTTTGTTTTTTTAATTCAGTATCGTACCAAAGTAACGCATGTTTTCTAGTATGTTTACTTGGTATTGTTAAAGTTAACGGTTGTTTATCACCAGTAACTATATATCTACGATCTTTTATTTCCCAGCTATCAACTGGTTTTTGTTTTTTAGGAGCAACTACTTCTTGAGTTACTACCTGTTCTTTTTTCTTTTTTGACATAATATAATAAGATTAAATAATTAAAGGTGTTGGGCGCCGAAGCGCCCTAACCTTATAAAGTAATTACACTCCTTTGAATAATACAAAGTTGTTAGCACCTTGTACACATAAACATCTTTCTGATAAGAAGTTAACCTCCATAGCATCAAGATCAGATGTGAACGCACCACCAACAGAACCAGTTAGCCACTGCTTCATTCTTCTATCATCAGTTTGTGAAGCTCTATATCTTACATGTAAGAAAGGTCTTCTGATGTTAGAACCAAGTACTTGGTCATAAACAGTTGACGTACCAGCTGGGATTAGTACACCTTCAATTGAGTTAATACCATTAATAGCTCCTCTTGTAGAAGCATCGTTTAAGTATTTCCAGTCAGTCTTATAGAAATCGTAAGAACCTCTTCTGAATCCTGAGAAACCTAAGTTAAGCGCCATCTCTTCTGAATTTTCAAATAATCCAAAAGCAACACCACCATTAAATCCTGCAGATACACCAGCTAGCATATCATCAAAATCTAAAGCAGTTTGTCTTTGTAAGAAAAGCATGTTTTCTTCAATAGCACCTTGAGTATCTAAGTTTTTAAGGATTTCATCAAATGCATCGATTCCTGCAGAAGCTGTAAAACCTACTTGTTTGTTACCTCTTTCTTCAATAGCAGAGAACAAACCTTGAGTACCAGCAACACCCACTGTTGATGCTGCTACCGCGTCTTCACCTTCTACCATAGCCATTTCTAAGTAATCTTCAAATCTTAATCTTGTTTCAGATTCAGCTTTTAGATACCATAAATAACCAGAAGTTCCGTCTTCAGTTGCAACTTCTACCCAACCAATTTGTGCAGTATCAGAACCAGATACAACGTACTTGTTTCTAATAATAATTGGCTTGTTAGAAAATTGAGTGAAAGAAGGAGTAATACTTACATATCCTTCAGCAGCACCAGCTTGATTAGCAATAGCTACACCTTTAGCATACTCAGAACCGTAAACGAATACTTTAAGATCGTCCATAGTATCTAAGAAACCTAAATTAGATAAGTTAGCAGCACCATAAGGTTTTGCTGTAATGTATCCTTCATTAGTACCTGTACCAGCGTTAGATGAAGTTACTAAACATTTTGCTTCTAATCCTGTAGCAGGATCCATAACAACAATTGTTTGGTTAACTGAAATAACATTTTCTTTAAAATTGATACCAGCACCACCCGTTGGGATAGTTAACGTACTTGCAGCAGCAGATCTTGTTACAACACCTGTGTAAGCTACATGTAATCTATTTTGTTCAGACCAGATTACTTGATCTGAGGTCATTGGCATTTCTGCACCGACCATTCTTAAGAAGCCAGATAACGTTCTGTTTCCATAACGCTCTACTTCTTGCTCATAAATCTCTGGTAAATACTGTTGCGCGAACGTATCAGAGTCACCAGGATTCGCCCCACCATTAAAAGACAAGAAATTATCTGAGAGAATTTGTTGCTTTTGTGATGGAGTTATTAGTCCAAATTGTGGAGTTAAACTCATTTTTTTTAGTTTTTAATTATTTAAATTTACTTTTTACTTTTAACTTAGAAGAATCAATACCACTTATAGATTTAACTTTTAAACCACCAACAAACACGTCACCTGAAGCTGTTTTTCTAGGTTCATTAGATATGTTTTTTGATTTAGCTATTATATCTTTAGTAGCATCTGCTTTACCCTGCTCATAAAAATGTTGAGCAATAGTATCTGCATTTTTAGCTGCATACAAAGCTTTATGGTAACCTGAATAGTCTGAAATTTCTCCTTCTTTATTTAAGAACGTCTTAATAAAATTAGAAATATCTGATTGACTTTCAGCTACTTGCTTAGGGTTTTTAACACCATATTTGAATTTTTTATTAGCAACGCTGAAATCAAAACCTTTGAAATCATCACTTAAAAATTCATTTGTTTTAGTTAAAAACTTTTCATGTCTTTGTTTAGCAACTTTTTGATCTTCATTATATCGATTAAAAAAGTCCATAGCTTTTTGCTGGTCCTGAGTAACGCCCGGTCTCAACTTGATCTCGTCGTAATATTTACTCTTTAGTCCATTTAAAAATTCTTTGGCTTTTGCAACCTCTTCTTTAAACGCAATTTTTCTTTTGCGTATTTCTTTTGGCTCATCTAGCTCTGCGTCATATGAAAAATCTTCTAATAAAAGACTTACATCTTCGCTATCTAAATGAGGTTTTGTTTGTTTGTAGTACTCTCTAATTAAACTATTGCTGTCAACATTAGAATAATCAGCGTTTAATCTTACGTAGTCTTCAACAGTACCACCTGTTTCTTCCATAAATGAAACTAATTTTTCTATGTTTTCTGGTAAAAGCTTTTGTTGTATAACTTCTTTTACCTCTTCTTTAGTTTCTTTTACTTCTTGTTTTATTTCTACATCTTCTTCTTCAACAAGCGTTAAAGGAGATTCTACTTCTTCTTCGGTGGACCGTACTTCTTCAACCACTGCTTCGCTGTCTCCACTGTCTTTTTGTTCTTCGACAATAACATTGCTATCATTTGCCTCTTGTGTTTGAACGGCATCGTCTTGATTTTTAATTACTACTTTTTTAATATCGTCTTCTGGTAATTCAACTAAAGGTTCTTTTAAACTAACTTTAGTAGGTTGATCAGAAGATTTACCTAATTGTTTGGGTTTTACTTTTTTACCTTTTAAAGTAAATTCACCTTCTTTTTTTACTGTTTCTTCAGCCATAATAAAATAATATAAAATTAATAAATTTTTTTTTAACGAGGTTCAAACTGTTCCAGTCCAAATCCTCCTAACGCATCATAACCAGCTGACTCAAAGTTTTTTGGCAGCTCATCATTTTGACGTTGTGAAATCATTTGAGATTGTTGCGTTCCAATAATTCTAGCACGCTCATCTTTACGGTTTTCTATTTCTGATTCTTTTTGTTTTTCTACTCTTGATCTAGCTTCTGCAAGTTGTATATTGTAATTAAACTCTTCAGCCATTAACTGCTTTTTAATTTCAGCTTCAGTTTGCATTCGTTGTATTTCAAATTGAGACTTACCTTGTTCTATTTGTAATTTACTTTCTGTTAACGCTTGCTGTTTTTGAACTTCTGCTAAAGCTGCTTTTTCTGAAGCCTCTGCATTAGCAGCCGCTTGTGCTTGGATGTTCTGCATTTGAGCCTTTCTATCTGCTTCTTGCTTTTGCTTACGTTTTATTTTAAGCATTTGATTAGCTAGTTTAATATTTGATATTTCTCTAATATCTATAACATCTTCTAAATCTACACCACCTGATTGTAAAGCTATTTGTATATTACGCTCAAGCATTTGTTTTTCTTCCTCCTCAGGTTCAAGCTCTAAGAAAATTCCAAACTCATGTATGTTTAATTTTTCTATTTGCTCTAAAGTATTAACATTAAATAAACTTATAGAGTTCATTAAAGCGTTTTTAGTTAAAGGAAAGTTCAAACTATCTGCTGCTCTTAAACTAACATTCTCTGAAGTCCTAACAGTTAAATACATAAGCGACTGTAGTATATGTTTAGTAGCTGTATTTGATGCAGCTGCGGCTAGTTTTTGTAACCCAACTAAAGCGTCTTTATTAGGTTGGCTACCATCTCTAGCTTCATTTAATCCAGTCACATCACGTATCATCTGTAAATAATACTGATAAGTTTGTATTAAAGCTTGTATTTTACTTATACCAGACGATGTTTGTAATTCTTGTATTGGGACTTTACCTCTGTTAGGATCACCATCTTGAGTTAAACTTCTACCAACAATACTACCAGTTTGGAAGTACATGTTTAAAGCTTCTTGAGGATTATAATTTGTACCGTTACCGAGATCAACTTCTGCCAAACCATCTACGTCTACAAATACCCCATCAGGAACCATACGCGCTAATACTTGTTGTATTTTTAAATGCGTAAGTTGAATCATATCAGCAAACCCAATACATTTGCTAACAACACTTTCGATACGACCTTTGTACATTCTAGGCGCTGATATATTGTAATTCATTTGAACCTTAGTTTGATCACTAAAAGGTCTTGTCATGTTCTCACAAAGCTCCCACTTTAAAAGTTTATTGTAACCTAAAACTTTAGCACCACTATATAGAACTTCAATTGCTCTATGTACTTTATTAAAGTTTTCATTTTCAGGTGGATCAAAGCTATCATTTTTTTCTATAGCTTTTTCTAACCCTTGCTCTGTTTGTTTTATTTTAAACACCTGATTAGTATATGTTTTATATTCAAAATATAAAACCTGTACATTATTATAGTTATCATCAATACCGTAATAACCTCTAGTATAATTAGAATCTCCTGGGTATTTTTGTATTTCTTCTAGCTCGCTATCAGTTAGGTTTGGAAATTGTTTTTTAACTTCTTGCAAACTCATTGACTTAACCTCACCAACGTAGTATAAATCTTCAAAATTAGGATCTTCTGTGTAAGAATAAACTAAATTAGTAGGATCAACATAATCAACAGTAATACCATTAGCTAGATTAAAATCTGTTTTAACAGCGCCAATACCTAGTATAACTAAGTCTTGAGCAAGACGTTTTTTAATTTCATCATACTTGTTGTAGTCTAAAACATTTTGTATTAACTCTTCCTCAGCTATTTCAATAGCTTGTTTATAGTTAAGCTGCATGTGAAGCTCTAACTCTTCTTTTGTTTGAGGTAGTTGATCTGCTGGTATTTCAGTTCTTTTTAAATCTACACCTAATCTTTGCTTAGCTTGTTCTATTAAATCCGCAGCAAATGCGTCTTCAGCTATAGCACTAGCGTGCTCTGTTCTTTGTTTTACAGCGTATGGATCTGATGCAAAAGATTTTATTTTATAACCTTTATCTGTCATACCATTAACTACTATATCTACAAATTTAGATAATACAGCTACTGGTTTCCAGTCTAAATTCAAATAAGATAAATCACCGTTTATTGACAACTCATCTTTATATTTTTGTACTGATTGCTCTCCTCTAGAATATAACCTTAACTGATGAAAGTATTGCCAGTTGTTTCCAAACCTACCGCCAACACCTAATCCTCTATCACCTCGGAACCATTCATTTTCAATAGCTCTACCAACGGCGTAACCGTAGTCATAACTTTGTTTCTCTGCGTCAGATACTACTTGACTTGGAAAAGAACTATTACTGTTAGTATAAATCATCTATTTTATTATTTTTGAAATATATCCATCGTTATTATATTTATTAAATGATAATAAGACAGGTTGCTTTTGTGTTTTGTAAACCGGTGTGTATTTATTTTTATTACACGCCATTATAGCTAGTCCAGAGCTAATACTGGCATCATGCTTGGTTCTATTATTAATATTAAATTGTGACCAATCCTCTAATGTTTTTTGAAAATACATTTGACCATAACCATTTTCTAACAATCCGATATGGTTTTCTATATATGTTTCAATAGCAGCTGCATGAGCTTGCTTAATGTCTTCACTAGAATTAGGTATACCACCTATTTCTTTTTCTGCAACTGATAGTTTGTTATAAACTTTATCAGGTCTGTTTATAGAGAATTTTCTATATCCTCTTCTTTTTAAGTAATACAACAATCTTGGCTTGTTGTTTTCTGCTAATATAGGCATACTGTAAAAATGTAAAGCCATTAATACATCTTCAAAAAATATTTCAGCAGTTTGAGGTCTAGCTATGTATTCTAAAAAAAACATATTAGCTGGGGCGTTTTCCATACTAAACTTAGTTAAACCATGAAAAGCTCCTTTAGAACCTCTATTATCAACTGTACCAGATATATCATAAGAGTCACAGCCAAAAGCGCCTATGTGTTCATTACCAGGATATTTAACTCCATTTTTTATAGTAACACGGTTTTGAAGTGACGCTGGTGGAACCCACGATACTAAAAACCTACCATTATTATTTGGCACAAATCTCACAAAAGTATCTCTAACATCTCCTTCCCACTGGAAACTACCACGCGTGACTAATGATTTGTTTTTAACATCTTCATTAAAATCTATTTGCTGATAAATTTTTGTTAAATTAAATAAAGATTGTTTTGCTTCATCTCTAAACGCGTGCTTTTCTGTACGCGGAAACTGTCTATAAAATTCATTTAATCCATCTTGATCGTTTTTTAAACCATCAACTTCATTTTGCCAATAATCAATAACACCTGTGTTTATAACATCGTCATTGGGTCCTTTTGTAATTTCTTTCGGTGTCTCGAATACAGGTATTCCATAAGAATCAATGTATCCTTCGTAGTTCCATTCCATAGGTATGAACAAACTATATAGTCCCGAGCGAGTCTGTCCATTGGCGTTTCTTTGTGTAACATCTGAATCGTAATATAGTTTCTTAAAATTATCTCCTCCTTTATCTAATGCGTTTGATGTTGATCCCATCATGCATTTACCAACAATTCTACTACCTAACCTGAGGGTGGTTTTCGTAACCCTCCAGTTGTTAAGGATGTTGTTCGGCCTTTCCCATTTCCCCGATTCATCATGTACGAGGAGTTTGAGTTTCTCCCCATCGTAGGAGTTATTACCCGTGTTCTTCCAGTCGATGGTGGTGTCCAAGCCCTTGAGGCTCTCGATGGCTTCATCTGCGGTCGCGGTAAGTTTACGACGGGTGAACTTGCTTGCGGGGACACGGTAGGCAAGTTCGGTCTTTGGCCGGTCCATTCCGTCCTGGGTCGGCTTGAAAAAGAATGGGTAATTGACGGATATAGGTACCACCTTATCGGTGAACATACTCTTTGCGTCAGGTCCGGACTTGGATAATATACCATACCTACTGTCACTTGATATGGTTGCCAAGTTAACCACCTCTCCTGATGCCATGAAAGAAAACCCGGAACGTCTGTTCTTAAGGTAACACATCCCAAAGGATCGTGAATCTGCCTTACAAGCTTCCCAGAAAATAAAGAATAATCTATTTGACTCCCTAAAGTTTGGTGCCCCAACATCAATCTTGGACCACTGCAAGTACATGTAATGAGTACCAGTAAGGTAAGTAGGATTGTCTTTGTTATAAAACCAAAAACCTTCCTCCCTACGGGTAAATTCATTATCAATGTAGTCATACCATTTTTCTTTAAACGTTTGTGGATATTTTTTAAAATCAAAAACATTTTTTATATTTTTTAATTCTTTAGGATATTCAAATCTACTCCACTTGTTTTCTTTAAACTTATACGTGTTTTTTTCTTTAGGTAAAGCTATTTTTAAATTTTGTATTTCGTATATATCACCTATAGTACCGTCTTTACTTATAACAACAACATCGTGCTCTACATCATAACCATATTTCCATTTTTTATATCTATTGTTTCTTTTTACTATGGAAGGTTTAATGTGGTTTTTTAATATTTTTAAAAGAGTTTGCTTGTACATTATCTAGATCTCCCTTCTGCAAAACCTTTAAAAGTTTTTTCTTTAGTTTTTTTATCAATAGATTCTATCATAGATCTTTCTTCTTCTATTCTATTGAGTATTTCAAACGCATCAAATATAGCTAGCTTTTTTGTAGCAGCAGCGTTTTTTAATCTGTCCGCAGAAACATCATCTTCAGTATTTGTGATAATTTTTTCTTCAGCAACTTTTATTAACTCATTAACTGCTTTTTGCCCAGCTTGGATTATATTGAGTTTCGCTTGTTTTGTATTCATATTTAATTACAATGTCTTTTGCTCTCATACAATACAGTAGTTCATCATTAACAACAAACTCAAACTCGCTATTAGGAGTGAAACCTACTAAATCGCCAACATTTATATTCTTTGATTCTAACGAACTATTTCCGTATTTTAATATCCCAATATGTTTTTTGTTTTTATTTAAATCTAAATCATCGTTATTAATTATAGGAGCTACGAAACATCTATTATTAATAGGTAACCACTGATCATCTTTTTCATACATGTAGATTTGATCTATTTGGCAAAAGTATTTTTCTTCTTTAAAATACTTACTACTGTTTACTTCTTTACCTTGATGATTATAATATCTTCTAAATATATTGTGGTGAACCAAAATGTTATCACCTTTATTTATTGGGGTTGTATAAGCTAGAGGTGTTGCTATGACTTTAGCAATGTTATTTATAAACTTGTGGTTTTCTATTCTTGAATTTAATATTAATTTTTTACCATCAATATTAATTTCATTATCATATCTATTACCAACAGGTTCTATAATAAAATCATAAACACTTCTCATTAATACTCTAAATCATATTCAATAGATATAGCCATGTTAGAATTAAATTTCTTCCATGGTAATACCTCATTGTTTTTCTTTATATATATATTATAAGAATTATCTTTATTATCAAATAAAATATATTTAATAACATGACCACCGTATACTTCTTGACTAACTGAATAATGCATGGCGTCATTTTTATAATCAGATCCAATACTGATTTTTCTTATAACATTATCCATTTATTCAGCTTCTTTTTGAATAACTTCGTATTCTCCTGTTGATAAATCAATATTTACTTGACCATATTCTTCTTCTAACTTAGCTTTTACTTTTTCAGTATCTTCGTTTATACCCGCTAGTTTATGAAGCAATGAGTGTTTGTTTGCTTCTAAAGAACCTATTTGGTTTACTACTGTGTTTAATTCTTTTTGTAGGTCAACAATTTCTTTTAATTGTTCTTCTTTAATTTTTGCCATTTAATTTAATTTAATTTATTAATATACTTCTATTTAAATAGTTACACTATTTTTAAGTGTTTTACTCTTCTTCTTCTGGTGGTGTAGGTGGAACCTCAGCAGTAATTGGCCAACCTAAAAAACCATGAGCTGGAGCAGTTGGGTAAACTTCATTAGTGCCAAAATCTAAAGTATCACTACTCATAATATCATAGCACCAACCTGGGTAATATACAGGTGGAGTTATTTCATGACCATCTGGACCATATGTTCCAGGTGTTTTTACTACTTTACCTATATTTACTACAGCTCTAGTACCATTAGTATATACCATCTGAGTAACACCTTCTTCTGTTACTTCAGCCCATACACCTGCTGCTACTAATGCTGCTTTACCTACAGCTTCGTCTGCAAAGTTTGTTTTATAAATTTTTAAATCCATTTTTTTATACTATATTATTTGTTAATTCTGTTAATTCAGTATCTGTTAACGCTCTTCTAAATACTTTTACTTCTTTTACTTTTCCGTAGAAAAAAGCCGCTGCATCACCTCTATCAAAAGAAAATGTATCTAATCCTGTTGGTAGAGTATGTCCTGTTAAAGTACTACCTATTTGTGAGCCATTAACATATAACTTAAATTCTCCTGATTTATATGATACTGCAACCTTTGAATAAGAGCCTAAAACCAAACTCGTATAGTTTACAGCTACTGTATTACCACTACTTTTTATTTCGCCTCTAAACGTACTTGTAGATGCTAAATATATAAACTTCACATATTCAGTATTTGTTCCATCACTAATAGCTATATTTACATTATCAGCTATATTTTCAGGAATGTTTATCTCTGCATATAAAGTGCCTTCTTCATCGTTAAAAACTCCTAATTGACCAGCGTTATTAGCAAGGTCTTGATTACGAGTTCTTATACCACCGCTTGTTGGTATATAAGATGTTGAATAACTTTGTTCCTCAAACTGTGCTCCAAATATATAAATACCACTTATTCCATCACCATCAAAATCATTTATTTCGTTTCCAGTTATACCTACTGAAACGCTTGGGTAAAGTTTGCCAACATCGTTTGCTTGACTAGGGTCTAAAGTTACTGAACATTTATACCAACCATTACCATAATTTTCTATTTTAGCACTATCGGCAACATATACAGCGCCAGACTGATTAACATTAAATGTTCCGTTTTCTAAATCAAAAGAAACTACAACACTTAGAGGATTTCTAGTTCTAAGTATAGCGTATTTATATTCTCCAGCTTTTGCAAAAACACTAAATGTATGAAAGTTAGTTAAACTACTAAAATTTCTACCTATAGATCTATTACCGCCTGTACCTGCATCTGGAATTAATTTATAAGAACTTTGTAAACCATCTGGACTTGTTATTGTAGATTTTTGTACAGTGCAACTAGATTTAACCCAATAACCTTGACTAAAATTTTCACTATATTGAAATAAATTAATAGACTGCGGTTCGAGCAATAAACTCGGTTTTTGTAATTCTTTTGCTTTACCTATTTCTGTAGTATAATCTATTCTAGGTGTTTCTACGTCAACTTCTTTTACTGATACATTGTCTATTGACCCAACAAAATTATTATTATTATCTTCTATATGAATATTACCATTTGCACTTCCAGTTGCAGTTATATATCCTGTATAAATTCCAATAGTTGTTGCTGTTATTTCATCTACTCCAGGCATACCACCAAATCTTACAGCAACTTGTCCAGCAGATATAGAAGAAACTTCGTATTGTATTTTATAAGTTTTACCATTTGTTATACCAACTGCTTGATACATTGCTCTATTTCCAGTTCCACCAGAAAAATTTGCAGCACCTTCGCTAATAGTCCAACCAGCTTCTTTAGTCCAATCACTATCCGTTGCGAAATCACCATTAGCTACTAGTTCTGTATCACTAACACCAGACATTTTTATAAGACCATTACAATCTACATATGTAGCGAGTGTTCCTCTTGTGTAATCTAGTGGTTGAGGTATAAATGTCTCATGATCTGTAAAGTCACACGAAAGAATATTACCAGATTTTATTGCTGGTTTATTTGGTACTTCAAAATAATCTTTTAGCATGGTATTGTATAGTTTCCTAACGCTGCCACCATACCAGAGTATGCTGAGTATTGCGTTGATGTTATTGTATATAATTCTGTATCTGTAAGCGCTCTATTATAAGTAGCTAAGCTTTTTACTTTTCCGTAGAAATCATTGCTATCACTACCCATACTAAATTTAAGTTCATTTAAATTTGCGTGTGTTCCTGATGTAGATGAGGATGTTTCAGCCACAAACCCATTTACCCAAAAAGAATAATCTCCACTTTTATACTGCATTGCTACTTTATTAAAATTTAATATATTAGCATTGCTGTTGAATTCAGATATTCCTTGTACAAAACCCACGAGTGTATTATTGTTTTTAAAAGAAATTGTAACTCGATTAGTATTAGTTCCATCAGATACTGCAATAAATCTATAATCACTACTATCAGCCAAAGCTGCTATCTCACAATATAAAACACCTTCTGTACTATTAAACGTATTTGCATTTCCAGCATTATTACAAGTTTCAGCTACACGAGTTTCTGCAGCTCCTGCTGTGGGTATGTAAGATGTTGGATAACTTTGTATTTCAAATTGAGCTCCATAAATAAATGTCCCTTTAGTTCCATCACCTGTTACAAAAGCTGTATTGTCTGCACTTGCTAGCTGTAGTCTAACTCTACCGTTACCTGTTCCTGTTGCTGTTCTTGTTGCTGAACATCTGTACCAACCATTTCCATAATCTTCTATTTTTGCTGTTATACCAGTTTCAATTGTACCTAAAGTTCCATTACTAATATTATACCAAGCGCTGGCAGCGGTGAAAACGCTACCTGTTGCTGTAAATCTTAACTGAAAATAATCATAATCTAATTTTTTAACAAAACAAGATATGGTAACGTCATCTCCAGATATTACACTTATTAATGTTGTGTTGTAGATATATTGTTCATTAGTTGCATTTGCAGAAACTAATTTATCAGCATTTACAATACCCTCAGGTGATGTTGTTTGATTTGAACTCACGGTTAAGCCATTTTGTTTTTGCCAATAACTTTGCGTAAAATCTTCACTAAATCTAAAAGAATTAATAGACTGCGGTTCGAGCAAAAGATGTGGACAAGTTGGATTTAATGGATCGTAATCTAATCTTGGTTTATCGCCAATTACTTCTACTATGCTAAAACTTGTTATAACTGCGCTTGTTGAAGCGCTTGGAAGTATATTAACCCTATTTCCAAAAGAAGTTAAATTTAAGATAAAACTTTTTTCTCCTGCTGTTGATATGCTAAACCCTGCCCCAAAAGAGCCTGTATAAACTTGTAAACTACCAGAAATACTTGATACATCAATTGTTGCTTTATACTGTTTAGATGAATCTAAAGTTATAAGTTGATAAAGAGCTGAATCATTATATCCGCCTGTAGCATTAGTAATAGAAACTCCATTATTAACAAACCCCCAATCAGGTTTTAAAACCCAATCATCATCTGGATCAACTTGTTTTACTGATATGTTGTCTATTGAGCCTGTAAAGTTATTTGATGTTGCTTGAAATCTAAATTTATTATGATTTGCAACTGCTACAATATATTGTGTGTATGTTCCATTATCTGATACATTAGACCCATTTGCGCTGCCGCTACCTGATAATTGCGGTCTAACTTGTCCGCTAACATAATTACTTACTGTAAAAACTATTTTATAAGTTTTACCAGTTGTAAATGAATCTAATTGCGCACAGGTAGTATTACTGTTTGTGTCTGCTACTAGTTTACCATTACTTACACTCCAACCTTCACCAAAAGTCCAATCGCTCTCTTGTATATTATCTCCGTTAACAATTATTTCCGGTCCTAATTCACTAAAGTTTCCGTTTTGTACTAACTCAGGACCAAAATAACCTACTTCTTCTATTAATCCTTGGTGATTAACACGAGTTGCTGCAGAAGCTCTAGAAAATTGAAAGTCTGTTTCAATTTTATTAGGAAGTATGTTATGAACGCGCGAGTCTGATACTGCGCTAGGTAGCATTAATAATCCTGGTTTCATAAAAATCTAGTTATATCGTGTTCTGTGCATTGTAATTCTTGATCCGCACCTATCATTTGCATTCTGCTTCTGTATGGTATAAATAAATCGTGGTTGTTATACGATGTGAGATTTGCAAGTTCTGTGTCTGTTAAAGCTGTTTTATATACTGCTAAACCTTTTACTTTTCCGTAGAAGACAAAACTTCCATTTCCAGCTTGAAAATCTAAAACATTTAAGCCAACAGTTGATCCAGACGTAGATGTATTTGAATCTACTTTTAATCCATTTACCCATAATTGATTATCTCCTGACTTATATTTTAATGCTACTTTGTTAAATAATAATATATTCACACCATTAGCAGTCAAACCTCCAGCTCCTTGAACTTGTGCTGTTAAGTTATTTGAAGCATTATATATAATATTAACTCTATTTGATAAAGAGCCATCAGATATACCTAAAAATCTATTAGTACCATCACCTGCAAGTGCAGCTATCTCTGCATATAGAACTCCTTCAGTAGAATTAAAAGTGTCTGTAGTTCCTAAACCAGCATTTATCGCTTTGTCTTCGTTTCTTGTAAAAATACTACCTGAAGTAGGCATGTAAGATGTTGGGTAGCTTCCTCGTTCTACTTGAAATCCCCAAATTAAAACATCAGCAGATTCAACAGTACTTATACCACCTCTTAAACTAAAACCTGCAAATGTTTCAGCAAACCCATTTCTATCTAATTCAACTCTTTGCCATTGATTAGTAACAGTAAACTCGCTATCGTCCCCACCGTGTTGCCATAATAGCTTTTGCTCTTGACCATTTGCACTTTTTACATAACAAGAATAATAGTAATCTGTTTGTGAGGCAAAAGAATCATATCTTATGTAAGACCTATCCGTAACTGTTGTACCTCCGTTTAGATTAAACTGTAACCTTGTAGCATTTTGTTTACCGTCTGGACTTGTAGCATAATTAGAGGTTAATATTGGCGCATCACCACTTGCATAACCAAATAAAACCCAAACACTTTGAGTAAAATCTTCACTATAAGTTATTACATTATTCCTTTGCGGTTCGAGCAAAAGCGACGGACAACCACCATATGCTGGATAATTTAATCTTGGTAAGTTTAATCTATCAGTAGTTGGTAGGTAGTTTTTTGGTTGGTCGCCTTTTACTAATTGTGAATTTTGTATAAATATATTTCCACTTGTAGCTGTTAAGTCATTATTAGCAGTTGCAGGATAAATACGAACTCTTGTTGTATTGTTAACAAAACTTATACTACAACGATACCAACCACCGCCTACATTTTCCATACTTGTATTAGTTGTGCCAACTGTTGAACCTATTACCCCATTCTGTAAATCGAAATAAGTTCCACTAAAAGATGAATGGTCAACTCTTAATCTTACAAAATTAAGTGTCCCTGCTTTTGCATATACACTAAAAGTTTGAACACCACTTGTAGATACAGCTTGTTCTACTTGTGCAAATGATGATAAAATGTCAATTTTCCAAGCATTTAATGTATTATAATATCCACTTTGACCACCTGTTACAGTTGTATTAGTTTTTATCCAAGTAGTATCAAACTGATTAGATTGTGGCACTATATTATAAGGCACATCTTCTATATAACCTTCTTCATTGATTCTAGTTCCAAAGGTATCACGTGTAAAATCGAAGTCAGATCCTTGAGTTAATGGTCTTATAGATAGATGAGTTATTGTAGTAGTTCCAGCACTATCTTTTTGTCTTATAAACAACCTATTGTTTAAACTTACAAATCTATGAACACCAAAACCAGATCCATATTCATTACCACCACCACCAAAATTTCCAAGAGTAATACCGCTTGAAGTTGTGGTGCCTCTTATTTCTATTTCAAAAGCTGTTCCAACTGGTAAAGTAAAAGAAGAGTCTTTTGACCTTATACCATCAAGACTACCTCCTGATGAAGTGAAAGTATTTACATCAACAATAACACCACCTGAATTATTTAAAAAATCTGTTTGTAAATCAACTGGTTGACTAGCTAGTTCAGATCCATAAGCGCTAGGCCCACTATATAAAATACCGTCTCCATACATACTGGGAACTGTTAATACTGAAGGTGTTGCCATTATATGTGTGTTGTACGGTTTACATAATTATTATAACAGTTAGTACTTTCAATTCTATTTGTTATTTCAAAATCACTTTTTGAAGGATTAGTTGAAAAACTACCTGTTCTTGTTACTCTATTTCTTAGTTGAGTTACTAAGTCATTATAGGAATTTCCTCCACGCTGCTGCGTGACGCCTATAGATATATTCATACTATCTTAATGCTAATAAGTTGCTAGCTGTAGTGCTTGTTGCTAATACTCTTTTTACTTTTATTGGTAAGAAAGATCCTGATACTACATTTTGAAATAAATGATTTTCAGTACCATCACCAGCTGTCATCATAACTTGTATGTCACCACCAGTTCCTACATAAATATTTAAATCAGTACCACCAGCGGAATTATTACCTTCATATATTTCATATGTATTACCAACAGCTGCCATAATAGCAGTGTCTAAAGTAATAGTGTTAGCGTCATTTATTGTAATAATTTTAGCAACAGCATTTGTAGATGTATTATAAACAATGTACCCAGGCGCAATATTATAACCATTAGGATTAGTAGCTGAATTTAAAAAATCATTAGATGAATCTTTTAAAGTAACTCCAGCTGTTCCAGTAGTTGAAGCACCACTAGTTTTTAAACCAGGTTCAGGTAAATTAATATTGTCATTAGGTATTACCTTAATTGCATTTATTGATTGATCGCTCATTTTTATTTTTATTTTTGTTTAAATATATTGCTTGCTTTTTCTGTTGTGCGTCCTCCGAAATAGGCTAAAACGACTGCCATCATGACATTTTCAAAAGTTGAGTTCCAATTGTCATGTATTGTAAATGGTATACTTTCAACGCTGTCTAATATTCCAGCAAATGAAAAAACTACTATACACCACACTAATACTAGTGGACGTACGTTTTTACTTAGCCATGAATCAGACATGGAATCTGCTTGCCATCTTGAAGTGATAGCTTGTATTTCTTTATTTTGTTGATCAAATATTATTTGTTGTAGTTTTACTTTATCCTCTGCAGGAGCATCAGATTTAGTAATAGCTTCGATAGCTTCTTTTGGAGAT
>WLWH01000267.1_pt1 | contig 44442 bp, 50 predicted proteins | sample 6712741 | NCBI WGS metagenome assembly WLWH01 (sample SAMN12718694, study PRJNA515312) | sponge metagenome | isolation source: marine sponge | host: Mycale hentscheli | place: New Zealand: South Island, Marlborough, Capsize Point | collected 2003-05-01 | reverse complement strand
GAAGGAAATAAGCTGTATTACACGCCTGTCAATCAGCATTGGATATGGAATGAGCTCAATGTGTTTTTCTTACCAAACCAGATTACAGGCTTTCAGGCGATTTATAACCAAAGTATTGTCACCACGCATTACCAAACTTACTCATTGAAGTTTAATGCGACTGATAAAACACCTAATCTACAAGTGTTAGCTCAGGATAAGGGGTGTCGTTCACAACGCTCCATGCAAAGTGTGAATGGTGTTGCGGTCTGGGTCGCTGATACTGGTATTTGTGCATCTGATGGGGCGCAAGTCCTCTTAAAGAGCCAAGGTGCTCTAGGCATGACCGACATTGACCCTGTCAGCAGTGCCATTGCCCATGACCAGTATTATGTACAGGATAGAACTGATAATAGAATTTGGTGTTACGATTCAGCTTACCATGTCTATAAGACCTTTAAACGTGATATTGAGTTTATTGGGTCATGGCGTGGGCGTTGTGTCTATTTTGCGGCGCGTAAAGTATTTGACAGTTCTCCTAGTCATCCTGTACATTATGAGCCATTGACTTGGAAGAGTGGATGGTGGGCAAAACCATTCAGTCATAAGATGCCATCCTTTAAGAAGTTGTGGATGGTGTACCAAGGTGAATTTTTTGTTACAATAACACTAGATGGCAAACAAGTTTATGATCAGCAACATCAATCACAGGATGTGTTGAGGACTGTGGATTTAAAAATCTCTTCCGATCAATTAAAAGGTGTGTATGTACAAATGACGATTCAAGGTGTTGGTGTTGTGTATAAAATCGGCATGGTGTAATGCATCAAGTTGATGTTGAAAATCCAGCATTACTGAAACGCACATTGCAAAATGCATTGCAGACTATTGACGAATTGACGCAGCGGTCGCAAACAATGAGCATGCGGATTGAGACACTAGAAAAGAGAATGGAAGTGTTACAAGACTACGAGGAATAAGATGTCCTCTGAAGAATTTACATCTACAGCCAGCGGTGCAACTCAAGGTGCGTTGCAAGGGTCTGCGATTGGTGGTCCAGTTGGGGCGATCATTGGCGGTATTGCAGGTGGTATTTTTGGCTTAGTTGGTGGGCATAAGCGTCATAAACAACGCAAGAGAGCAAAAAAACACTACAATGAGGCAACAACTGAATATAGACAGATGTTGCAAGACCGCTATAACGACTATAGTAATATTTTTGGCAATCCATTAGAAAAAGTCGCTAATTATTACAATAACCTCTCCTCTGATGCTCGGTCTGCTCAACACATCCAAGCCTTAAACATGGCACGACAAAAACGACTTGAGGGTTTACAAGAGCAATTAGAGGCGAGTGGCATTGAAGATACTGGCTATTCCATTGCAGCACAAAATAATATTAATGTGCAGTTTGATACCAAATTGATTGAGTCTAAATTCCAAGACCAAGCTGATGTCGCTAAGGAACAACTTGGTTATGCGAAGTTTGCTGAAGCAACTAAAAATGCAGCACGCGATAAGATTGATCAAGAAAAAGAAAAGAATATTGCTAGCCTTGCACAACAAGCAGGCATTGCAGCACAAAATGAATCTAAATCGACTAATGAGGCATTGCAGGGTTTAATTGGCAGTATATCTAAGATAGCTGATAGGAAAAAAACACCAGATTTATCGCAAGCTGCTGACAATCTCAACCCAAACGATTTTAGCAATTATGCCTAAAGAATTTTATTCCCCATCTGAGCTTAATCCTAATGTGTCGCAAGGTATTGGCGAGGTTGATACATCGTATAGCATAGGGTTCAAAGACAGCCCATCGATGAATACAGCTGGTAGGCACCCAGGGGACCAAGCACAAAAAGATTTTGATAACAATATCAAACTGCAAAACTTGCAAAATAGCCTAGTCAAACAACAACAAGCAACGCACGCTCTGCATATGCAACAAATGAAGCAGCTTGCCATACAAGGTACCACCCCTTTATATCATGCGGTGAAAAGTGGCAAATTCAATGACTTGAAATATACGATAGGGCAGTATGGTCATGGCGGTCAATACGAGGAATTAGCGAAGTTACAGGGTATGAATAATATCCAAGTCATTCCCCGTGAAGCTGCATCACCTGATGTGTTAAACGATCCTGAGCATCAGAATGACAAAAATTTTGTGACATTTACTGACAACGATGGCAATCCCCATACAATGTCCACACCAGCATTTATGACTAATGTCGGCAATGGTCAAACTCTACAATCATTGCAGGCGCAAACAAGGGCAGACAAGACATTGCAATTACAGCAAAAGCAAGCCAATACCACGAAGCCACCTACGCCAGCAGAAGCAAAGCGTGCAGACGAACAGAAAGCCAGTGCAGCACTACAAAATAAAGATCCAGATGAATATCAGGACTTACCATTAAGTAATGCGCATGCTGTGGCAACAAGAAACCTTCAAGCTAATAAAGGCGTGGCGTCTGATGAAGCAGTCAGGGAAGCCAACTCCATTGAGGATTCTGTCAAGCAGTTGCAGAAAACATCGCAAACATTAGAGAAGGGGTGGAAAGTCACCACAACGACCAAGACACAACAAGACGAGAATGGTAAAGAGAAACAGGTGCAAGTACAAACGAATTTGATGTCACCAGCAGTGAAGGCTTGGAAAAAACAGTTTTATATGCAACACGGGAAACGATACATAGACTCTCAAACCAGCGACTATAGACAAGCCAATGATCGCCAGCACATGTGGCAACGGGACAGACCTCAAGATTCCCTCAAGACTGCTGCGGGGCAACAGGCAAGTGAACATTGGGTAGCTGATGTGAAATCCCCTGTATTTAAAAAGTATGTTGATGAGCAAGCACACCAAGCATATCAACATTTGCAGAATGCCTTCCATGATGGAAAGAACTTTAAGGATTTAACCAAGCAGGATATTGAGATTTGGCACGCAGTACAGCCAAATTCCTTGAAACAAGCACAACAAGCAGCATCTAATCGTATTCATCAGACATTGGATAATCCCAAAGCCAATAAAGAATATCGGACGCTTACATCGTCTGCGCTCGCACTGGAAGCCATTGCCAAAGCAGGTCAAAATGGGAACTTGGAGCGTGCCACTGGACCTTTGGATCAATTGATATTGACAGTCAATGCCTACTTAGGTACTTCTGATGCGAAGAAATTAAAGAGCAGTAGACAACTCGGTACATTGCTAACCAGCAAGTATTTTAGTCTTGCTGGAACAGCATTGACTGAGTCTGAGTTGCGACAATTACGCAGTGCCTATGGTTCGTTGAATCAAGGTGAAAAAGAGGCATTACAAACGATTAGAGGCGTGATGCAAGAAACTCTCAACTCGATGCAAGGCTTTGTGACTGCTAATGGTGTACTGGAGGCAGATATCAATTTACTCAACGCTCCAATCGTGAATTCCTTTATACACTATCTCGACCAACTCTCCAGTCAAGCAAAATAAGACCAGATGTTAAAAATGACTCCCCAAGCACTTTGGGATAATCTACAAAATAGTGCAGAACGATTGCAATCATGCCGTAGAGAAGCACGGGAAATCTGTTTGATGTATCACAATCATCAATGGACTGATCAAGCGCTGTATGATTTTGAGGAAGCAGGACTTCCTGCTGAGACTTGGAACATTATTCGTATGTATGCGAATATGATTAATGGCTATTTAGCTCAAGTAATTGATGGCATTAAGATACAAGCATCCTCTAACCCAAGACAGGAAGTGAATGCGAAGTTAATGACTGATGTCATCTTGAATATCTTACAAAAGAATGATTTTGAAACATTGGGCGATAGTGCGCGCCTGTATGGCATGCTCACTGGTTTGTTTGTGGTGCAAGTCATGCCCGTACATACAGGGAAGTTTGATCAATTTAAACGTCCTATTAATGAGTTGAAGTTAGTTTTTGTTCCTCCACATGAACTCATTTTAGATCCTAGAGCACAATCAGATAACTATAGCGAGGATGCTCGGTATATTCATCGTTTTAAATGGCTCTCGGAAAATGATATTAAACAAGTCTTTGGACAACGCGCCTTAGACAAAGTGATCGCTAATGAAGATTATTTAGATATTGTCGATAGTGATGAAGATGTGTTGAGAATGCGAGATGGCAGTAGTAGCTATGGTCGTTTCCGCGATGTATCGGATGAAGCGTCCAATAAAGTTTTCTTAGTGACGCAAACACAAATGCAAGATGAAATGGGGCAGGTGTGGGATATTTACTGGTCGCGGGGTCATATCATCCGTAAAAACCCACTGAATCTTTCTTATAACAGGTTTAGTTATGTGGTGACACGATTACAGCGTGCGTTTGTGCAGGAATACTATGGTCTGTTCCGCGATGTACAAGAATTGCAAATTGCCATTAATCAAAAACTGACACGCTTTCATCGCTTCTTAATTGGTGAACAGATCATTATTACGCAACGAGCTTTAGCTGGCTCTAATCAACAAATTGATGATTTGATTTCACAAATGAGAGAACCGACAGGTATCTTTGTCACCCAACAAAAAGATGACATTGTGTTCAGAGACCGCAAAGCAGAGGCACAACGATTACATGAATCAGTGTTAGCTGATGTTGATAAAGCCAAACGCATTTTAAATCTCAATGATAGTTTTCTAGGTCAAGCTGGCAATAATGCCAGTGGTCGACAAGTGCGGTTACAACAAAACAGTGCTGCGGTGGCGTCTAGTGAATTAATCGCTCGCACGAAGTTGTTCTATAAAATATTAGGGCGTACACTGTATAACCTGGTCAAACAGTATTATATTGCTGATACTGCTCTCAGCGTTTCTGATGATGATACTAGTAGTCGTTTTTTACGACTCAACGCACCAATGATACAGAACTTTCAAGAATACCAACAAAATAAAGACTTAGTCACACCACAAATCCAAATGGAAGCGCTCTATACTAAACAAGGGATGCATAGAAGGGATCACACTGGTGCGTTAATCTATATGCCCATTATGCATCCCGACACTGTCTTATCTGAATTGGAGGCTGATATTGATGTGCGAGTGACGCCTTATGGTGATCGCGAAGCTCAAACGCAAATGATGCTTGAGGTCGTGTTACAGGGTAAAATTGGTGACTTAATTGAAGCTTATGATCCCAAAGAATATTTAGAAATTGTAAGACAGGTGCTTAGAAGGTTTAATAGTAAAGATTCCATGAAACTGAATGAAATCTTTGATCGATTAGTGTCGAGATTAGAACAAGAAGAACAAGACCGCTCAATGATGCAACAACTAGCACGCAATAAATACAGTAAGACCTCACAGTCTGGTGGCGGTCAATTTAAACAACAGCCATCGCAGTATGCCCCACAACCAGATGGTGCAAGAGATCATAATAATGCCCAATCCAGATGATTTAAACCCGCCAAGTGGGCAGGAATTTACCGAGGGACTGAATACCAAAAGCGATCCTAGTGTTGCAGCAGTGCCAATTCATGGTACGACACAAGCACAACCAGAACCAGAACCAGAGGTTGTCCCGCCCCAAGAGGATGTTGAGGATGCGAATTTAACGCCTTGGACTGACAATGACTGGGATGATAGTTTCTTTGACACTCCACAAATGAAGGAGCGTCAGCATGCTCAAGAGATGAGAGCTAAAGCTCAAGAACAACGAGCCGCCAATCACCAAGCGGCATTAGAACATGGTGCTCAGAAGCTACATCAAGAAAATATTAACAATTCAGATCATCCGTTAAAGGCAGCCATCAAAACAGCTGAGCAAGTCCATGATTTACAAGTGGATGAAAATGGTGTGGCGCAATTTGACCCCAATGCTTACAAGCAACAATTTATAGATGAACATGCTGGTGATTATACAGTCGTACGCTCTTACACCAGTCCATTTGATATTCCGTTGTACGATCAAACTTATGGCGATGATGATTATATCAAGAATATGCGCACTGGACAGCGTTTGAGTTTAAAGGGCTTGAAAGAAAGTGCAACGCTTGCCACCATATCCAATGAAATGATGCTCCCCGCCATGCAAAAATTCTTTCAAGATCACAATCTGCCAGTAGAGGTGAGTGTCACGCAGAATCCATCAGATATTTTGCATTTTAAGAATCATGAGAATAACACCACAGTCAGTATTTCACCTGACAGTATCAAAGTGGCTATGGAGTCCACAGCAGGCACGACAATACGGGAAGCGGCTTCGTGGGCAGCCTTAGGCGGTTCATTGTTTCTTGGTGCTGGTGCGCTCGCATCCGCAGCAGTCTTTGTTGGTATTGACAGTGCAGGTGCCGCCATTGGTAAGGGCGTTGATCAATGGCAACGGAACAGTAACTTGACCACTATGCAACGCATTTGGGATACAGCTGAGGTCATGGGTCCCACCTTAGTCCATCAAGCGGAGTTTAATGCAGTGACAGCTGCGGTGCTGGAAGCTGGCATGCGGTATATTGCGGCGCCTGTAGGCAAAAATGTGATTGTGCCATTCTATAAATGGTTGCGTAAGGTTCCGAAGAAGACTGCTAGGGCTTGGGATCGTGCGATGTCTGGGAAAGATATCGCTCAAACATTGCAAAAGGACGCCAATACTGTGGCGGGCGCTGGTACTTTATCGCCTGATGAAATTAAAGACTTGTCGGAAGCATTTTCTGATCACGCAATGACCAAGTGGCGTCAGCAACGCAGCAATATCAAGTTATTTAATACAGATCCCGAAGCCTTTGCGCAAGCCGAACAACGAGAAACGCAGAGGTTGCAAGCTTCGTTCAGCCAAGAGATACCCGCTGGTAATGTCGATGGCGTATTAAAGGATTTTGTAGTAAAGAAAGAGACGCTACAAGCGATGAAAAAAATCGCTAAGAGTCCTAAAGAGAATAATCTTAAATTTCCAGTTACGTCAGCTCAGTTTGCAGAAACTCAAACTCTATTGAGTACACTGAAAGAGGCAGAGGATGGCGCTTTCAAAGGACTCAACAAACAGACTGCGAATCTGACCGACCTCAAGACATTTGCCAAAGGCATGATTAATATTCAGCGTGGGTTGAAAAACGAGCTGAACAATCACATGAATGCATTCAAAACGACCATACAGCAATCATCGGACGAGATTTCACCAGAATTCAACACAGTGCTAAACAAATTCTTGCAAAAAGATCTGTGGAAGGGCGCACAGCAATCACAAGATGCTATAGCCTTCGTGCAAAAACCCCTGCCAGAATGGCAATTTGAGACCGTGAAAAGTTGGGTGCAAAAGGTACTCACAAACAAGAATCCGCTCAAAGCCCAGCAATACATCTCGGATGTTCTCTTTACTCATCTCTCCAAACTCGTCGCAAAAGGCATGAAAGTCAAGGATGCTTTCAAATTGTGGGATGAAATCGAACAGATCGATAACGCTGTAACCACGCAACTCCATGGCAAGATATGGCTCAAAGTGCAACCGCACTTAGCGCAGACCATGATTAACACTAAGCAATTATTGAGGAATGCGCTCAGTCAGGAGCCAAGCGGTGGCACAGCCACAGTGGCACAACATTATTTTGCTGCGTACAGGCAGTATCCATCTATCACAAACAGGGCGAATGAGCAGGGATATAAGTTGCTACAGAAACTAACATCATATTCTTGGGAAAAGCATAATTTAGATGATCTTGCAAAAACAATGTATGAAGAAGCGGTGAACAAGACCCAAGGTGCCTTGGTGCCTAATTTATCAGCTTATATAGACAAGTTTGCCAAGAATCCTGCACAGAAGCGGCAATTATTAGAAACTTATGAGAAGCTTTTATTTCAGGGAGCACGACCTAAGCCAGAGACCACCATAACACAAGATACAAGCGCTAAAGCCCTAAAATATCAGCAGGATTGGCTCACAAATCTGTCCCACGTCAACCTCTATTCCCCGACCGCACACAATGCAGTACAGACTTTAAACGATATTAACACCAGCTTCAGGATCCTGTCTCGTTTTATCAAAAATGAGAAAGATTTTGGGATGTTGACCAAGGTATTTTTAACACGTCACTTCGGGTCAATATTTGGAAACAATATTGGGGAATTCGTTGGCAGCGCGGGTCAGGAATTGGTGAGTTTCGTATTGGGCTGGAAACTCCTGACTCCCATCAATACCTATGTCAATAGGACAAAAGTAGCGCCAGAGATGATCACATTCTTAGGTAAAAGCAACAAAAGGAACGTGTCCAATTTAAAAAATATGTTGACACCGAACAAAAAGATGGATGCTTTGGTGATGCAAGATCTGCGCAAAAATGTTTCCCCTGAGACCTGTGCACGGGCGGCACGCTCACTTGAAGCGATCAATACATCAGCCATTAAGGATAAAATGCTAATCCATGAGGCTTTAAACGAACACGCCATCACCCAGTATCGTACCCTGCCATTTGATATCAAAGAAGTCAAAAAGCCTACAGTGATACAATACAATCAAATTCAGGATCTTGTGAACAAGCAAGGTCTACTATATTATTCAGATCCAGAGAATCCTGCGTTCGTCAATTCATTGGTGAAATGGTTAAGCGATCATCAGAAACCAAACGTGCGCCAAGAGATTCAAGTACCATTACCTCCGTCTTTACATCCATCTTTCAACACTCCACCAACTCAAAATAACATACCATGGAGGCGCGCCATCACACCCACAGGGAATCATCTGAAAAATCAAAACTCTCAACATGAACAACAGGATGTGCGTAGCAAATCAGTAGGTGACTGGATAGAAGGGCAACCTAACTTATCATGACCACACAACGACAAATCCTTAAAGGGAAAATTGGTAAAAACGACCTGTCCTTGGGGAGTGGTCATTTTACACGCATGACAACAGATGCTTCAGGTCAGCCTGTAACACGATCCATCAGTAAGATTGATGCAGTGTTTGTTGCTCATGCTAGAGATGAGTTAGCAGCATTTGACCCCAATGAACATAGTATTGTGTTGCTCTTAGGGGATAATGTGAGCTCATTTTGGTCATATACCACAGATACCATTACAGCTGATACTGACCACATTACATCGCGTCAAGGAGGTACTTGGCGTCGAACCAGTGTGACAGAAGAAACATTACAGCTCAATCTGATTATCTACCATCGCAGTGCCGTTCAACCTGCGACCCCAACAGGTGGTAATGTAGAGTTAGAGGATGAAGAAGTCACGCTGACTGCTCCTAGTAATTGGTTTACCTACATTCCATCGGGGAGTATACAACTCTGGTATAGCCAAGCATCAGTCATTCTGAATACTGTCAGTCGTAGCTCTAAGACGATTGATGCATGGAGTGTCCCTGTACAATCACTGTCTAATTTCCCTTCAGGATTCGCGGGGAACAATGCCACGATTATTTATCAACGCTCTGAGATGGCACCAACACTGCCTAGCACGAGTACGGGCATACCGGCAGGCTGGAGCAATACCGTACCAACCACGACTGCAAAATTATGGGCAGCGTTCGGTTTATCAAGCTATATCGGTTCTAATCAATATACTTGGGGCGGAGTGATCGATTTGTCGGGCTCAGCTGGCGAGAAAGGCACGCGAGGTGCGGGTATTTACTTTAAACAAGAAAATAATATTGCCTCTGTACTCTCAAGAACTCTCTTGCAACACACTACAGCATTTTCTAGTGTGGCGGAGAGTAGCCGCGCACCGCAAGCAAACGATACTTTAGTGTACTACGGTATGCTCAATAACACACAGGTCACCTATACTTTTATTTATACATCAGCAGGGCAATGGAGCCGTTCAAGTCTTGTACTACCAGCTATCAATCAAACTGCCACGGCAACACAAAAACTGTACCCCACCCCAACGATTTCAGGTGTGACCAAGCATACGACTTATAGTGAAGTCTCGATTGATGGCACCACACCAATAGCGTCAACTATTTTGGTATCTTATCAAGGGCTTGCCCCCTACAACATTGATGACCCTACGCAAGTCGATTTAACCAAAATTAACAAATTGACTGCTTCATCTTATCGTACTGTGAATGGCAAATCGGTGCGCAACTACTTTCAAACTGCACATACAAAAGAGTGTGCCTTTAGAAGCCTTTCAGATTCATTTACCTTAACTCCACCAGAAATTGTACTTCATGAAGGGAATGACACGACAGTACAATTTATGGTCTTATTTTATTTAGCAAAGAAATGGACTGGCAATACGAGTTTGCAAAGAATTTCTGGGGCGTTGCAAGTACAGGGTCAAGATTCGTATGGCGCGTGGCATACACCAACAGGCAATCATGCGCAGTTGGTGGTGCCTTCTGCACCCAATAGCATCGCGTCCATTACACCAGTCTTTGATTCTGCAACTAATATGTCGACTGTCTTGTTCAGATCAATGATTGAAACAAGTTTCGGTCGTGGTGGACGGGCAGTTACTGGATTCAATCCAGAACCGTACCTCAACACTAACAGTTACCATCGTTTTAGAATGAATTTTACTTTGAACAACAATACGACCAATGTTGCTTTTTCAGCACAATCCCCTCTCATCTTTTTAGTCTCCTTCCTGTATCGCTTTGATGTGAATCGCAGAAACTCATGAGCGCACTCGATAATCTCTCTAAAAAGAAGCTCGACACTTTATTTAGTGTGGTGCGTAAAATTGAACCGATTCAGCTTGCTAAACAATTGAACATTCCTTTGCAAGCTGTCATGGACTGTAGGCGTGCGATTAAAGAATCAAGTTTCAATAAGGCACGAGCATGGCATGTCCATGGCAACGACCAGACCCCTGAAGAGAAAGATCGCCAAAAAGCATCAGCGTTTCTACAACAATCCATTGACAGTAATGTAGATGTTAAATCACCTAAGTTTTTACGCGCTGCCAATGACAAAGCGTTGCGAGTTGGGTATCGTATTTTAACAGCCTTAGAAAAAATGAATATGGAGAATCTTGAGGCAAGTGACGCCAAGTTAATTGCTGAAGTATGGCTCAAAGCTGCAAGTCATTTTGAGAAGATTAACCCGACCGTACAGAAGAAAACTAAGGCTCAAGTGGTGCAAGAACAAAAACTTACGCAATACAAACTGACAGACTTGATGCACTAAACCATGGCATTAGGCGTACCCATTGATCATGTGAGGGAGTGCCTCTACCATCTCCCCTATGCAGAGCGTGATCGTATTATTAAATTATTAACAACACGCCCTAGTTCCCCTGAAGAATTGATAAAAAAATACTTACCATGTAAGTTATGGCGTTTAAATAATCTCTACAAAATCATTACCACTGACGCGCAGAAACAACAAGAAGCGAAGTCCTTTAATGTCCAGTTTGTCATGAATAGAGTGCAATGGATGATTCACGGGCATGCCTTAAAATATCCGCGTTTAATCATTCTCAAGGCTCGACAGCTCGGCATGTCAACATTTTTTCTCGTCAGCTTCTTTGATGATGCACTGACGAACGAGGCGTTAACCTGTGGCTTGATTGCGCAGAAAATGGAACGAGCCAATGAGTTATTAGAGCGCGTACGTTTCTTATGGGATAATGTCCATCCATTTTATAAAGATCTATTAGGTCTGTCTGCCACTCGCCATAAAGAGGGTTACTTAGTCCTCAGTAATAAATCCAAGGTCATGGCGAGTACTTCATTCCGCGGTGGGTTTTTGCATCGACTGCATGTCTCTGAATATGGAGCGATTGCACGCGATACCCCTAACATCGCTAAAAGACTATGGACTGACACTGTACAAGCATTGCCCACAGATATGCCCTTTATCATTGAAAGTACGGCTGCAGGGCATAATGATTTTTATACCAGGTATCAAGATGCGAAGACTTACCATTCTCTCAAGAACCCTAGAAGAGATTCTTCAATGTTCTATCCTGTGTTTTTCCCTTGGCAAGATGAGGCAAGGTACAAAGTCACCCATGCTGGCAAGGTTGAACATCATCACGCGACTTATTTTCAAGATTTAGAAAATCTCAATATTCAATTAACCAAGCAACAGAAAAACTTTTTTATCTTTAAGTCCAAAGAAATTACAGATCGTTGGGATTTACATAGAGAATTCCCTGCAACCGAAGAACATGCTTTTGTGTTATCGCAAGATGGATCATATTGGCTGGACACCTATAACGAACATGTGCTACTACAGAAACGCATTAAGACTAATCTTTATAATCCTGCGTTGGATATCTATGTTGCGCAAGATGTGGGGCAGTCTGATTACTGGTGTATGATTTTTTTCCAGTGGAATGCTTACGATAAAATGATTTCTATTGTTGGCGAGTATTACAACAATCAACAGACATGGGAACACTACGCTGAGTATATTCAAAAACAACAAGACTATTATAAACAAAAGTTTGCGAGAATCTTATTACCACACGATAGTACGAAGCGTTCAGGTTTTCTACTGACAGGTAGTGACAACACTGTCCGACAATCCTTTATGCAGAGGTTTGGTTTAAAGAATGTGTTATTATTAGAAAGGCAACCATTAAAAACAAGTATTGATGCTGTCAATATTGCATTGCGACAGTTAGAGATTGACAAAGATTGTCAGTATATAATACAATGCATTAAACAATACAGTCGCTTCAAGGATCCAAAAACTGATATGTGGTCCGACCAGCCCATGAAAAGCAAATATAATCACGGTGCGGATGCTCTGAGATATTGTATTCAATATATTGACACGTTTTTAGCGCCAATTGAGAATATCCAAATGGAGACTCCGCAACTCTGGAACAGCCCCATTAAACACAATTATCCTCATCGTCCAGTAGGACGCAGTCGTAAAATCTCAATTTAAGGAACCAAATGATGAGCCAACAAGAACAAGAACAAGAACAAGTCAAAGAAGCGCCAGTACAACAAGAAACAAAGCCAGAAACCAAGCCAGAGCCAAATTTAGAAGCGATTGCGTTAAAGGCACAATTGGATGCGGCGCAGAAACAAACACAGCAATTACAAGCTGTGGTGCAGAAGAACCCTCAAATCCTCATTCCCGCTGATCAGAAAGAAGAAATGGCAGAACTGAAAACAAATGATCCTGATGCTTATGTGAGTCGGTTAGCTGGTTTTATGCAAGAGCAAACGCAATCCATGCAACACCAAGATAGCGTGGTGACAACTGCACAACTTAAGGCACAGTTTGAAGCGCAACACAACATTCAATTAACCGAGGACTTTGTGGATTCGCGAGTCCCTCATAAATTAATGCGTATGTTAGAAAATAAACAGATTTCTTACGCCACTTTTTTAGAAGAGAGCAAAAAGTTTCTTGTACCCACCGCGGCTGTAGCAGACCCTGAGTCCATGCCACCGAAGGATATGGTGGATATGAACACAGTTGGGCGATCAATGGATGATGAGAGTACAGGCGCGACTAATCCATTGATGGACGCACTTTGAATATCATTACGACAAGCGACTGGGTTCGTGTGTCGACCCTAGGTACTTTTAATAGTTCAGTAGCTCATATCGTACAGAATATATCGTATGTTGATGCGTTGCTTGCCTTTTCTGCGAACAAGCCAACAGCCACTACCAATGTCAATATGGTGACTCGCATTCAATACAATGAGGCGTCATGGACTTTGCCATCCCCAGAAATTGCTACATTGTGGGTTAAATCGGCAGTGTCAGGACAACAAGCTACTCTCTTGATTGGTCCTAGATAATGCCATATCCAACGAATGGTGGGGGCAGCAGCGGAAGCGGCACTGGTGGTGCTTCTCATATCCGCAGTCTCTCTTGGTCGCCACCCAATCTTACCATTACACCATCTACAGGTTCAGCGGTTGTTATTAACATTGCGGATGTTTTAGAAGCATCACCTGCTGTTCTCAATGACATTCGCGCTGCCTCCTTGGTGACAGTGAACAATGCACAGGTTATTCGTTTTGTTTACAGGCGTTATGGCTCAACAAACGATGAGCATGTTGATTTACCCCTACCTGATTTATCGGACTACTCCACAACTGCCGAGATAACCCGTGTCTTAGCAAGTTATGTGACTACGGCAGCACTGACAACCGCATTAAGAGGTTATGTCACGCGGCTCAGTGCTAACAGTACGGGCTTAACTTACCATCTAGCTAGTGGTGATGAAAGGCTGAGTTTACAGCAACCCATTGATTACTACATGTCGCGAGATTCTGGCATGCATACCCTGCAAGCTAAAGTCGCTCCAATTACCCTACCTTCAGATTCAACATGGACAACTTTCACGCCTGCATCATCCACCTTTGAATTTGATGTATTAACCCCGCAACTCACTGAAACGATTGCACAACAATTAACACGGGCAACATTCAATAATCCTGCATCAGTACAAAGCGGTGTCATTGTCAGTGGTGCCTCGCCTGATGTGCCGTTTAATATTTTCCTCAAGGCTAATAAGACCTCCACAGTTGATTTATTGAATCTTCGCTTGCGAGTCACAACGACTGATGCATTAAGCAACGCAACCACTGTTCATGTGTTCTACGCTGCTAATGAAACGACCTCAGTGGTGCGTTCCGACACGACACATAATTATTATCATTTAAACTTCTATGATGAACTCTCAGAACGAACAGGTGATGTGAGTTTTGTTGCGATTGGTGGTGGTACAGTATCTAACCCTGTGCGTATCACTTATAACATGGTGATTGAATCCACTAGTGGTGCATGGTTGTTTGATGGCAATATTGGTTGGGATAACATTACTTCCAAACCGACACGCCTGACCCGTAACCCCGTAGTATCCAATAGTGGTAATACCCTAACGATGAATATAGATGGGGAAACCTCCCCAGTAACCTTTACTCCGATGACAGGTAGTAGTAGTGGTGGCGTGCCAGATGATGGCTCCATCACAGAGGTTAAATTAGCCGATACAGTCCGCGACCTCATTAGAGAAGAGGATATTGCAGAATCCACCAGTATAGGTGCATTACCTGCATGGGCGTTATCTGCTAACAACGCAGGAGCAGCATTACATTTTACCTTAGCATCAGTTGCTGATTTAACATCAACAAGCATTCTGACAGCAGGCTTTGTGAGATCAGCGAGTGTGACTTCGAACGCTCAGGTTAAACTTTATCTTAGGGTAACTAAAGCGTCATCAATTGCACTACAAAGACGCGGTCTGGGTTTCTCAACTGTACAGACCACCCTAACACCTACCTATGCAACTTCCAATCAAGTCACGAAGCGTTTAGAAACATTACATTTTAATCGTCTCCATAAGATTGAAACCACATCCACAACCTACGATTTCTATAAGGTGTCGTTGACGCGATCTGGGACAGAATTATTTACGAACACTCATAGCACTTCAATTTATGCGGTGTGTCTGACGGCAGCTACAGGTTATGGTGCGCAGTTTGAAGGTAATTTAAAAGATGGTAGTGTCCAAACCTCGCACCTACAGGATTCAGCTGTCACCTCCAGTAAAATTGCTGACGGGACGATTGTTTATGGTGATTTGTCTACAGATGTACAGGGCAGATTTACGGTTGCCGATCATGCGGAAGTGTTTAGAGATTTGAGGGAAACAGTCTTTCAAATTAGAGCGTTAGATGAAACTATAGAAGTGAACGGCACATGGGTGAATGTGGATGACACTACACTCATTGCGTTTGCAACATCAACATCACAGATGAACTCTCTCGCACAGTTTCAATCAGTGCAAAATTGGCGTTCAAGTGTTTCAGTCGGTGCGGATATGTATATATCAATCCGTTTAACTAACGCATTTGTCTCACTCCTTGCATCATTGACACCGGCACAAACTATACTGAGTGAGAATTTTGTAATACGCATCACAACTTCACAAGGCAATCTCGATCTTCCAGTATCTATTACTGGAGCACACAACGAAACTGATTTTAGCTATTACTATTACACGATACGCAACACCCTATTCTCCCTCGAACACCCGTCCCTAATCTTCACGCAAATGTTCGGTGCCAATGTCACAATACGCATGGCACGCAACACTAATGCTAACCCCCTGCAACGACTCGCTCCGGACACTCAAGCAGTGGCATCAGACACCACCCTGACAGGCACAGGTATTACCGCATCACCTCTAGCGATTGACCAAAGATTGGAATATGATCGCACGGTTGAATCCCGCGCAATTAAAAACATTTTAGCGAGACTCTCAGCTCTCCAACAAATTGAGGACCCGATCACTGATAGTGGGTTTTCCCTGACAGCCCCGACCGGCACATCAATGCAACTGTCAATCTGGCAACCCAGTGCCTTCCCTGCCAACGAATCCGCCCGCGTTGTCGCCACGCTCACGCTCACACAGGCGATGGGTCTGACCTACATGAACACGGTATCGCCTACCGCTGGGCGTTACGGGATTCTGGTCGCCCGCATCACCACCCCCACGACCAATCGCCCCATCACACGCTATGCATCATATGGTAAAGGTGGGCGTTTTTCTCGCACCTATGGCGAGGATTTTATATCGCTCGGTGCCTCAGGTGGTTTTACCTACTACCTCATACCTGAGGGCAACAACCGCATCAGAGCCCTGCTATCAGATCAAATCGGGTTAATTTATAGTGCTTCTAACAACGCCATGCACAGGCTCAGAGCTGCGTTGTCGTGGGATTATTTAACGAATATTCCCTCAGATATACCCCGTAATCTTGCGATATCCAGTGGCAATTTGACATTCACCAGGACAGACGGTACGGCTCGTTCCCTGGCGTTACCGACAGGTGGTGGCGGAACGGCATTCAACGAATCCTATGTGTCTAATATTGAAAATACCTATACAGCAGGCACTGCCGGCACGACCCCCGCAGAGCTAGCAATCTCTAAACGCACAGGAACAGGTGCGGCTGCCACCACTCGCCTGGATATGCGATCCATCGTTCACGCGATCAATGAGAGCGATCACACAGCGTTGCATTTTAAATCTCTTTTACAGGCTAGCAGCGCAGTTAATGCGACGACAATTTATGATGCGTTACCGACCACGCCAGAGTTTTCACGATTAGGTTTTGCGTTGGTGGAGGCATCCAGTTCGCAGCTCGCCGAACCATCGCGGCTGCCATGGGATGCACAAAATAAACTTGACATCTCAACGCTCACCTTTCAACAAACTCTGAATCTCGGTACCGCTCACCTGAATAAATGTTTTTATATCATTTACCGCATTACCACCACCAATAATGTTTTACTCAAATCCCTACCGCTGAATTACACCACTCCGTTCGATGTATCGTTTACCACGATTCGCCCCATTATCTCCAACCCAATCACCGCTACGAATGCCACGAATCTTGTAGCAAACGACAGATACTGGGTGATCAGTCTCGGTCATATCACAAATCGTAACGATGATTTTGTGTATTGTTTTCCAGTGCTCGGCAGGCTCACGATGCTACTCCAGCGCACGGGATCCCCACTATTTCCGCCACTGCTCAACCTGAATGCTAATGTTCCAGTGGAGAATATCACGGGCTTGGACACCACGATCACCAGTCTTAGAGGGAGACTCAGTGTTTTAGATGACAAAACCGCCTCACTCTCCGCGGTGGAGGCAGCGGCAACACCAATACGAGAAACAGATAAAACCATCGCTGCATTTAATCTCGTAGCGTCTTCGTCTCCCAGCACGCTCACAGCAGTGCGAGCCCTAGCAGAGAGCGCCTGGAGCGCCGAGCGTCTCGTGTCATCTCAGCTTGTGCCTCAGCAAATCCGTTTCCGTCTGCGCAGAAGCTCCACAGATGCGAATGTTTTGCGTCAACGGCTAGAATTGTTCAGCTGCATCATCGATTTCCTGACGACCCAACGCTCAAATATAGAAATTGAAAACGATACGATGCGCCTTCTCGGCAATAGCACTGATGGCAATTACGCCTATTATATTTACGATGTGACGCCTACAGATTCCCTCGGCTCTAGCACAATATCAATTGATCGCAGCGCAGTGATCCGTTGCCGACGCCACGCAACGCGACGATATAGCGAATTTCCGGTAAACGATTTGATTGCAGGCAATGGCGCTGATCCTAATAACATCGTTACAAAATTAGAGTTCAACACCTCAGACAATATGCTGAGAGTGCAGAATCTTTCTGATGTGCAATTCAACAGCTCTGGCATTAACCGCGCTGCTGATGCGACGCAATGGACCGGCAATGCCGTTGATCTCTCATCTCTGGCAGGTGGTGGCAGCGCCTCGGTCATCGGGACAGGCGATAGTCAATTCACGCAAACCGAGTTTAACAATATCAAAAAATATGGGCGTGTCAACCCAACGCAAATTAAAGTCCCAAACCCATATTTAGCAGTTTGGGGCGTGACGCCACCCACCACCTCATCGGTTCCAACCGCAACCCCCTATGTCCTCACAGGAACGATTATCACCAACGCAGGCGGGATTTATTACGGGTGGATACCCACTCATTATGTGAGAAATAAACAATCCTCAAACATCACTTTTAATCGCATTGGCACTAGAGCGACGCCCATACCAGTAGCCACCAGACGCTGGGTCACCGATGTAGACCACGATGATTTTGTATCTCAAAGCATTAGTCTGAGTTCTGCAATCGGTGGTTATACGGGCTGGGCTCAAGTCCAAATTCAATATCGCGATAACGCCAATCCCCTAGTCGCAGGCGATACGATTGAGTTTGATTTACCCGCATGGCAGGAAGAAACGGGCGCTGAATTACAACAATTTGAAAATGAGGTACGCCCGACACTGGATCGATTGCCACTCACCACAGACTATACCTTCCCTAGCAGTTTTAGGATTTATGAGGGTCAAACCCTCTCCAGTGCTACGGCAATAACAGGTTCAGATCACGCCAATGGCAGGCAATTTGTGATCACTGCTGCCAGCGCTGCCCAAGCCTCGGCAGGGCTAAAATACTGGATACCGGTTGATCATGTGGAGCGAGTTGGTCGGCATTTTACGGTAGTGCGTGGTCTTGCAGGAGACGCCACAGAAGATCTTCCTGTAGTCGCGAGCCTGTTAAATTACGGAACACGCTCCAGTATCATATATTATGAAATCAATATACCGAGTAGACAGGTGACAGCTGGTAACAAATTCACCCTGTTTGTCCCATCGCAAAACCTCCGCGTCAATGCCGAGTTAGCTCAACTAGAGGCACGCACAGTCATTAATCAACCCAGTGAGATTGTGATACAGGGCGTTGCAGCGGATGACATTATCAACCGCACGACATTTTCCACCACGGGCGTACAGTTGGAATGGACGCCTCCTGATGGCTGGCGAGAAGCTTGGTTTCATGTGGTGTTAACCCATAGTAGCGCTGACCATAGCATATTATTCCAGTTTTATTGGAGTAAGGCGGGGCTTGATGCGTTCCGACATTTACGCCCAGCACAGACTTTGATCTACATCGCGCAGAGCGTCGGCACGACCAACCATCTCATGTATTACAGAACCACTGACAATGTATTCGCAGCGTACGACAATTCTAATAATCCAACTCAACGCTCCCGCATCATCTCTGTTAATTATCGTTAAAAGATGGTATGATCACTCAACTAGTTTTTTATCAATCCATAAGAGGACTTTATTATGAACACATGGAATAAAATCAACAACCAATCGCACAAATTAGTCGATACGCTATTTTTGCATCGCTCTAAAGAGAAAACATCATGGATTGCGATTGCCCTTGGCGGTTTACTCGGTTCTGATCTGCTCACAGATGCACAAAATGCTATCTCTGGCGTTGCGTCCACACCTGCAATCTTCCAACTAGTCCTTGGTGTTTGTGTGATTGCTTGGGGATGGTTTACGCGTGAAAAAAGCTCCATTGATCATCCTGAAAATCCTTTAAATCCTGATAACGCCTAATGACCCTGGCGTTTCTCCATGGCATGACTTGTGGCGTCCTGATCTCCCTCGTGATTGTACAAATAGTGCTCGTTACGGGTGTTGTGCACCCGTGAAAGAAAATCTGACAGGTTTGTTGCAATTACCGTTCGCAGTGTTGAGCGGTGTTGCCATCGCACTCAGTTTTATCGTGTGGTATGCCAGTAACTTTTCTAGTCAACTGGAGCGTCATTCACAGGCGATTCATACGATGCAAACCGTAGAGCGTGATTTATCTCAACGCTTACAAGCACTAGAGATTAAATTTCAAATACGACGCGAGTCCACTAAAAAAGGGAAATAATTATGGATATCAAAGCTTCACAAGCCACAACGTGCTATCGCATCACTAATGTGTTATTGTGGTGTTTTATTGCAGTGTGCGTTGTAGGATTAATACTATGAGTGCGTTGATGAAGTTGGTGGCTACGGCATGTCAGTTCGTGTTGGGAGCCTTCGTGATCTCACACCTCATCACTGATCCTGTCATTACTACAGAGTGCATTAAAACCATCATCATGATGGTGGTGTTAAAACTCATCAAACCTTAATGTGGGGCTTTTTCAAGGGGCTTGCTACAAGCTGGCTGACGACTTCGCAGCGTCGCCAACAAGCTAAAGAGACGACCAAGCAAACACAGATCAAACAAACCATTGCAGAATTAGGGAATGCTGACGCGAGGGTGACCCTGAACCAAATTGACGCTCTGTCAAGCCACTGGTTAAAATGGGGATTGCGAATATTTTGTGCTTGGTTCTCTGCAATCTTGTACTTCGCGTATGTCACAGGACTGATTGAATGGATGGGATGGACACATATCCACACCACAGAAATCAATAACCTGTTTTATTATTTAATTGGATATGGTGGAGTGCGCACTATTGAAAAATGTACCCAACATGTCAAAGACAAATCACCACGATCAAGAAGGCGAAGATGAACAACAATCGATTATTCTGTGGTGATTGTCTCACCATTCTACGCGATGAAATCCCGACCGCGAGCGTTGATTTAATTTATCTGGACCCACCTTTTAATAAAAGAAAAACCTTTAGTGATCTCAATGGTGAATTTTCTGATATTTTCCGCCCCAACGATATTAAAGATGAATGGCTCCAGACGATTGCCGATCATCACCCCAACATTAAACATTATCTCAACGGCATTCAAGGGCGGTCACCCGAGCCCTCTGCAAATTTCTGCTATCTGGTCTATATGGGCATTCGCCTTATTGAATGTCATCGGGTATTAAAAGACACAGGCAGTCTTTATCTGCATTGTGATCCGACCATGTCGCATTACTTAAAAATCTTACTCGATTGTATTTTTGGGCATAAGAACTTTAGAAATGAGATTATTTGGCAAAGAGATGTTGCAGGGAAAGGCGCTAAAAGGAACTCTCAACAATTTCCAAGAAATCATGATAGCATTTTGTGTTTTTCAAAAAGCCCAATGAACGTTTTTCATCAATTGTACAAACCATTGTCAGAAAAGCAAAAAAAACCTTACCGATACACAGATAGCGTGGGCATGTATCAAGCTGTGCAATTAGGAAATTATTCGCAAAAATCTATTGCAAACATGCGTGAGCAAAATTTAATTTACACTTCCAGAAGTGGCAAAGAATACAAAAAATATTACTTACATAAAGCTAAAGCGACTATAGGGAATATTTGGACAGATATTTTGGGTTTCGGAACACGAACATCTGCCAAAGAACGCACGGGATACCCCACACAAAAACCTTTAAAACTTCTCGAACGCATCATCAACGCCTCTAGCAATGAAGGTGATATTGTTCTAGATCCATTTTGTGGCAGCGGCACAACCTTAGAGGCTGCGCAGAAACTGAACCGCCAATGGATCGGGATTGATATTTCCACCACAGCAGAGGCATTAATCAAACAGAGGGTCAATCATGACTGACCGCATCACTGTTGACCAAAAGCAAATGATCAACTGCCGAGCTGATCTTAATCAGCTCATTCCCTTTAAATATGAATGGGCTTGGAATAAATACCTTGCGGGCTGTGCCAATCACTGGATGCCACAGGAAGTCAATATGACCGCAGACATTGCACTGTGGAAAAGCAATCAATTGAGCGACGCAGAAAGACGCATTATCACTCGCAATATGGGTTTTTTCTCAACTGCTGATTCATTAGTCGCCAACAACCTAGTACTCGCCATCTACCGTCTGATCACGAACCCTGAATGTCGACAATACTTACTCAGACAAGCCTTTGAAGAGGCAATTCATACGCACGCCTATCAATACTGCATTGAGTCGCTCGGTCTTGATGAGGGTGAGATTTTCAATATGTACCATGAAGTTGAATCCATCGCAAAGAAAGCAGAATGGGCGTTACGCTATACACAAGAAATCGCTGATCCGACATTCACCACAGGCACGCCTGAGACCGATAAGATTTTATTAAAAAACCTCATTGCGTTTTATGCCGTCCTAGAGGGCATTTTTTTCTATTGTGGGTTCTCTCAAATCCTTTCAATGGGTCGATTTAATAAAATGACGGGAACCTCAGAGCAGTTTCAATATATTTTGCGCGATGAATGTGTATCGGGAGATACCGAGGTTTTAACCAAGAACGGTTTTATACCTGTGACTGAGCTAACTTACGATACCCTGATTGCACAAGCTCATCCTGAAGATGAAAAACGGCTTACCTACGCAAAGCCGATGGCGTTGTCATGCAGTGAGGTTGACGCCCTGTATCATTTTGAGGGTGAGAAAATCGATTGTATGGTGTCGCCCAAACATCGCATGGTGAAATGGGTACAGGATGAAAGTCATGCGATTGTTAATCCTGCTGAGGATTTCAAATGTAGCAATGGCAAAATCATTCATGCGTTGCCACTGCATAACCCCGCGGGCAAGATTTTAAACGATATTGAACGGTTCTTAATCGCAACGCAAGCTGACGGCTCCATCAACCAGCGTTACACAGGCGCGATTAGTGGACACAGACCTGTCAGTTTTATGTTTTGTAAACCAAGAAAAATTGACCGATTATGTCATATTGTTGAGCGTTTAGGATGGCACTACCACAAGCGCGTCACTAAGAATGACCGCACCCAGATCACAGTTTATGTTCCTGTGACGATCAATCCCACCAAAGATTTATCGCAGTGGGCGCATTATGATTGGACACAAGACGCTTTGCGGGATTATATAGAGGAGGTAATGGAGTGGGATGGTCATCATCGTAGTCCCGATAACTCCATTTATGGCTCAACTGATCTGCACAATATCCGTGTTGTGCAAACGATTGCGACATTGGCAGGCTACGGCACAAAATTATCTACCTCGGAAGACGATCGCAAAGAATCTTACAAAACCTATTATCGTCTTAGTGTGCAGACCCGTAATTATCAACAAGCTTTGACGGTGACCAAGACAAAAATTGACGGCAAAGCCACAGTCTATGGCGTTCAAGTTCCAAGCGGTTTTATTGTCATTAGACGCAATAACAAAGTCTGCGTGACGGGTAATTCAATGCATTTAAACTTCGGCATTGATATGATCAATCAGATCAAACTTGAAAACCCCCATCTGTGGGATGATGCGATGAAAAGCACAGCGCAAGAAATGATTTGCGAGGGTACAGAATTGGAGATCGCCTACGCACACGATACAATGCCAACGGGTATACTGGGCATGAACGCAACAATCATGACCGAATATTTAAAATTCATTGCCAATCGTAGAATGCAGCAAATCGGATTAAAACCCGTCTATGAAAGCGCGGAGAACCCCTTCCCTTGGATGAGTGAGATGATGGACCTGAAAAAAGAGAAAAACTTCTTTGAAACTCGCGTCATTGAATATCAAACTGGGGGTGCGTTGAATTGGTGAGTATGTTATAATGCCCTGGCAGGCGTCCAAATAACGAACTACCAGGCGCCTGCACCTAACCTTTCAAACCAGGAGAACAACCCATGACTGATTCGACACAACCCGTTTTTAATCTTGCTCTGCACCTGCCAATCAAATACAACGCTGATGCAGCGTTGGTGGATGGTCCTACGGGCGCCACCGACCCCGCAGTCATCGTAAAAAAACTGATTGCAATTTGCAAACTCGCGGATTCGTGCGATATTTCCTATGTTGACGCACTGAAGTTGACTGTGAATACAGTTGGTAAGCATTGCGTGTTGCAGGCGGTCAAAGAATGAATTCTGTTTTGTTTAGCGGTAAAAAAGAGATACCCGCCATCGCGTTAAATACCAATTTAACACTCAATACAAAGTTACGAATGGATGGCTTGTTATTGCTGCAAGAATTAAAGCAAGACGCTTCAGTTGTATTCTTTGATCCGCAATATCGCGGAGTATTAGACAAAATGCAATACGGCAATGAAGGGAAGAATAGAGGAAAAAAAAGATGCGGCTTGCAGCAGATGAATGAAGAGATCATCAAGGGTTTTATTGTGGCGATAGACCAAGCATTGCAGCCCAGTGGTCATCTGTTTTTATGGATGGATAAATTCCACCTATGCACTGGTTTTACGCATTGGATAGAAGGCACTACATTAGATGTTGTGGATATGATCACTTGGGATAAAATGTCTCAAGGTATGGGTTATCGCTCAAGAAGAACAAGTGAACATCTGGTGGTCTTGCAAAAGCAACCAAAGAGAGCTAAAGGCGTGTGGACGGTACACAATATCCCAGATGTTTGGCAAGAAAAAATCATGAAGAAAAAACACACACACGAAAAGCCCTTGGATTTATTGATCACTTTGATTGGCGCGGTCACGACCGCTCATGCTTTAGTCGTTGATCCTGCGGCAGGCAGTTTTAATGTGTTGGAGGCATGCAGGTTACAAGGCAGAAACTTTCTAGGATGTGATGTTGATTATGGCGTTGATAAGGAATAGTAAAAAGAATGAATTCCGACATTGACAAAATCCTTATCCGCGCTGATTCTGCGGTGCACATGACGATGCTAGCTGGTGAGAAAAAATACGAGCCATTTGCGTATCGTAAATACACAGCAGAACAGCACATGGCGGCGGTGGAGCGCCATATCAAGGGCGAAGGTCAAACCCTAGATGCGTTGGATGCTGAGAGTGGGCACCCGCATTTAGCCCACGCCATTACAAGGCTTGCGATGATTTTGCAGTTGAATAAAGAGACTGAACAGAAAAATCGCATCTGTAAGCAGGCTGAGCCTGCCACCGCCTGTTCTACCGTCCCCGATGACGAGTGCGAGAGTTGTAGCTAATCGTGCGTTTGACCAAACCCAACACTCATATTCTGCGGCGTTACGCTGACCAATTAGGCGACGAGTGCCCTTCCACGCGGGGTCGTATTAATTGCATAAACAGTCTACGCAGTATTGAATTTTCAACCCTGGAGCCCCCATGGGAAAACAACGAATTAAATATTTCATGCATTCCCGAAGGTGAGTATTTTTTAACTCGCCATATCAGCAAACGCCACGGCTATTGCGTAAAATTACATTGCGACGCAAAATGCCGTTATGAACCAGATCCCCGATCGCATATATTGATTCACGCTGGCAATTTTCCACGCGATACCGCTGGTTGTATTTTAGTCGGAACACTACAAGATCCTGACGAATCCTGTGATCTACGCAATTCCAAATATTCATTAGAAAAGCTCCGTGATATGATCATGGATGGCGATCGCCTCGTAATTTACCGCGATCCCGATTTGAAGTCTTGAGCTTTTTTGTTATACTATAGAGACGCTTTGTTGTCTCTCTTGTATCTGCCTTGTCTTGTTGTGGTTAAAAATTGCACAAGACAGGGCAAAAGCCCACACAATACCCAAATCAAGCCCTAGTAGCGTTTTGTATCTTTTAGAAGGCTTTTACCCTACGCCAAGATTTGAAGGCGTTTAAAACTGCCTAAAAATGACAGTTAGATTAGAATCTGTAGCCGAGATTCTGCAATTTTGCAATATTCAGCGGAAATCTCTGAACCGATCCACTGGCGCTTCAAACATTTTGCCATTTTCAGCGTAGTGCCTGATCCAGTGAATGGATCGTAGACAACATCTCCCTCGTTAGTCCATGATTTGATATGGTCGGCAGCTAACGCCTCAGGAAAAATTGCAGGGTGCTTGTAAGCGATTGCGTCTTTGGTGGAGTGGTGCCGTCCGTTATTGTAGGTCCAAATATTGGTGCGTTTTCCAAATGCTCTTGGCGCCAGCGGTGTACGTTTTTTGCGTTTGAGCTTGCCGTCAGCATATCGTTCAACGCCGTGTGAAGGTCCCGCGCGTAATGTCTGAGGGCGATCACAGATAAAATTAGTCGTCTTGGGCAAACCCTTGGAAAAAACAAACATATATTCAAATGCTTCCCAATAAGATTTATTGGACCCCTTAGCGCCCCTAGGTGGTTTGGCGTAAATCATCGTATCAAAAAGTTTGAATCCGACCTCTTTAAAAAATAACGCCTGCTGGAATGAGCTGCCTGATTCGTTGCCATCTGCCGTTTGATCTCCAACTACCCACACCACGACACCGCCCGGTTTCACCACGCGCCAAAGATGTTTTGCGATGCTTTGGAATACCTGCCAATTCCACGGAGCCTCCCCAGTGTATGCCCTCAAATTGTCGTAGGGTGGCGATGTGACAACGCAGTCTATGTAGTTTTGCGGCAGGCGTTGCATTGTGGCAATGCAATTTTCATTGTGGATTTGATTAATCATTTTTCTCCCCCATAGCAATCTGCGTCAATAATTTTTAATCAATAATTCAGTCACAGCGCCACTGCCTTCCGCCCTACACGATAATGCCCGACCTGCCTGTATCTCATGAATGGCAAACCCTTTATACCATTCCCTAATCAATGGCGTATCGCTATTGGATAGCATCCATTTAACGCCTGCCCTGTCCATGCCGGCACAAAAGCGAGAAAGGTAGTGTTGATCATTGTCGCCCCATCTATTACTTCCATACTGGTTATGCACCCCGTGATAGGGCGGATCAAGGTATACAAACCCGCCCTCTTTGGGGACCAACTCACGCAATTCCTTATGGTATGAATCACATCGCAACTCAACATATTGCAACGCCTCGGAGCAACGCATAATATTATCAGCATCATAAATGGTCTGGTTTTCATGTCCACTCCAACACGTATTAAACTTGCCCTGTTGATTGGTGCGCCACTTACCCCCAAATGATGTTTTTGTCAGAAATATGCACCGTGCTGCAATACCCACCAAACTGAGCCGACCTTTCCTCTGCTGGCTAATTTTACGATGAAAAGCCTTTTTATCATCGCTCGCGCAATACTGTAATTCTAAATCCCCCAACGCATCAATCAGTGCCTTTGGCTCCATTTGCACAATCGAATAGGTAATCATCAACTCGGCATTCGTATCCACCAGCGCCGAAGCCCGCTTACGATTCAACGCCCAGAACAACGCCCCGCCTCCACAAAATGCTTCCACATACCAGCTATATTCCGCAGGCATATGCTCCATCAACAACCCCGTTAATCGCCTCTTACCACCCATCCATGCGACAAATGGCTGCGCAGGTTTAGGATTGGGAGGTATGAGATGTAAAGGCGGTCTAGCCATCGAGAGACTCATGTCTGGTTTCCTTGATAATGACATGCACGCTATTCAGCTTATCGGGTTCATTATTATCATTGATCCATTCTGTTTGGATGGCGGCAAGTTCAGCGTTAGAAATCAAGATGACATTTTTGTCATGCATTTTTTTTTGCAAGATCAGTAATTGACGTAACCATTTTTTACGCCATATCATGAGATACGGTCCGGGGATTATTTTTTCAAATGTGGAGCCGTCTTTATTTTTGACTGTACGATATTGTGTCTTGCCGTTACGTCGTTTGGTGTTGCGATAAATGAGTTTATTTTGCGGCAATGTGGAATGATAGAGCTCGTTGCGGAATTCTTTGAGCTCTTGTAACCAAGACTCTCCAGAGTCTATGAGCCCCTCTATGGCGCGGTCTTTAGTCACGACTGTACATGTCCAACATCCAAAGCGTGAGTTGCCGCAGGATGGAGTGCCCGTATCAATCACCACAGGACATTCACCTGCATTAGAATCCTTGTAAAGGTCAAACAATTCAAAGTGATCCCCGCCCCAAGGTGCAGGTGCTCCAAGGAGGTATGCCCACACGTCATCAGCACTCCATGTCTCAATGGGCATGTAGGTCAACGCACCCGTTAAAGATGCATGCTTGGAAAGATATGAATCTTTGATTTTATGTCTTGCGATGCTTTGTGCCCTAGCGTTGCTCTCGGCAGAGCGTGAACCTAAAACCACGATGACTTGACCATGTTGTGAGACAGTATCTTTAATGAATTGTGATACTGGATTGATTTTCATGCGGGAGGTGCACCATCTAAACTGCCGTGTTGGTGCAGGATAACCTTTGCCAATTAAATTTGTCCAAAAGGATTGTTCAGCGGGAGGTGACACTTGATGTGACGTCATAGGAATATCGTGGTGTTTAGCCTTGGCTTCCACGGTTTGCAGAGTCGTTGTCATCATCTCAATGATTGCAGGGATTTCTACTCGCGTGTCTGATGACACAATGTAAATTGGTTTTGTGAGTTGCGATTTGGGTATGCTTTGCAACGCCACATAAACCAATGAAACGCATACAGTGCTGTCCTTCCCTCCGCTAAAACCGATGATCCATGGCGTTTGATCGGCTAGATACAATTGTTTGATCTCAGCAATCGTTTTTTGCAAATTTGGCATATCCAGAATGAGTTCTTCCATTGTAGAGAACAATGGCTGTCTCTTTCTATTGATCTTGCGTTGTGGTGTATGATCAAGAAAAAAATCTTGCTGTAACATCATACGCCATCCCTCAGGTTATGATCAGCGTAATCTAGCAGCGCGATCGCGTCTGCCTCGTTGTGATCAGTGATGCGCTCATCCCCGAATTTGGCATTCACCGCATTAATCATATCCTCCTTTTTTGCGTTGCCCTTACCAGTAATGTGTTTTTTTATTGTGGCGACGGGCACTCCAGCGTAAGGAATTTTTGCATCCTCGCAGGCTAGCAGCAGGATCGCAATCATCCCCGCGTAAATCTGGGTGGCTGCCATACCCCTCAACATCGCGACCTCCTCATAAACGACTAGGTCGGTCGGTTCTCGCAATTGAGTGCCTAGAAAATCACGCCAATTGAGAAATCTTGTAGCAGTGCGAGTGGATAGCGGTTGTTTATGATCGGCTTTGTTGAGCAAATCATGGTAACCGCTGTCCAGCTCGCCCTGGGCGTTTTGTCTCGCCCAGCCTAGCCTGGTGCCTAGGTCAAATGCTACTATTGCGCGGTGTTTCATCTTCTATGCCTAGTTCGTTCCCTCATATTGTTCACAGCCCTTTAAGATACATGCCCTAGAAATGACGTCTTGTGCAGCGTACAATTCTTTGGCTTTTGCCATCAAGTCGTCATAGAGTACTTGCTTCACCCATTGCGTATAATATGCACGCGACTTGCGATCATAGTAAATCGCCTTGCCAATATCCTCTGGGCATATCGTTGGTAATTGCGCTTTAATGAAACTCCGCCCCACATGACTAAAGTTGCTATCGAGATCATTGACGATCTGTTTGAGGCGACTGTGCTGCTCAAATGACAATGTGATGCAGAGTCTCTGTTCTTGATGTTTAGTATTCATGATTGTTTCTCCGATTTTACCTTTTTCCGTGTGAATGTTAGTTGCGCCTGAGCTTCTGTGGCACTCTGCATAAACTCTTGCAAGACCTCATCTGGTAACACCTTCTCGCTCGGTGCCCTGTAAGAGATACCAACCCATTTAGGATGTTTAATGGCGAGTGATTTCCAGTTTGCAGCAGAGATCTTGTAAGATGGCGACATCTTCCAAGTACCACACTGATTCGTGGATTGATGGGGAATGAATGGATTCCCCTCTGCTGCCGCTTCAATGGCTTCATGGGCGTGTTTTGCAAATTCTGCTGGCACTACCTTCTCATCCATTAATGCTGCAGCGTGTTTGAGAGGTGCACTTTCACGCATTGCCAGACCATGCATTCTCGTCAACACATCCCTAAAGATCACCCTAGTGATATCATCCATATTCTGTACATCAATTTCTTTGATGTGTGAAAAATGCCGCAACTGCTCTAGTAATTTGACTAGATAGGTCGCTAGTTTTTCTTTATTAGCACTCATTTTTTACCTCCTGTCATTTTTTCACATTCTTTGTTGATGGTACGACTGCACAACACTAACCGATCAAGACTATCAAAACACTTTTGCACTATTTCTAGCTCCAGATTATTCATCTCCAAGATGTGATCAATAGTGAGCATGGTGGCTAGTTTGTCCATCCGTGGCTGACACTGCTTCATACATTGCAGTATTGTATGCATTTCCTGTTTGATAGCACTCATTTTTTACCTCCTGTCATTTTGTTAGTTATGATTTGTAAATTGGGCTTCTCAATTTCATCAAGCTGCCCTGATCTGTCCTTTGCAGGATAACCAAATGGATTGGTCGCTGATGTGTAAATCACGCGCTGATGCTCTTGGTCAAGCCCCATCACTAGTACCTCATCAACGAGTGCAGGCAATTCACGTGCAGTTTTATTGCCCTCAATCTGCGGTGCATACATCATGCGTTTGAGATTATCCAGCTTGCCCTCCATCACCCCAACGAGCCAAATGTTGCAATTGGCGTGTTGCAGGCGTGTGAGCCAATGCATGACCACTTGACCAAGTAGCCCATACAACGCCCAGCCATTTTCTTTGCCATCGTTCAACACGGCAGGTTGACGCTGAGCCCATTTCAACGCAAGCCGAGATGCTACAGTAATGGAGTCAATGAAGATTGTGTGATATTTGGACAGATCACCTAATACCTCCCTGGCTCGTGCAACAAACGCTTCCCCATACGGCTGATTTGGGTGGGTTGCATAAGGATCTGCGCCACACAAAGCAGCACAGACCCCTTGGCATTCCTCCCATTTTTCCAGTTTCAGAGTATCAATTGCCATATCACCAAGGCATAACGATCCTGCCTCTAGGTCAATGAACAAGACACCTTCTGTACTATCCAGGGTCTTGAGCAGGCTAGTTTTACCTATGCCTGCCTGTCCAAAGATTGCCCCTTTGATGTACCGTTGTGTTTGTAAACGCTGGTCTGCTGTAATGATTTTCATAATTCCTCCTTGATTGTTGTGTGCAGTACGCTATTAAAATGGGATATCGTCTACAGGTGTAGCCGGTGCAGGCGATTGTTGTACGGCTTGTTGCACTGGTACAGGCTGTCCTTGTTGTACGACTTGTTGCACTGGAGCTGCTGCTACCTGCGCTGCAGGATTAAAAGGCAAGACCTTTTTCAGCGTGTTCTTGGAATGATCTTCGCCCTGATACTCTTCAGTTTTAACGCCCACAATGATATCGCATTGCATGCCATTCAATTCTGTGAATCTTTGAATGTCGCGTTTTTTGCTTGCCTCTGGCGAGTAATCTTTGTGAGAAATACCGCGGTGTGCCTCCACAATTTGGCGGATAAGACGAGCACCCATTTGTGCCCATTGGCTGTCTGCTTTGGCACCACGCATACCCAACATTGTCCAAATGTAGCGACCGTTGTATTGACCACCAATCACCTGTAACCGCGCCTCAAGCCATGCAGCATCTGAGCTTTGACTGACTTGCAAGATTGGCTCATGACAATTAAGTGTCGAATCTGACGACCCGCCTTCCTTCAGCTCCACTTGTACGCGACAATGAGTACCCGCTGGTATAAGACCAGCCTTGGGATCCTGTTCGTAATCTCTATTATTCAAATCAATTCCATTCGTTTGTTGTTCCATTTTATTACTCCGTGTTAACCATTAAAAAACTCATATTACTATTATAGGGATTAAAAATGAAAATACAAGCACTGGTATTAAGATATACCTGAAGCGTCAACTTCCCATTCATCATCGTGTCTCATAATGACCTTTGAAGGTATTGCTTTTCCATTTCTGATATCAAAGTACATGTGAATCCGCCCTGCAATAATATTCCCATCGTCATCCAGGGCAGGCACTAGCAGAATCCCCGCACTGCAAAAACAATGCAGGGCATTGGCGCCCGATAAAGCTTCAAATTTATTCGTATGCAATTCTGCGGGTTTGGACTTTTTAGTGTGGTGAATGATGATAGTCGTAACCCCTAGAGACGACACAGCTTTAAGGAAATTCTGCATCGCAGTATTAGAGTTTTCACCCCCGATATCACCCCCTGCATCATAGACATTACGCAACGGATCAATCACTAGAATATCAATTTTATAATGGGCAATCATTCCTGCGATGGTGTCCAGTGTTTTTTTATCAAAGATTTCATAAAATTTGGGCGTACAGAAAAAGTTTTGCTTCATCAGTTGTTGCTGCGCAGGTGAAAAGTGTTGATATTGTTTGCCAATACGCTCATAGAGGTATGGCATATCAAGTTCAGCTTGGGCGTATAACACCCTTTGCGGGTTGGCAATTTCCATATCTAGGAATGGATTTCCACACGATAAGCTCAAGAGACATTGCAACATGACATGGGATTTGCCTAGTTTGGCTGGTCCTGCAACAACTAACATACCTTCGGGCGTCAGAATCCGTGGAGAGATGATATCATCAGGAACAGGTGGAGGATTGGCGACTAAATCTGACAACGCAAACACTTGTAAGCCTCTCGGCATTTTAGTTTTAGGGCTGAGTCGTGGCGTGTCCTGGAGGAATTGGAGAGGATTGTCGCAATCAGCAGCGTCCCATTTAGGTGGCAGATCTGTAGGCAGGTCTAGCGTTTTAACTGCTGACGCGATGTTTTGCAATTGTGCGATTACCGCATTTTCATATTTCATGCCTGCAGCGTCATTGTCTCGCCAAATGAGGACTTTTTTATTTTTCAGTGGTTTCCAATCGGTTCGATCAACGACATTAGCACCACCGAGAGAGGTGGTCGCTGTCATGTTGTGGGATTGTAAATAGTCAACGCACTTCTCGCCCTCCACCACAATCACAGTGCCTTGTAAGCTTGCATCATCAATACGATACAGTGGGCGGTTGTGGCTTGGTGCGGCTGCCGAGTTGAAAGATTTACTGCCATCGGAAAACTCCAGGCGTTTAATCTCAAACCCGTCATATTGATACTGAATGGTTTTAACTAGGCGTGGTTTTGCCTGTGGCAGTGGCGTGACATAGGTCTGCATATAATGTTGATAACCCTGTTCGCGTTGGAGTCCCTCGGCATTGGCGTAAAGGTGGTAAATGTCTCCACCCTCATCTGTGGCATGGTCAATCCATAAGCCATCAGCCGTGACGCATAGGCTCTCGCCTGCCTCTCCATTGATTGAACCCATACGCCATTCAGTTCCGTGGAGCTTCGCGTTAGGGAAAAAGCGCCCCATAATATCCGCAGTGTGTTGCGGTTTTTGTGAATTGTCGGTCGGCATTTGGTTGTGTGCTCATTTGAACTTGGTTGATTGTTTGGTGGTGGCGGAGGACAACCAAGAAACCCCCGCCCCCGTTTCTGTGCAATCAGTCAGTCAGCTTCCAGCATCTTTTCCGCCAATCGCAATAATAACGACATTGGAAAAAATTAGGTGATTTGTACGCTTGTGGCAATGGCTCCAGTGCATCGCTTGCCTTCAAGACCATCACCGCTTTATCACTTAATGACTGTGCATTTTTTGCATCAAAGGCAATTTTCTCCACATGGATCTCTTGAGTATTCTTATTGAGAATGGTCAATAATGCAGGTTTTGTCAAGTCTAGGTATGCTTGGTAAGTGTGAATTTGTGCAATATATGCAGGATAGACGTCTGCAATGCCCTTATCGTCAGTCTGTTTAAATTTACTATCTTTCATTGTTTTACACTCCCAGATGCAAGGCGTCTCAAGCTCAACGCCATCGGGGACTTTCTCAATAATGCCATCACAATGCCCTTTAAATTTCCCATCAGCATCGCTAAAGCCATGCTGCCTGCCGTCTGGTGGTGGACGGAAAACAAAGCCTGCATCTTCAAGCCAAACCTGCATACGCGTCTCTAAGGTATGACCTACATCAAAGACTCGTAAAGTCATACCACTAAACTCACGCCCTTCGTCTTTCTTGGCATTCAAGTAGCTATACTGTAGCTGCCGTAGGCATTCAGTCCCAATGATTGACGCCCCTAGATAATTACGCGGTGCGTGTTGTGCTGATTTGCGTTGTGCTGCTTGACTGATTAAGGTTGTGATATCTGTATTTTTCATTTTTTTTTTTCCACTGTGTTAGGCGTCTTACGGAGACACTGTAAGATCTTTTTGCGATAGAAGGTCCAAAGGATGATGCCTCTAATGCTGTAGCAATCATGACCTTGAATCATGGAGGATGGTATTTGTTTTATGTTGAGAAGATTGAGTTGTGGACCTGTGATTGGTTGCGTTTGCCAAGTTGCACCTGCTTTTTCTGCTGGTTTGCGTGATTTTCTCTGCATGAACAGATCACATGTTGTAATGACAGCCTCTAAATTCTCATCTTGCGCAATGACGGAGATAGTAAATTTATCGTTTGGACCTTTGTACAATGCAATCCCTGTATGTTGTTCAATGCTGGAGACAAAGACCAGGCAATTGGCGACAAAATTTGCTGCATAAAACCATTTTCCCTGTTGATCCCATCTAAAAAATCTGTTAGAGATCAAGAGGTTAAAATCAATCATTTTCAGATTCTGCACAGCTTCCCTGCCATCCCAGATTGCCTTGATATTCTTGAGCTCCTTGATTTTCTTCACAGCGACTTTATCGGATAGTTTTTTGCCATCATTTAAATCAAATGCATGATCCAGTCCACCCATCTTGGAGACCGACACCCCAAAATCTAAAATCAAACAATCAGTCTTGCCCTCAGCTAATCGCATCCCGCGTCCTATCATTTGCAACACGACACTGTGATGTGAGGCATGACGCATTAACACAATACAATCTACTGAAGGGTCATCAAAGCCCTCGGTCAGTATCGCCACATTGATAAGAATCTGGGTTTTTTGTGTGGTGAAATTCTGCAATATACTTTCACGCTCCACAGGCTTCATTTTACTATGAATGACAGTACAGGTGATATTTTTAGCCGTAAACAGTGGTGTAAGTTTCTCAGCAATTTCAATTGATGGGGCAAAAATAATCGTTTTACGGGTTGCTGCATGCTCTTGCCACTGCTTAACGCATTCATCCAAACATGGCTTGAGTTCCTCACTGTAAATTTGGTCATAGAATGTCTGACTGTGTTTAATCTTGGTTTGTTGTTTGAGTGTTTTTGTGGCAGCCGTCACCAGTTGCTTTGCAATTGGTTTCACTAAGAAGCCCGATGTGATGAGCTCACCATAGCTGATCTGATGAGCTAGATGCTCAAAGACTTCTAATTTAGCTTCATCTGCTCTTTGTGGTGTTGCAGTGAGCCCGACAATTTTCACCTTAGGATTGAGCTTCTGAAATGTTTCAATCACTACGCGGTAAGTTTTAGCTGCTGAATGGTGGGCTTCATCAATCACAATAAGGTCGACTGCGTCATCTGTAATCAATTTCTTGCGGTAGTTATACACTGTTTTAATCATGCCAAAGGTGATTTTTTGTTTGATATTTTTAGACTGGGAGTTTAAAAATCCTACATCTAAAGCGTCATATTCTGTCCAGTCTAAGAACTTCGCACTGTTCTGTTCAGTCAACACATCGCGATGAGCGAGAATGAGTGTTCTTGGTAGGTCTAGTCTCTCAATAATCTTTGATAGACAAATGGTTTTACCTGCACCAGTTGGGGCAACTGCTAGCACTGATTGATGAGTGTTTAAAGACTCAATCACCGCATCAATCAGTGTGTGTTGGTTTGGTCTGATCTTATGCATTGTTGGCAATTCTATCTTTGTTATCCGTCATGTGGTGTGCTCCTTAAGGTTGTAATACTAATGCGATTGCTGTGCGGATAATCATTGCCAATGAACCACCGTATTGTTGACCCAGAGCTTCTATGGTTTGGCGTGTTTCGTCATCATACAGCACAATGATTAGATGTTTGAATCCATCAGCTGAACACACAATCTGTAACTGATCTTTGCTGTTGATCATGGGCAGCCCTTGGATTAATAATGCTTGCACCAAAGCAGCACGTGAGAGTGTATGTTGTTTTGCGAGACTCTGTAGTGCTTGGAACATCGCAGATGTGCAGCACGCCGTCGTCGGTGGTAATGTTGTACTCTGTCGTTTTTTCCACTTTGTTTGTGCAGCTTTCAACGCTGCCTTGACCCGTGGATGATGATGATGTTGTTCTTTTGCATCTTCTTCTAGTAGATATTTGCGACGCTCTTTAAGGTTTGGAAAGCTACGCACTAACTTGTGACGCATGACAATAAATTGCCATTTCATTTCTGTATAGTATTGATTTGCTACGACTGTCGGATGGTTTTTCTCCCACGTAAGTTTAAGATTTTTTAAAACACCTTCATCATCAGAGCTACTCGGTATAATAAAACAGCAATCATGAACGCCCATACCACACAGGGCAATGCCCATACCGCCCTCCAGATAGCCCCTTTGATTGCGTTTTGTCACTAAATAATTTTGCATTGGTTGTTCTCCTTGGTTGTTTTGCCTTATTGCTTCAGCGGTAAACTGTAATTCCACTCGCTCAAATTCCAGTAGGGTGCGTAATGCTGTTGCCAGGCAGCCACCTCTAAAATGCCACACATTTCACGAATGCTATGCGTCACCTTATCACACGCTAGCCAGTGCAGGTCGTCATCACGCATTCGCCGCATCTTGATTGCCTCACGCCCCTTCTGGACGATGTTCAGGGCGTGATCACGCACTCGTATAATGAGTGGATCACGAGGCTCTGCGGTCCTATTCTTGTCTGGAAAATGGAGCGTTTTGCCATCTGCTAGGCATTCGTTAGAATATTTGGCGATTTTGCTAGCGTTTTTTATTGCCACACGATAGCTCCCTGTTCCTGTAGGTGTGATCGCTGCTCGCCATTCGCCAGCAAGCTCACCCCACATGATTTGCAGTATCTTTTGTTCGGCTGTCTCATTCATTTTGTGTTCTACCCCCTGTGGTCAATGTGGGCTATCATCGGACTACCTGCGATCGCATAGAAGTGCTCAAATTCAACATATATTGCACCATCTTCATCCTCCTCCCGATCATCGATGAATTGATCTTTCAATTCGTCCCAGTCGCGATACATGGTTAGACGACCGAGCATCTTGTCAAAATCCTGCGTTGACTTGCTCACATTCGCGATGATCTCAAACAGGCTGTGCATCGATTCTAGCGATAGGTTATAGGTCATAACAGAAAATTCTTTCGCCATCCGCTGGCGCACAATATCGTTAACCGTGCCACTATTCACCCCGCCATCCAGATCGCGCAGGCGATCGGTCCAATGTTTCAACATTGTCTTTTTGTATTCACTCATTTTAAATCTCCCTTGTTTTTTGGAAAAAATTAGTTGTGTCACTCTTGCGGGAAACACGCAATATAATGCGTGTCGCGGATTTGGTAGCAATCTTTAATGGCGATCCTGGGTCGGCTACGCAGCAATTCCCGTTTCAACTCATACCAGCCGTTGAACATTTTCAACTCCTCTGCTAGGTGGGCAAAGGTGCGTTTGACGGTACTCAACCGCCAGAGTTGTTGAAATAGGCTATCTGCCGACTCTAGCGATAGGTAGGCGTGGTCATTAAAAAATCTTTCAGCCATTCTGCGTGGTCTTGCACGCCCGCCATCGTCACCCCAAACATGCATCGCGTGTTGTGCGTTGAGAGTCTGGAGTTGATCTCTCCAATGGTCTAGCATGTCAGTTTTGTTTAGTTCGCTCATGGTCAATCTCCCGTGTGTTGTTGGGGCTTGTCCCCAACCTTGAATACTATTATATAGACTATTTAACTAATTACAAGTCTTTTTATGAACTTTGTTCTCCTTTGCTTCTTTTGAGTAAAATATTCATATTCATATGATCTGGTCGTCTCATGGTCTTCCATAGGTAATCAAAATCACTCATTGCATTACGGAAGCAACAATTTAGGTATTCTCCATACCTGTTATGCCAGACTTCATCTAGTGGTTTATCATCTAAAAAAGCAGCCTTCGCAATCTTGAAGCTTTTATACTCCAACCAGAACTTAGTCCTAGTAGAGCCAGTTAATGCACCAATAGCAGCGCGATACAGTAGAGTGTTAAAACAGTCTTTTTGCTTCCAGAACTCCTCTGCAAACTCATCTTGTGATAGATAACTACCATGTTGAGTTCCATCGATCATCTCTTGCGTGACACTCAAAGAGCCATGCCTTAGCTCAAAGATCTGCAATGCTAGGTCTTGTACTTCCACTTGTTCACAGTTGTGTGTCTTACAGAAAGCTACTGCATCCTGTCTATTGTTAATCGTATCACACTCTTCTGACATTCTAGCTGAACACTCTCTTGCTCTATCAAAGATTGCCTCCATCTCCTTACTGATCTTCTTTGGCTCATCTTTCACTAACTTCACTTCTCTCAATCTCATTGTCATACTCCTTGGTTATCAATCTCTAACTATCTCTATCTACTCTATACTATTATTTATCATAATACAAGTACTTTGCTCTATCTTTTTTTCTACTACCTACTACCTATTTTTCAACCCCACCTAATCCAACCCCACCTACCCCACACCACTACCCCCAATAGGACAAATAGGATGGGCTTGTCTTTTCAATCACAATCTGATAAACTCGATGTTATCTTGCCTCTGCTAGCCCAAGTGACGCAGAGGATAGCAAGCATGACAGCGAGTTTATCAGATTGTGATTGAAAATCCACAGCCCTGCCTCTATTTTTGCCCTACCAGAGGATACTGGGCAGGACAAAAGCAAGAACAGAGCAAGCCGCGGCTGGTCGCTTGCGCTAGCCGCTACAAAGAAAAGAGAAAAGAAAAGAAAAGGCAAAGACAGAAGCATCATTCCTCCCCCATACCCGTTAACCCTAGGACCAATAGGACCACCAACACATACCATGGTATGAAATGCAGTAACCAGCACACTAGAAACACTACACATAGACTGTGGATCCAGGCTATCATCTTATACCTCCTCTAGTTGTTCTAATCGATAATCTGCAAATTTTTCCATTAATAAGGTCATGAAAAGCCTTATTCTATGTCGAGCATGATGTAACCCGTAGCTGTTACGCTCTCCTTGGCGTAAGTCCTCTGCGTCATCAATCATCAGCAGTAGGATCCTTACCATGTCCTTAGAATGTCTATTCAGTGTGTCTAGAGCATGGAGAGCCTGGAGCAACTCACCTGCTGCTTTTTTCATGTTGCTATAATCCTGTTTTTTTTCAGCTGCTGTTTTTTGCCATTCTTGCAGTGCGTTGTTCTCCATGATGCTGTGAATGCGTAACAACTGAAAAAAACCTTTCTCGATATTCTGTTCCTTATGTTTTTCTATGGCGTTCAGCTTTGTCGCATCTTCTCTCATATGACGTCTCAGTGTGTCCAGTTCGTGTTCATTGTGTTCCATCTTATACCTCCTCTTGTGTTGTTGTAGCTGAGTTCATTCCCAGCTTTTACCAGTTAAAATAAGACCACTCACAATTAAAGCCCTGGACAGTCTCAAAGCCATTTTCTGTGATCGTGTCCACTGCATGGAGAATTTCAGCCTTAGTCTTAGTTGCGGCTTCAATCTTCAATACACAGTCCTGCAAAAGCATCCGATCTTGACCTAAGAGATAAAAATCGCCCTGTATCTCATCAGCTCTCAAATCGCCTCTCTCGATTCTCTCCATCACTAAATCATAGATATAATCTCTTCTTTTCTCATGCATCACCTGTAGCATTTTCTCTTGTTGCTCTTGTTGCCATTGTTCCATCTTCTTATACTCCTTGTTTGGTTGGTGTGTTGTGCTCTCAGCCTGCTTGTTGAGTCTTATTCTGATAGGGCAATTTGTAGGACCAGGTGTCGATCTGGTCATATCTTGCAGATATGGTCGTGTATTTTTCATAACACGGGTTTTCACGTGGTGTAATGTTCAGCAGATCTCTCACGTCACGAATCAGAGTTGTAATTTTATGGCATAACTGGACATAATCGTCATCATGTCTTTTTATTTTTTCATCATTGGCAGTCGTCATCACCTGCTGAAAAATGTCTTGTGCCTGTTCTATGACGCCTTTTAATAGCGTCTTAAAACCTGTACTGTGTCGATAGGTGATGGCGTGACGCTCTGCAATGGCGTATCTTGCATACTGAACCATCATGTCGGCTTCTTGCAATACTAGAGCCGATGAGCCTCCGTATCGTGTGACGTTGGACCAGGATAGCGCTAACCTACCCCATCTCTCCTGTATTGCGTTGATCTCGATTCTTTCACCAAATGCTACTAATTGTCGTCCTCTCATAATTACACTCCTTTTATTGTTAACACACTCTTAACCTTTTTTTAGACCGCAGTATTCTGCGTGAAATTGCCAGCTATAGTCCCACGCATCACGATTCACATAATCATCGTAATACCCATGACTGGTGGAGATGCTTAACATCTTCATCATTTGATAGATACGATCGGTTACGCTGCTACACCATAGCTCAAAGCTTTTAAGATCTTGGTGTTGATCTGCAAGAATTGCATTCAATATCTCATGTTGAATGAATACGCTTTCATTTTTCATCCAGGACAAGACCTGGATAAAATGGTCACTATTAGCCTGTTTCAGGCATTCTGTAGCGTGTTGTGCTATGTTTTTAGCATGGCTCATGGTCACACTATAGCCACCAGTATTCGTGGTGATTTCAGCCCATTCTGAGGCTAATGAACACCATAGCTCCTGTAATGTATTCAACTCTAATTGTTCTCTACTGTCATTCATTGTTCATCTCCTTTGATTGTTTTTTTTTTGGGGTAGGCATTCACCTACCCCGGCTTTTTTTAGACTGCTTGTCTGTAGACCAGCTGATATCGATAATAGGTCTGATATTGTGGATGCTGATCGGAAATTTTCAACATGTCCATCATATTATGGATATGACCTGTAATAGCCCTGCACCACTTCACATAGTCAGCACTATCATTGCGTTTGAGTGCTGACAATGCCTGTTCACCACGATGAATTATGCCCTGAGACTGTTCATGAATCCATATGATCAGTTGAGCAAAACCTTTACTATGTTCATAGGTTTGGTCTTCACGTTCACCTAGAGCCTCTAGAGCATACCGGGCATACCGGGCATATTTAGCCATATTGTTTGCATATTTCATGGCTAGATCCAGCTTACCATCAGTCCTTCTGACATATGACCATTCAGTCGCTAATTTACTCCACATGGTCTCCAGCGTCTTTTTTTCGACCTGTTCTCCAAATTCTATCACCTGCGCCCTAAATTCTCTAACTTGTTGACGATTCATCATTACACTCCATTGATTGAAAAAAATTAGTTGTGTTGAAGCCGGTAGGAGCCGGCTCCATTTGGTGATCTAGCTTGCCCGTTGAGTCCTGTTCTGATATGGTAATTTATAGTACCAGGTGTCGATATGGTCATATTTAGCCGATATTAGCTTGTATCGTGCATAATAAGCATTGTCACTAGGTGAAATATGCATTAAGTCACGTAGATCACGGATCATAGTTGTAATGCTATGGCATATCTCAACATACTCGTCATGCAGTCTAGTGATTTTGTCATACTCGGCATTCATGACCTGATCGATAATATTGCTAGCTAGTGTCCTGACGCCTGATAGCAACTGCTGAAAACCAGTGCTCGTATGCCGTTCTGCCATGACATATTGAGAATATTTAGTCAGGCGGTAGGCGTGTGACATTACCCTGTCAGTTGATCCACCGTTTGTAGTGAATCGACACCAGGCACTAGATAGATCACTCCATCTCTCCTGTAGTCCGTTGAGTTCCAAACTCTCTCCATACGTGCGTAATTCTGTTCTGTTCATAATAAATCTCCTGTTTGGTTGAAAAAACTAGTACTATTATAACATTTTTTTTATGACATGCAATGATTATTAATGATTGTACATTGACTATGTCCACTTAAAAAATGTAATTTTTTGGTCTTTCACGATCTCGAAGCCGTCAAATTTCATTGAATCTAGGGCGTGTTGCGCCTGTTCTAGATCGTCAGTTTGGCGGTGGATATCGAGCATAAAACTAAAAATCTCTTCATCGGGCTCTTGCGTCAGCCATAAGCCATCGTCAATGTCTTTAAATAACTCACCATTGAAGGCATTTTGGATCAACTGGTCATAGATCCAGTCGCGTTTATCTCTATTGAAATGGTCATTCTGTAAAATTGTTAACCAGTCTGTCATAATTCATCTCCTTTTTGGTTGAAAAAAACTCTTATAAAGACAGGTTTTAAGTTCTGTCTTTATAGCAGTTTTTTTCGGGGTCAGGGCGTAAACCCTAACCCCGGCTTTTTTTCAGCAATCCTGCATGAACACAATAGCGTCACTATCAATGATTGAATAATAGCGTTCGTATTCAATGTAATAGCCATCTTCTGGATCTTCATCACGACATTTCGCAAATTGTTTCTTCAGGGCGGTCCAGTTTGGGAACACGATCATTCGTTCCCAATTTTGGGTAAAATCTTGAGTTGAATCACTATAGCTCACAATCAACTCAAACAGGTCATTACGTGATTTGAGTCTTGGTAGCTCTCGTTCCATTTCTCGATAGAATGAATCGCAAGTTCGTGTTCTATAGATCTCCTGTTTTTCTGCATTTAGATTAACATTGCAATCTAAAATTCTTAATTTTTCTTGCCATGCATTGAGCATCGTGTTTTTGTTGATTTTTTTCATAATCGTAATCTCCTAGTTGTTGAAATTGAAAAAACTAAACATAAGATCATTATACAGGTTTTTTTATGGTATGCAATAGTTTTTTTCATCTTTTTTCATCTTTTTTTCATCTTTTTTTCAGCAGTTCAAAGCCGTAACATATTTTTACTAGCAGGTCAACTATCATTTTTTTTAAGCCGTAACATATTTTTACTAGCAGGTCAAGTCTTGATTTTTAGGTAAAAAAAAGGAAGGTCTTGCCTTCCTTTCTCTTCCTTTATCGCCTTATCGCCACCAGCTACAGTAGACATGATCAGAAATGTGAAACCCTTTTGCGGTCATGGTCTTAACAGCGTAGAGAATTTCTGAAAAGCTTTTGGAGGCTTGATCGATTGCATCAACACAATCTTGAATTAATAATGCAGGGTGTCCAAAACAGAAAATCTTATCAGCGTCTTCATCATAGTCTAGACAATTCTTACCTAATAGCTGATCGATGGCTTGATCAAAGATGAAATCTCTTTTTTTTTCTGCTATTGCGTCCAGCATCTCGTCTTGTTGTTTTTGTTGCCATGGTTCCATAATCGTAATCTCCTGTTTGGTTTTAGTCGAGAAGCTCGACTAATAGAGCTATTATACAGTTTTTGGCATGATATGCAAGTCTTTTTTGCATTTTTTTGCATCTTTTTTCAATCTTTTTTCAGTTCTAGTCGTGATGGTAGGCGTGATTTTTAGCTTTTTTAGTGCTAATCCTGTTTAAAGGCTCAAAATTGCCTTCTAAGCGTGTTTCTTGTTTTCATTTATCATCGGGTTAGGTCGATTTTTTAACAGTCTTAAAAGGGCTGTATCAGCCTGGTTTTTTTGGCATTGAGTGCTAGTCAGGTGGTCTAGCATTTTTTTTCTCGATTGTCAACTATCATTTTTTTCAAGCCCTAACATTTTTTTACTAGCAAGTCAACTAGCATTTTTTTGCAAGCCCTAACATTTTTTCTGATCAATTGCAAGGGCTTGATTTTTTATAATTGGTCAGGTCATGATCCAGTCATGACATGATCTAGCATTTTTTGACTAGCTAGTCAAGGGCGTGATTTTTAGGCAAAAAAAAGGAGAGTTGTTAGCTCTCCTTCTCCCTCCTGGTTTTGCTTTTTTCAGTCTTTGGGCAGGGCGACTACAAAAAATTCTTTTTCATCATCGTCGGTGTCAATGATTTTAGGATTTTCATAGTCGATATGCTGATCCTGCATTGTTCTAGCGTTAAAATCTTCTATGGTCGGAAAAAATTGCAATTTTTTAGCCATATTGAGCATCGCTGTATAGGATTTCGGATATGCATTCAGAATTTTTACTGCTATGTTCAGGCGTCCAGTTGCGGTCAATTCAGAAAATCTTTTTCGTAAAACAGCTCTCATCTTAGTAATCGCCAAACAATCAGGGTAATACTGGTAGCGGTTTTGGTTTTGTTCTTCAATCATTTTCAATCTCCTTTTGGTTAGAGCTAAGCAAAAACTTAACTTTCAATAGTCATTATACAGGTTTTTTTATGCAATGCAAGCTTTTTTTCAATCTTTTTTCATCTTTTTTTCATCTTTTTCAATGTTTTTTTCAGTTGTTCTGATGGTCGTTTTGGTTGATCCAGGCCTGGTCGTGATTTTTTATTGGATCGTTGGTCGGTCGTTGGCGGTCCAGGCATGCAAAAAGTTGATGTTTTTTGGTGTTTTGGTTGGTGGTTTGGGTTGTGATTTTTGGGGTGATTTGCTTGAAATGTTGATAGGCGGTAGGGTGTTAGTAGCCCGCCAATAAAAAAATCGTG
>WLWH01000265.1_pt1 | contig 44687 bp, 41 predicted proteins | sample 6712741 | NCBI WGS metagenome assembly WLWH01 (sample SAMN12718694, study PRJNA515312) | sponge metagenome | isolation source: marine sponge | host: Mycale hentscheli | place: New Zealand: South Island, Marlborough, Capsize Point | collected 2003-05-01 | reverse complement strand
GGATCGTGACGTGGATGTTTATTACGCGTAAAGTACTCAGTTATATGTTTCTTGGGTAGCGCCATTTGAGCAGATATTATCATAATTACAAAAAATAAACTTACTACATTTCTCACAGTAAAAAATAATTCACCCAAATAATAGTAAGCGCAAATAGCAAAAACTAAAAAGTTGACTGTGTACGCAATTAATTTTGCAGGCCAAACAATACCGCCAAAAAAGTCAGTCATAATAACCCAATATCCGTATCCAATTAAAAAAACAATAGGTGATAAGAATATTGCTGAATACCAAAAATTATCTATCCACCACTTGCTAAATAACCTGCCATTTATTTGAAGCCAAACCAATATATGACATATAATCAACATTAATATTGCAATTAAAACTTTCATTTTTTAAATCCTGATTAGCTTATCATAATTATGCTTGTTTTTAAATCAAATCAATCACAGTATCGTAATGTTACAAAATAAAAGGGTAGCAAAAGCTACCCTTGTGAAAAACTTATATTTCTTTTATTAAAAGACTATTTTTTAGATTTTTTAGATTTTCGTGCTGCACGAACGCCTCTAAATTTAATTGCAAATCTACGATCAGAATTTAAAGTTGCAATTAAATCATCTAAGCGATCATCAGCTTTAACAGCTACATTTAAAGCAGTGTTTCGAGCGTTTTCGCGCAATTCAGAAACAGAAGCTTCAAGTCTGTCTCTTAATTCAACTTTCTCTTTTGAAATCTCACCAACACGTCTTGCTAACGCATTGACTTCTTTTTGCAAATCAGCAATTTGTTTTTCAAGTTTTGTGTGGTCGTAAGATTCCACTTTATTCTCTACAGAGGTTTTAACAATGGCAGCTTCAATTTCAGGCTTCGTAGTTGTAGTTGTAGTTGCAGTTGTACTAGTTGTTGTTGATTTTCTTTTTCTAGGCATATGAATTTCTCCTGTAATAATTAATTATACAATATAATCTTAAAATGTTTAAAGGTGCAAGTTATGAAGCAAAAAATTATCACTAACTCAAAAATCCCGCAAAGATTATCTCTATTTATTGATGTATACGCAATTACATTGTATCCTTATGTATTTATTAAAGATGAGGGAAATCCTACTGTTATTAACCATGAAAAGATACATTTAGAGCAACAGAGAGAGCTCTGGTTGATTGGCTTTTATTTTCTTTATATATTGTATTGGTTAATTGGAAAAGTTAAGGGAATGTCAAATACGGGCGCTTATCATTCTATTCCGTTTGAGCGTGAAGCATATGAAAATGACGAAGATGAAGAATACTTGAAGAATAGAAAGCGCTTTGCTTGGAGAAGTTATTAAACTTCAGACATTAACTTATTAACTACTTCAGTTTTGTTTTTAATTTCTTCTTCTGTCTTTACAATACGCTCTCTTAATTTGCGAATTCTTTCTTTTTTCTGCTCAATAACTTTTTGAATTAATTGAATTCGTTCTTTTTTGTTGTTGATAATTTCTTGACGTGCTGTACGTTCTTCAGGTGTTTCATCAGCAGGTGTTTGTTCCTCTTCAACTTGCTCAAGCAAAGCAATTTGAATTAATTCTCGAATAGTATTTTCGTTTAACATAAATCAATAACCTCTATTACATTTATTAATTATAACTTAACATTCATTAATAAAAAAGGGAGCTCAAAGAGCTCCCTTAAAATTATCTAACGATTTAGGACTAGATGATGTCCATATCCAAACAAGTAACTGTTCCGTAGAAGTCAGCGCGAACCATCTTCTTACCGTAACGAGTCATAACACCTTTACGTGGTGTGAAATCTTCTGGAGCGAAGATTGTAGGTGTAACAATGAGAGGTACGTAAGGAGCATATACATAACCTGTTTCAAGGTAAGAGCCACCTTTGTAACCAACAAGGATCTTGTTACGTGGGAAGTAAGGATCTTTGTAAACGGTGAAACGATTAGAAAGAGAACCGATAGAAGCTGCACCAAGACTGAACTGACCAGAAACCTGACCTTGTCCATCAATCTTAAGAGAAGGCTTGTAAAGAACTGAAGCTTCAAAAACTGTAGCAACTTCTGGTGAACAAACGATGAAGTTTGCAGAACCACGAAGTGTCTTTCTGTGGATTTCGTTAGCAACGTCGATGATGGTCTCAACAAGAGTCTCATACCATTCGCGAACTGTACCAGTGAATGAAGGACCAATGGTACCAGCACCACCAGGAACTACCGCTTGACCAGTTGCTTTGTTAACGAATTTACCTGGAGCACGTGACCAGAAGAAGTTAGCACCACGAGCTTCAACAAGAAGGTCGTTAAGGATTTCACGATCGATTTCAAGAGCAATTTGCTCAGAAAGGATTTGTGTAAGCTCAACTTCAGCGTCAAGTGAGTGGTAAGCATTAAGATCTTGTGCAAGTTCTGGAGACCAACGCGCACGTAACTTACGTGTGGTTGCAGTAACTGCGATAGACTCGATCTTGATGTCGATTTCAGGAATAACTGGATCAGGATCTGCGCCGAAGTTAGACTCGAATGAAGGAATGGTAAGAGTTGCACCACTTGTAGGTGTTGCATCCAAAGAGTCAGCAATTGCGTAAGAACCGGTCATGTCAACCATAAGGTCAGCAACTGAAGTAGCAGCATCAAGAACACCAGATACAACAAGAAGAAGCTTTCTGTCGGATTCGTTTACGAAAGGATTCGCGTTGAAAGTGTTTGTTCCCGCATCCCAGCTACCGATTTGGTTAAGTCGACGAACGTTAAGAATAAGACGACCATCTTGTACTTCAGAATCAATTGGGTAAAGACCACCAATTTGAGTTGCTGCTGTGGTTACACCTGCGTTAGAAAGTGCAAATGACTTAACGTTTGTTACATCAAAGTTAACAAAGTCTGAATCAGAAGCATCAAGGATCAGCGCATTGTAAGCATGTGTCTGCGCATCGACACGACGGCTAATCTGTACATCAAACTGAATTAATGCACCATCAGAACCGGTGCCAGAAAGTGAAGCACCGTTTGCTTGAAGAACACCAACAGAATCGTATGTACCAGAAGCAACAAGTGTTTGAGGTACTGAAGAAGCACTGTGAACTTTTGAGTAAGTAGCACCTACAAGGTCATATTGACCACCTGCAGCTGAAGCACCTTCACGAATAGAAGCGCCGGCTGGGCCACCATAAATTGAGTTTCCAGCAGCGTAAGTAGCAGCTTGATTATCAACAGTGTTATTTGCATTAAGATCATTAGCACCACCAACGTCTGAACCGTAGGTATAATCGAGGTAGAAAAGAAGACCTGATGGAAGACTCATTGGCTGAATAGAAACGAGTTCATTGGCAACCAATCCACCGAATACACGACGTACGATTGGGAATGCAATATTGGTGAAACCTTGGAGGTCACCAGAACCAGCCAAAGAACCAGCACCAGTAGAGATGCTGTTTGCTTCACGAAGAAGTTGTGAAGCTTGATTCTCGAGAAGACGAGACATTGTTTCGCGACGTTGATCATCAAGGCCACGGAGTAGACCGGTACGGGTCCACTTTTCAACAAGACGAAGACCATCAGCGCCAACATTGCGTTGACGGATACCTTCAGTTAGTTGATTAAGAGTAAAAGTTTTAGACATTTTCTATATCTCCATAAATAGTGAAAAAATTTAATTTATTTGTTTACAGTCCTGCAAGCTTTGTCCAACGACCAACCTCTGCAACAGTACTATTTTTAGCAGATGCTGACTGAGTTGTTCTAGAGGAACCGCCTACATTTCTTGATTCATTAAGTGTTTTACCTTTTCTTGTAGAGAAGGTTTCTGTTAAGCTCTTGTAAAGAGTTTTTGCTTCTTGCAAATTATCTGCTTTATCAAGCGCTTTAATGATTGACTTCTTCTGTGATTCGTTAAGCGACTTATTTTGAAGAAGCTTATTAACGTAGAGAAGTTTAGCATTAAATAAATTGAGATCTTCCAACTGCTCACGGAGAGTATTTACTGCACTCACGTATTTATTGAGTTTCTCATTCAAAGCTCGATTTTTGCGGCTTTGGTGACGTAATTGACGTCGCATTTCTAAAAGTGTTTTTGGAGGATTGGTGAAAGAATCTTGTCCTTCTTTACCGCCACCGAATGCGCCTGATGTTCCGGCGTTTCCTTTGCCTTTTCCGCCAAAGTGGTGTTCCATATCCTTTGCAATTCCTTTGCCTTCACGAAGTTGATCGCGTACTCTAGCTAACTCTTGCTTAAGCATTTGAGGATCGATTTCAAAAACTTCGTCGAGTTGTTCAGCTTCTTCAGCTTCAACTTCTTCTTCAGCTTCTTCTTCACCACCAAACATTGCTGCAAAATCAACCTCTTCTTCGGCTTCAGGCGCTTCTTCGGCTTCAGGTGCTTCCATTTCTGGAGCTTCTTCATCAAGCCCTAGATCTTTCATAAGATCTTCAAGTTCTTTACGAAGATCATCTTTGCTGATCATGTCTTCAGTTTCAGGTTCTGCTTCTTCAGCTTCTTCTTCAACTTCAACTTCTTCTTCTTGCTCATTAAGCATTTCGTAAAGTTCTTTAAGTTCTTCTTCAGACATGTCGTAACCCTCATCTGATTTTTCCATTTCATCCATGTGATCCATTTCATCCATGGTTTCGTTTTGATCTTCAACAGCCTCACGCAGCATCTGAAGATCTACTTCGTAGTATGTGTCCTTAGACATTTTCTTATTCTCCCTTGCTTTATTATTATTTATGCTAGCGTGTTCTGTATGATCAGAACTTTCATTATTAGCAACTTCAAAAAGCTTTTCTCTTTCGCTTTCTGTAAGATTTTCTAGAGCAGATTTTAAAGAGCTTGCTAACTCTTCTTGAGATTTGCTTTCTGAAAGAAAGTCCTCATCAAAATTATTGTTTAAGAGACCGAGTAAAGAAGCTATAGCAGTTTCATCCAATGCAACTTCTTCTTCAGAAATTTCTTCATCGACTGCTTCTTCTTCTGACATCTCATCATTTTGTTCTAGTAACTGCTGCTCAATAAATTCTCTAATTCGAGGTGTTACAGTTTCTAATATAGCTTTTTTAGCATTTTCTTCTGCAACTTCTTTAATTTTTCTCGCATCTGCGATTGCTTCTTCATATAACGATTTTGTGCTCATTGAACTAACACTCCTACTTTCTGAGATTAATTATTACGATAAATTCCAAAAATCATATCAAAAATAACTATTCTTCCTCAATTTGCTTTAAAACTTGATTGACTCTGTTCTGTTGTTTTATATAATTCCTGGCGACGGGATCCATGTTAAATAATTCGTACGAATTAAAAATTGGTTCATCATCTTCGTCATGGCGGGGTAATGGCTTTCTAGAGGTACCGTATTGTGTACCAGTATAAAAATAATTACCTGTTGTTTTGAAGGCTTGATCAGCATGCCCAGAGCCTATTGCTGGACCATCAAATTTTTTTGTTACGCCTGTCATTGACATCAGTTTAGATCTACCAATTTGTGGTGATATCCCTTTTACTGCTGTATTTGTAAATTTAGATTGTTCTAAAACAGCTTGGTTTTTTGTAAGTGTCCTACTATCTGTACTAGCTTGAGCTCCAAAATCATTTTTGTTAACATGTTGATCTATGGTCGCTGCAATTTTTTTCAAAACTTTTTCTGGTACGTCTAAATCTTCAACAGAATATTGTTCATCATCTGCATATTGATCGGGTTCTCTATAAATACCACCCATCGATCTTTCATTACCTGCTGTAGATCCTAAAACAGGATCTTTCCCAATCCTTAAAGAACCATACCCACCGCCAGGGTGGGTATCGTAATGATTAGAACCAATTGTAGGTGACTGAACGTACATTAATTTTTACCGTCTGATCCTTGATATGATCTTCCTGATATATAATTTCCTAATGTACCTTGTCTAGCAATTTGTTCTGCGGTTTTTGCAGGTGAAGTTGTTCCACCAAGACCGGTACCAAATTGTGTTTTTTGATCAGGTCCTCTAAAGTCACCTTCATAAACAGGTTGATCAGCAGGATTAATGCTACCAGGCCCGGGAGAAGTTAAATTAGGTGTATATGGCGTTGATGGTAATCCTCCGCCACCAGTCTCAACTTCATCTAGGTTAGGTGCATTAACAAAATTAGGATTAAATAAGTTAACACCATTCCCACCAGTAACTGTACCATCAAGCACTAACTCTTGGAAAAGTTTTCTTCTTTCATCGTCTGATATTTCGCCTTTATAGATTGGTGAAGCACTAAATGCTGATTTAGCATTTTTAACTTTACTAGCGCCTAAAGGCTTATCTGGGGGTACAGGTTGTTGTACTATAATTTGTCTTTGTTCTGGCATTTTCTATCTCCTATCTTTTATCTTTTAGACTTAACGCTAACTTTCTTTTAACTTCGGAGATTCTTTGAAGCTTTGCTTTTAATTCTGCTTCTTTGATACCTAATTTTTTAACATAATCAATTTTGTTTACTAAAGCTGAAGCATACTCAGATGCATCTTTTTCTTCTGCTTTATTAGTAATGAGACCTAACTTTTCTAACTTTGCTTTCTCTTCAGAAATAATTCTTTTTAACAATTCAGGGGTTAATTTTTGAAATTTTTTCATTAAACACACTCCAGTGAGACACAAATATATTTATCACTTAAAAAAAGTATTTGTCTATTTTTCAGCAAATGCTAAAGTTGCCCACTTAGATGCTGCATCACCGCCAAATAAATCTTCGGGTCTAGACTGTGCAACTTTTAAAGAATATGCATCAGTGGCCGCCGGAGTAGCTCCTGCGGGTGACTTAGATTCTGCAGAAAGCTGTTCTTGAAGTGTAGTCATTGCTGTATCTTTAAATATTTCGCTTAGAATCGGATCTTGTGTTAAGTTAGATGCTGTATTCTCAACATTCTTTTGAAAATTATGATTAGCAACAATTCTTGAATCTTGATCTTCATCAACTGATTCATTTTGACTAACTTTTAAAGTATCTAAATATTTCATCCTTTGCTTCAAGGATTCTAATTCAGAATTCCTATTTCTAGTTGGTCGCTTATATTGATCTTTACTAATCGATCTTCTAGATGGCCTAGAATTAATTTTCTTACTTTCAACAAGTGTATCAAAAGAAGAGTTTAAACCTTCAGACAATATTTCTAATAAACATTCTTTGACGATTCCTTTTAAATCGTCTCTACTCAACTTTGCCATTTCTAATTACCACCTTAAAATGTCATTAAATATTCTATCAATTCTATCTGATTTGTTAAAAACCTTATTTAATTCTTTTGGTGATATTGTTTTTCCTTCTCGTAACATAAATGCACCGGGTGTACTAGGTTCTGAAACCATATCAAAACAAATCAATTGGAAATCATCTTGAACTATTTGACTGTCGCCTTGACGACTAGTTGAACCAACGCCTCTTGAAGATATTCCTAAGGTTACACCACTTTCAATTAAAGACTGAATGATTTTTCCGCTTGGTGTATCTAATATTTCAATAATACCATAAACGTCGTCACCTTGCATTCTTGCTTCTTTAACAACATGACTTACATTTTTTAATTCAACAACTGAAGAATCTGGGTGATCGCATTCACCCATTGCTCTATTTTCTTGAATTAATTTTTGATAATTCATTATTTCTCTTTCAAGAATTGATCTAGGGTAGACTCTTCCGTTTTGATTTAGTGTATTAGCTCTTTGAATTATTCCACGCAATAATAACTTTCCATTATTGACTTCTCTTGATTCATTGATCATATCTTTTGTGAGTGTAATAGGACACCACTCAGTTAATAATTTAAGTTCAGACATATCGTTACCCGTTTTGTATTTCTTCTTTTAGTTTAGAGACTGTTAGATACTTTGATATTAAATCATCATTAACATCAGCTGTGTCTAAAGTATTGATTCTTTCTAAAATAATGTCTATTTTAGTATCTAAAAATTTATTTTGATTCTTACTCTTAAACTTCGCAAGCGTATTAACTGTTTTAGACTTAATTTCACTTAAAAATTTTGACATATGATCAGGTTCTTCGTTTAAAATAGCATATGCTTGAATAATTTTACGTTGCTCATCATTGAATTCATGTTTATACTTTTCATTAATCTTTTCTGACATTATCTTAAAGATTAATGCATCATGCTCAGAGACGTCTTTGTTTTCACTGACAATTTCAATTTTTTCTGTAATCAACCAGTCAGATATTTTCTTTTCATAATCTATCATTTTAGTAAAATTACTATCATCACCTTTTCGCCACTCATTGAACAATGTTTGAATTGTTGCATATGTTGTATACTCAGGAATTGAGCGGTAATAAAAGTTATTGTCGTTAAGTTTGTAATTGATATCTTTAATCAAAGCAGACTTTTCTTTTTTAAGCACGTCTGAATTGGTGTTTCTACATGCTTGTTTTGCTTCTTGCAATATTGCTGAAGCAACATGGCTACCACTAACAGTTGATTTAGACAAAGCATTAAATATTCTAAATTCTTTGTACAGTTCTGTACCTATTTTAAATCTTTTTTCAATGATATTTAAAGCTTTTTGTGCGTCATCTTTTCTGTTTTCAATTAAACAGTTAGAGATGTAACGAAGCAAAAGTTCGTAAATTATACCTACATTTCTTTTTTTGTTGTGTTTACTCATCTTCTTCCCCTGAAGAATTTTTTGTCTCAGAGATTACTGACTTCTTTGAATTCCCAAATAAGCCATTCATTTTATCTAATGTTGATTGTAATTGATTTGTCATTTGTGCGTTTTTAACCATAGACGTATCTAAGTATTCTCCAATACTAAAATCTTCCACTTCTGACAAGTTACGTAAAGGATTAACCTCACCCTTCATATCAGCTTTTAATGATTTCATACCTGAAACATCGCCCCTCATTGTATTTGCCTTAGGTAACCTATTCATTGCAGCAAAGTCATGGAATCCAGCCTGTGCAGTTGTTTGGTGTTTTCTGCGCTTTTCTTTGTAATCACCTTGCCAATCTTTTTGAAACTGTTCAAACTCTGTAAGCTCTTCAGAATCAGAATCAGAATCTTCATTAAGCGCATTGTCAAACTCTTTTAAAGCATTTTGAATTTTGATCGGTGCTTCTTCGTCTTCTAAAGAGTTAATCAAACTATTAGTTTCAGATAACGCGGCTAAGTCTAACGAAGGTGCTGTACCAGTACCCGGGATTCCTGTACCACCTGATTCAATCGATGTAGTTCCGGGTGATAATGAGGTGTCACTAACCTGTACAGATTCAATTTCCAATTCTAATCGTTTGTCATCTTTCAAACCCTGATTAATAGCTGCAATTTCTTCATCAGGTAGTCTTAAAATATTCTTCTTGACCCAGTATTTATCAACTAAACCAGGGGTACCAAGCGCTGCCTGTGCAATTTCAAACCTTGTTCTAAATAGCTCAAGCTTTTGTTGCTGTGCAATTGTTGAAGGATTTGAAAGTTTGAGTGTAAAGTCTAACAGCTCTTCACCTTCATAACCATTACAGTAAAGATGAATAATTGCAATCTTATTCATTTCAGCTAATATTGTGCGCTGTATTCTTGCAATTGTTCTACTAAATCGAATATCTTCTTGAGAAAGGGTTGCTTTAGCGCCTAAGCCCTCATCATAACCTAAATAAGCTTTTGGTATTTTTAAAGCAGCAAACAGTTTCTTTTGAATATATTCAACGTCATTTGTTTCGCCAGCCATGGTACCACCACCCAAGGTGTCAATTTTAGTACCAGATTCTCCACCACGTACGGGTATATAATAATCTTCGTCTACACTTAAGGGATTGTATCTTAAATCAACTCTACCTGTGTTCTTCTCAACCACAGATGATCTTTTAAGACTACTTTGAACTTGTTCCATATAGTTGGGTATATCTTCAGGAGGAACGTTTCCAACGTCAACGTAGAACACCCTGCGTTCTGGTGCACGTATAACCCTGTAGACCAACATTGCATCTTCTAAAAGAATTAATTGACGCCAGATTCTTCTTGCAGGTTCTAGCACAGATGAACCGTACGGTAGAAATGCATCGTTACCCAAGAGTCGCATATGTGACACTTGCCAGTTTTCTAAAACCTGATTACCTTGCGTTACCCATCGAAATCTAACAGCCATTGGATCGTTAGGGTCAAATCCTTCTTCTCTTTCAACTTCTGATATGGGTAGCGGAAAAGCATTGATTACACCATATCTAGGGCTGACATCGTTAAATAGAAAAAAGTCACCATACTTTACAAGATTTCGAATCCAAGCCGTCATATTGAAATCAATATTAAGGGTATCATAGAATAAATCTTCAAGAATTTCTCTAATTTTAGAATTTTCAGAATATATGTGCAATGTTTTACCATGCTCATCTGCTGCAACAGATTCTTCTGCATATATATCTAAAGCACTAGCAATCTCAGGTGTGTATTCCATCTCACTAAAGTCAGAATATCTTGCCATTCTATCATAAGTTCCGTATGCAGACATTGCTGCACTATAAACTTGAGATTGATTCTTTCTAAATATTTCAAATGCTGAAGATGGTGATCCTTTTGCATCAAAATCTTTTACATTACGCTTAATTACCGGGCCACTTCTAAATAGTTTAGTCAGTCTTCTGAATAAACTGGCACGAGTTTGGCTTTCGTCTGCCATTTTTTACCTCACTTTAATATCCAAGTCATATCTGATGGTATCTTACTGCGTCTTCCAATATTTTTTATATCAGTTTTCACAATTGAAGAATTACTTTGTTTAGACTTGGATGTGTATATCCCCATAGGGTTAAGTACCACATCAGGAGTGTCCTGATATGTTGTTGTTTCTCTTTTCATTGCTGTTAACATTGCTTGATTTAATTGCTTAGAATTCTTACTATAATCAGCATTAGCATCGTATAACCAGACACCAATTGCTAAACTCATTACTAAGTCATCATGGAATCCAGAACGTGCTTTAACTTTACCACTTTGCCAAGTAAAGACTTTTAATTCTTCATAGAATCTGGACGAATAAGATATTAACTGTTTGTTTCTAATAACTTCCTCAAGTTTTGCAAGAATAGTACCTCTTGATTTACCGTTAGTATTGAATCCAGCAGTTTCAGGTGTCGAAGTAGGCACATAATCACCGATATATACAGCCTTCTTTTTTCTATAATATATTTTAGGGTATCTAAGCTCTTGTAATTTTAAAATTGTAGCAAAACCATAACTATTGTTCTCAGGACAAACTAGTGCTTTGTTATATTTTAAACCAAACTCATTAATCAACTCAGCAAAAGTATCTGGTCTAATCTTACCCTTGTATTCAGCAACAACTTCTCCAGTTTCAACATCTATAATATGAAATGTAGAATAATCCTTAGCATCACCTCTAGCAACATCTGCAGATAAAACATAAGTGTGTTCTGATAATGGGTATTTCCATATCCACACATTCATATCATAACCTGCCCTATCAACAGGTGGTTGCACTAGTTTCCTTAACCATAGAATACTTTCGTTATCTAAGAAAGTGTCACCAGAGGTTGTGAAGTCACAAAGATATTCCTGGGCAATTTGTCTTTTTGACATGTTACCTGTCGTCTTATTAAACCATTCCTCGTCACGGTCTGGATGAACATCCCACATTAACTTAATAGGATTGAATTCATTAAGGTTTGATTCGGCCTCTGTATATAATTTGTAGTATTGTCCACCAACACCGTTTGGTGTAGAAAGAATAATAACACGACCACCAGTTGAAATCGTAGGATAAATACCTGTCCAAATAGTATCAAAGTTTCTTACGAAGGCAGCCTCATCAACAATAAGTAATGAAAGTGCTTCTGATCGCCCAGCATCTTCGGAAGTCGGAATAGCTTTAATAGAAGATCCGTGATTAAATTGTATTTGTTGTTTATTATTAGCAACAATTTCAGGCAACAAGAGCCAACCCGGTAAACTTCTTATCATTGTTTTAACTTTTGTAATAAAGTTTTGAGCTACACTTAACTTAGTAGCAATAATAAGAATATTCTTTTCTCTTTGAAATATAGCCATCCAAACAGAATAGGCAGCAACCAAAGTTGACAAACCTAACTGTCTAGACTTGAGTACAATATTAAATCTATTTTCTATAAATTGTTTTACACAATCATTTTGAAAATCATAGGTGTCAAAAGGAATTAACCCTCTGACTGGGTGCTGAATCCTCAGATATTTGTTGAAAAAATAAGCAGGATCCTTACCACATTTAATAATTTCTTGTACTTGTTTTGATTTCCCTGGTTTATTTGAAGCCATTACTCACACTTGAAGTTTATTCTTCTTCTAACATAAGCAGATCGCTTTGAGGAATAAGCAGAATAGTTAATAATTTCCAATTCAGTATTCTCGCTCCCTTTGATCTGATTACATTTAAGTGCTCTTCCGGCTTCTTCTTTAAAACTCTTTTTCATTTCTCGAATAAAAGCATCAATTCTTTGATCTAACTGGTCAGCAGATTTTTTAGATTCTACTTCTGAATGTCTAAAATCAACGAGATTGATTACTTCAATTCCCATAACAGACAATATTTCATCTTCCAATGAAGCCTTTATTGCGCTAGTAGCATTTGTTCCAGTGCTACCCACACCAAATGTATCATTTAAAATCTGTGCTAATATATTAACTTCTTTAAAACTAAGCATAACGGTTACTCTCCTACTCTTATTAATTATTAATTATCTTAAAATTATTCTTTCTTTGTGTACAATATGAATTTTAATCGACTCATCAGAAGGACGCCATCCTGCCAGCCAGTCTTCTTTTCTAGACTCTGCCCACTTTAAAAAACAATCGTGACAACAATTATATTCTTTCATTGAAAACTGATCTTCATAAGTAGACATCAGATAATTACAAACGGGACAAATCAATTTGCAGTTATTAAGTGTTGTTGACATAAGAATCTTTACCTTTTTTCATAATATCAAGTGTATTATCAACTGTATCTTTAATCATATCAACATGAGAAATAATTAAAATATTTCTAAACCATTTTTTCAAAGATTGTAAAAGTCGACTGCAAGCTTCAAGATTTGTTTCATCTAAAGCACCAAATCCCTCATCAATAATAAGCATATTAGTTTTAGACATAGTCGAAACATTGATTAACGCAACACGAATAGCTAATGATGATATCATCTTTTCCATCCCTGATGCTAATTCTACGATTCGCTTACTATCACCATAGTTTATAAATAGATCCATTGAATTTGAGTCTAAGTCAGCTTCTAGTTCAACTGTGAAAGAAACAACGCCCTGCAATATTTTTGATATTTCAGTATTGATTGCAGGTAACATAGTATTAATTAATTGTGTCGGGATACCCTTTTTAGAGACTGCTTGAGTCAAGACATCATAAACAGTTAACTCTTTTCTTATTCTATTATACTCTTTCTTTTGAGTTTTAAGATTACTGATTTGCTGTTCAAGCTTTGCGACATTAGAAACCAAGACATCTCTTTCTTTGTACGTTTGTTTTTGATCGTTCTTAAGCCTTGTCAATTCCTCTTGATACTTTTGTGTAATTTGATTTTCATCATTACTACGAAGCGCAACAGCTTCTTCATACTGACCTTGTATGCTTGGAAGTATATCATTTATATTTTCAATTCTAGAAGAAACCTGCGCTAATTCAACATCATATGATGAAAGTTTAATTTCCAGTTCAGCTTTTCGTTGAAGTATTTGATTATACTTCTCTATTTTTTCTTCTATACTTTCATCGGAAAGATCGTTAAACAGCTCTTCAAACTCATTAACTTTAGAAATAAGATTGACAACTTTTTCTTTTTGTTTGTCTATTCGCTGTTTGTTTTTATGTGAGTCTTTTATAAATCTGCATGTTGGAAACTGATCGCCACATGGGACTTTGCTTAATTTCTTTACAGACTTTTCAATATTATCTAATTCTCTTTTCTGTATTTCATAAGATTGTTTAAATTCGTAAAGCTTGCGTTCTATTTTTTTCTGTGCTCCGAGCTTCTTTTTTAATTCTTCTACGTTGAACTGATCTAGAAATTCAGAAACTTTAAATACTCTCTGTCTAGTATCACTAGTCTCATCTTTTATTTCTTCAGATCTTTCAATTTTAACTTTAAGCTCTTTACTCAAATTATTAAGACTGCTTTTAATGCTTTCAAATTGACTGTCTGTAATAATCTTATTAGGGGATGATTCATACATTCTTGATTTAACTTCATCAATCTGAACATCTAAATCATTAATAGTCTGTGTTAATAAACTTCTTTGTTCAGAATTATCTTGTTTTTCAACAATACAATCATCAATTCTTTCATCCCAGCTATTAGAAGCTAAAATTTTAGATTGTGATCTCACATCACTAGCATCTCTTTTAACCCTTTCATATATCTTGTCAAATACTCCTAGATCTAAGAAATTAGCTAAAATATTTTTTCTTGCTGTTGCTTTTTCTTTGATAAACGTATTCATCTCACCTTGTGAAGCCAAAGATGTCATTTGAAATTCTTCAGCAGTCCCGATTAATCGCCTAATAACTTTTTCTGTTGATCGTCTTTGCTCGTCAGACATATCTTCAGTTTCATTTCCCTCATCGTCAATTTTATAAAAATCAAGTGAAGTAGGTGCCCAAAGGTTTGTTTTTGTTTGCTTTTTGATTGTCTTTCTTTTGATTCTAAACTTATTACCACCTAACGTTACATCAACTTCGCAAGTACAGTTATTTTTTCTTGTATTAATAACATGAATGTTTTTAATGCTACCGCGGTCTGTTGTATTGAATAATCCGTATGCTAATGTACCGATTATTGAAGATTTGCCGCGGGCATTCTTACCAAATATACCAGTAATTCCAGGCAAGCTATCAAAATCAATAATATTATTTTCACCGTAAGAAAAAGTATTATCAAACTTCATTCTATTTATGGTCCAAGTAACGTTTCTCAATGATTCTTCTTCGTTTGTTATTTCTGAAAGATAAGCAGTTACTTTTTCTTTAACACTATCCAATACAGTTTCATCAAGATTAGCATCTTTGTAATAATCTGTGATGAGTGACATATGCACATCAGGATCCCTTAAATTTCTTTGACTCAAGTTATGCGTTTGAGTGCTAATTTGAGACATGTCAAAAGTTGTTTCCGTCTTAAAAACAACCTCTTCAGCACTTTTAAGACGCTTAAGATCTTGTTGAATTCTTTTTGATTCGACTTGTGTTATTGGAACTGATGATCGTATTCTAAAACGAGAACAGTCTGGATATGTTTTACAAGACCTGATTGTATTTTCAACTGTACCTGCCCAGTCAACTGTAATAAAAGGATTAGGGCTGTACAATCTATGAAAAGAAACATCAAAATCATTCTTTCCTCGTATATCCCAAAACAAAAAACCTTTGTCCGGATCTTCACCATAGTTCTGTTGAATTGTTGAACCACAATATGCTATAGTTTTCTTTTTATTTAAAAATTGTCTTTTATGTATGTCGCCTAAAAGCGCAAAGTCATAACCTTTAAAGAATCCAGACTCAATTTCCCCTTCTAATGACCAGTCTGTGTCTGTTAACGAACCTCTAACAGCACCGTGATACAAAGCAATGTTAACTTCACCTTCAACAGGCTTTACATCTTCCCAGTGCTCTTCATCAAAACAAGAAAAAACGCACCAATTAAAACCTTTAAATCCAGTTGGGTATACACCTGACTGTTTAAACAAATGAATATTATCTTCTTGAATTGCATTAATGATTGGTGTAATTGCATCTTGTCTATCTTTGTTCAATATTAACCCGTCATGATTACCCAGGATAACGTGTGTTGGACAAATAGAAGCTAATGATTTAAACCACCATATCAAGCTATCAATAAGTTCTGGTGAGATTCCTTGTGTTTTAGAGTGTACAATATCGCCACCAACGTAAATGATATCAGGATTTAACTTTTTAACATCGTTAAAAAAGTCTTTAAAAACTGCTATGTATTCCTCATGACGTGTTAAACCGCGCCAATGAACATCAGCAATGTGTGCTATTTTCAAAATAACCTCGCAAATAAAAAGAAGAACGTATCTAATTGTATAGTGTGTTCTTTAAAGTTTATCAATTAAAGTTTCATACTTACAACTGTATCTTTCTTGTCGTGTGGGAAGTAAAGCTTACACCCGGGTTCTAGAACCCAGCATCTTTGACCAACCGTTGAACTAGGTTTGGGTGCCATACCATCTGTTAAAACAATGTAACCGTCAAACCTACCAACATTTTTCCTGTAATGCTGCTCAACGCATTCAAAGCATGTACCTCCGGTGCGAGTTCTAAATGGCTTAACATTTCTTTTACCTTTTCTCCAAACATACTCACTTTTTTCATCGACTGACGTATCAAAAGTATAGATGGTGATTGTTACATTTTTTGCTAATTTTTCTAAAGTGCCGAAGAATAATGTTAGTGTATCAGCAGTTACAGAACCTGATTGATCAATATAAACAGCTAAATTAGAAGTATAACTTTTATGTTTACCCGGATGGATGTACGGATACTTTCGATTAATACGTCGATGAGTATTTGATTTATTAGCACGTTGTCTTCTGCCTACAAAGTTTAGCAGTACTTTTTTCCAATCAACAGAATCATTGTAAAGCTTACGAAGCTGTTCTCTTACTTCAGAGCTTACAGTACCCCAACTGTTTTTTGAATCAGCATCCTTTACAGCTTTGCCAACCATATCCTTGATCTTTCCTTCGATGCGCTGCTTCTGCTCTTCAGACAGCCCTTCACCCCAGTCGTCATGGTCATCAAAACCAACTGAATAAATATTTGATTCTGCTTCCATCTGCCCATAAGCTTCTTGTAACTCTTCATCTTCTTGAAGCGCTTTCATATAATATTCAGAAGCTTGTCTAGGCGTAAATGATTCAATCATTTCTGCTAGTCGATTAGCAAACTTAGCTTGTGAAGAGTTTTCAGGAGCTTTTAAAGTATCAATTTTTCGACCAGGGACTAAGCCACCTTCTGGTAACAAAGAAAAGTCAATAAGGCTATTAATTGCTAGATCTGTTGCGATATTCCACAGTGCGTGTGGTTCTTGACGCCTTGTTGTACAATGACTAAAAATCAAGTGATACATCTCATGCTTGAGTAGTCCAACAATGTGCTTTTTAGGGAGTCCTGCCAAAAACTCAGGATTCCAAAAGAGAGTAAACGACCCTTCATTTACACTAACACCTGCTGTCGGTATTTCATCAGTTTTTTGCTTACTAACCTGACGTAGAATTGAAGAGAAGAAAGGTTCATGAAGTAAAAATTGCACAAGATACGGATCCAAAGCAAAATTATCAATTTGTTCTTGTGAGACTTCTTTAACAGCATAGTCTGATTTTACGATATCTTTTTTAGACATAATGTTGTGTCCTCCTTATAGTAGTATTATAACATAAAAGTAAAAAGGGTTGCACGCACGCAACCCTTAAAATCAATCTTCAATAATTAAACAGCCTTTATTACCAATCATTTCTCTAACATTTAAATTAAAGTACTTAACTACAACATCTTCGACAATTGTTTTCATTTTAGAAGAATGTCCTGTAATAACAATGAAAGGCGTTTCATATTTAGAGCATGAATCAATTAAAATATCAGTTACTTGCTCATGCTTTAAACCGTGCAAATCAATCTTTACTTTCATTACTTGATGTCATTAGAAGCATTAACAATTTCAACAACTTTAGCACCAATTAGCTTGTGGACTTTGCGAATTATGTCTAAGTCCTCTGTCTCCATAATCTTATTAAAGAAATTAACAAGCATTTCACCGCTAGTTGTTTCAATAAAATCACATGCATTTTTTGCTTGATTTACTGTCCATTTGTTTTCTTTACTATGATTAACAATCTTCTCAATTAAGTCATTATGTTTATCATCACCAAGACTTAAGATCAAATCTTTGCGTATTGCCCAGTCGTCAACAACATCTTTTGCTGAATATTGAAATTCATACTTTTCAACAAAGTCTATAAAAGATATTGAAGCTTCAACACCTACGAATCCGAGACATGTTGCATAAAACCCAGAAGGTGTTTTCTTACCACAACTATCAGTAGGATTCATGTTTGCGTACTTGAGTGATTCATCTAGTCGATGCCATGATGCTGGATTAGGGTAAACTTTGCCGGGTTCAAATTCGCCTTTATATCTAAGATGTGCAGGATTCTGCTTAATGAACTCTGTTATTAGGCTGTCAATTTTTGCTGACTTAGCCCAATTCAACCAATCTTCAGTTGTAGGTTCCAAATCAACAGTCCAAAATCGACGAACTAAAGCAGGGCCCATATCATTAACTTGGTAATGTGCTCCTTCATTGATCGCAGCATATATTCGCGTCTTCGGGTGGAGTTTAACTCCATTAATTTCTCGATCTAGAACAAGCTGAAAAGCACATTGCTGTACCTCTACCGTTGCTCGATTAATCTCATCTAGGAAAAGTACTACAGGTTCTCGAGAAGCACGAACAACCCAGTCAACCGGAGCAAACCGTGTAACACCGTCTGTGAGCTCAGGGAGTCCGATAATATCACCCTCAGTCATTTGACTAAGTCGACGATCAATAACTGGAAGATCGAGATTTGAACCAATTTCATGAAATATCTGAGACTTTCCTACACCAGTTGCGCCTCTTGTTAAAACAGCGATGTGTGGGGGAAGATTTGAAACTACTTGAATAAATGTTTTAATATCCATTTTATAACTCCTAATTTAAACGTTTGGGACCTTATTATTATATTATGCTTTGTTTTATTTTTGCACGTGCTCATAAACAGGATAAATTTTAGCTTCAGCAACATCCATAGGTAGAATATCAACGTATGTAGGAAAGTGAACTTCCCCGCAATTAGGAACTAAAACTATTGATTCGTTTTCAGACTCTTCTAATAATAATAGGATCTGTCCTGGCTGCAATTCAACGATAGACAAATCATAATATGCGTTTCCATTTGAATCAGGCTTGTATGCTGTACCTAAAACATGCTCTATCATCTTCACTAATGAACCTTTTTCTGATATTTTTGAATTAATCATTTTTCTCTCTTCTGCTGAGTCTTAAGACTATTTAAACAAGATATAATTTTATTTACAAAAAAAATGCGCCACAATGTGGCGCATTAAAGTGAGCTATATAGCTCGCTCAAAACAATGAAACCTACTCTTCAGATTCTTCACTTGTTGTTTCTGACGTGGTCTCTTCAGAAGCATCTACCTCAACTTCATTACTCTGGGCTGCGGTGGATTGTGTGGTGGTATGCTTAGCCTCAACTACTTCAGTTGTTTCAGCTTCTGCTTCTGTTGTTTGAGTTTGCTCATCCTGAACTACTTCTTCATTTTCAGTAGATGTTGTTTCACCAGAACAAGCTAATAGTGTTGCAATTAAAAAGATCATATTTATTCTCCCGTGTCTTCAGATGATGCGGTATCTTGAGGTTCTGATCCTGTGTCTGAACCTGAATCAACGGGTTCTTCAGCAGGCTCTACAACAACTCCGGTTTCTTCACCTGAATCTGAAACAGCCGAATCGTGTTCTTCTACTTCTTCCCCCGAATCATCTTTGTCACCACTGCATGCAGACAGTGACATGATTAACCCTAAACCGGTTAAAGTAATTGCTTCAATAAAAAATCGCATAATTAAATCTCCTCGTTATGCTCAATTGTTCCCTACTTTGGGAAGACTTATAATAATATAAAGAATGTATGAAAGTAAAATAAAAAGCTTCAGATAGGATTTGAACCTACGACCGCCGGTTTACAAAACCGATGCTCTACCAACTGAGCTACTGAAGCATAATTTATATTTATATCTCTTTTGGACTACTAGAGTATATAACATCTTTCATAAAATTACAATTTTTAATTATTTCTAATTTTATGAAATGTTTCATTTCTGTTACACTGTTAAATTCAAAAAGTTCATTATTAAAAAGTAGTTTATGAATACCTAAAGTCTCTAATATGTCAACTTTAGATATCACAAGATTAGTGGTCCCTGAAATATTGATAGCTTGAATTAATTTGTTCAAATTTAACCAATTTACCTTTCTTCTTCTTCCAGTAGTTACACCATATTCTTGACCTAACATGCCTATCCTTGTTAATTCTGGATCATCTAGCAGCTGCTCTGGAAATTCTGGATCTAAACCAGATCTAGTATCATATATTTTTGCTGCGCCCCATATCTTTCTAATTTGCTGTGGCGCAAAACCTAGGCTACAAGCTGCATAGGGTAGTGTAGTACTTGACGTAACAAAAGGATAGTTTCCGTAATCTAGGTCTAACCAAAAGCCTTGTGCACCCTCACAAAGAATGTTACCTTCTAAATAGCCATCCCAGAGATAATCTTTAAAGTCATCAATATCTTTAACTCTAGTGCCTACTCTTTTTGTTTTATCGGAATAACATGGGCCAATGCCTTTTGCAGTTGTACCTAATTTTTTATATTGATTCTTTAAATCTCTATTAATGTGTTCTTGTGTTACAACGTGAGCATTTGGAGATATCTTAACCAAGCTTGTATCAAAGCCAGAATTATTAAGATATTCAATTTCTGAAAAGAATGATTTGACATTCACTACACAACCCGGTCCTATTACTGATTTAACACCGTAAAATATTCCTGACGGTATTAGATGTGTTTTGAATTTGGTATCATCAACATAAACAGTATGCCCAGCATTATTTCCTCCAGCCCATCTACAAACATAATCATATTCACCTGATGATGCTAATTGACTAGTAATCTTTCCTTTAGCTTCGTCACCCCAAGCCAAACCACACACTATATCTGCATATTTGATCATTTTTATCCTTTCATAAAGGGCTTAGCATGTCCTTCAGACAGTAACCAATCGTTGATATTTTCTTCTTCATGAATAATTTCAGCTAACCATCTGCCGTATTTGCCTTTTTTATCACGATAAGTCTTAATTAATACTTCTTTATCTAGTATTTTTTCACGAACTAAGTCTCTAACTTGTTTACCTTCTTCTTTGGAAGCACCACGAACCTCAGGTGTGTCAATACCATACAATCTAAGTTTTTGTTTTTTTAAAACAACGCCAAAACCTAAATCAATGTTAGCAGTAACTGTATCACCATCATAAACTGATGTTATTATTGCTTTATATTCATACATTTCTAGTTAACCTCTTGATATTTTTAAAAATGGAGATGAGGAGATTCGAACTCCTGACCCCTTGCGTGCAAGGCAAGTGCTCTCCCAACTGAGCTACACCCCCAAAATTTTAAAAATATCTAGCTGCTGTATATGTTAAACTAACTAATATAATAGGTAACACAGTTAAATATAACGTTACTAAAGTCCAATCACTCATTTTTTAAACCTTTTTCCACTCTTTTACTGTGACTCTTCTTGTTTGTAGTTCGTAGGGATGAATACCGGTATACTCACCATGATCACCCCAATTATATCTACAAATAGAAGCTCCGAAATATTCTCGATCAGCCTTTCGAGGTTTTTTACGACCCGTTTCAGAATAATCTTCTTCAAAAATATAAAGCCACTCTTCATAACCCCTTTTATAATCTGCATAGGCATCCGTCATTTCTTTATGAATGCATGTTACAAAACCCATAGGTTGGTATTCGCATATATGTATTTCAACAAATTCTTCTTCTGATATTTCTGAAAGATAAGTTTCAATGGTTTCATAAAAATCATATTCTTGTTTTTCAATCCACGACTCAAAAGTTTCCGCTAACTCAGAATACTTCAGAAAAAGCCCTTTAAAAGATGAATAATCATAAGTGAATTCATCTCCAGAACACAAAACTATGAATTTTTTATCTTCGTCAACTTCTTGAAGTACTTCATTCTCTATTTTAGCAAAGTATTCATCAAAAGACGTGTAATGTGTATCATTAAACTTGTCATAAAAACCTTCACTTTCTAAATCTAAATTAATGTCTTGACTCATTTTTTTCCCTTATTTTTTAATTTTTTGTTTCAATTTGGCTCCTCTTGTTGGATTCGAACCAACGACACACGGATTAACAGTCCGTTGCTCTAACCAACTGAGCTAAAGAGGAATGATTCAAAAGGAGATGAAGGGATTCGAACCCTTGGTAAGTTTAACCCTACGACGGTTTTCAAAACCGTTACCTTCAACCGCTCGGTCACATCTCCAAAATGGTGCCTCGGGCCGGACTTGAACCGGCAAGGACATAAGTCCGTCAGATTTTAAGTCTGATGTGTTTACCAATTTCACCACCAAGGCATATATCTTATCTTGATTTGTTAACTTCATTTAATATTGTTTGAGCATCTTTTAGACCAACAAGTGAAGATGCTTTTTCTCCTGAATTGAAAAAGACAAGATATGGTATACTTCTTACACCAAATTTCGATGCAATATCATTACATTCATCAACATTAACTTTGTAGAAATTAATATCATTATTTTCTTTCGATAATTTTTCTAAAACAGGTGTGAGTTTTTTACAAGGACCACACCAATCTGCATAAAAATCAACGACTGTAATTCCATTTTTAATTTTTTCTTCAAAATTATCAGGTGTTAGATTTTCTAAAGACATAATTAAGCTCCTAAAAAATGGCACGTTCTACAGGATTTGAACCTGTGACCCACGGCTTAGAAGGCCGTTGCTCTATCCAGCTGAGCTAAGAACGCATGTAATTTGTTTTAGTATTAATATACTACTGAATGGTTATTAAGAATTACAAATTAAATTTGTCATAAATTTTATAAAATTCTTTAATTGTCATTTTCTTATATGCTTTTTTGTCAAGTTTATTATGACAGCTTTTATTACTATACTTTTCTAGAGAATCAAATTCAAATTTTTTATTATCTTTTGTCTCATAAATATTTTTTTCATCTTCATTAATTTCTGCTCGCCAAGTAACAAATTCATTATTTGCTTTTCGCCAAATATCATTGAATGTAATAAACCCAAGTACAACATTACCAATATTTTGTGCTTCTTCATGTGAAGCATTATTTGGATCAAAGTATCCATTGTCGAAAGTTAGAATTAGCATTCTATCTTCGCAACCAAGTAGTTTTAGATATTCTTTGTCTCCAAAAGAAATTATAATTTGATCTTCTTCTATTAATGAAGCCCAAAAGTCATTGTCAGCGTCATTAACATATTCTGCAAGGGCAGAAAAATAAAAAGCAGTTGCATCATCATCACGATCTATTAACGCTGATTTTGGTATTATTAAACCGTTAACAAGAATATCAATAAATTCTGCTCTTGAAACTTTAGAATTAAACATTTGAGACCTCTAAATTTTGAATTGTAGTTATCATGTTCATAGGCACATATTCTCTACCCTTAGATGACATTACTAGTGCTTGATCTCTATATGCTGTGTTCATAGAGGTTGCTCTTGTTTCTTTAGGCACTTTAATAACAAAGCCAGTCTTAATGACAATTGTAGGTTTAACACCAGAATAGTCATGTGACTTATATTGGATTAAATCACCTATACTGACATTCCATTGTATTTTATTGACTTTACGTTCAGGGCGTGCACCAGTAAATTGCTTCTTTGGTTTCGATGTGTTTATACCAGAATTATTAACTTGTTGTTTTGCCTGTTTCAACACACCAGAAGGTAGTTTTCTTCTTGCCATTAAGTTCTCCCGTTGCTTATATTATACAACAAGGGTTTAAAACTTTACACGCAAACACAAAACTACATTAACTTTATTAAACTCTCTCTAATTAGTTTTCTAAGTCTATCTTCAGTAATTCTTGTTCTGCTTTCTTTAATTACATCTTGTGAAAGCAATTCCTTCTCTAACTCAGGATCAATTGATTTTCCTGTTATTGGAACATCTAAATCTTTTCTTGATTTGATCATTTTAGATATTGTTTGACGTCCAACTGCACCGTCTTGTGATAATCCTTTATTTTTTTGGAATTTAATAACAGCGGCTTTTGAACCACTCCCAAATATTCCATCAACTTTAATATTAGGTGCCACTGTATTCTTAAGAACAGTTTGAATACCTCTGATTTGAAGATCTTCGATAGAACCTTCTGACGGCCTCGTTAAACTTTTAATAACTTTTTTGCCTGCAAGAATATCTTTGTAGAGGTCAACATCAGAGATCGTAACTGTTCTTCCGTCAGGTAAATTAACAGGTACTCCACTTGTTTCTCGTTTAACAACAGTTGGTTGACCTTTCTTACCTTGTTGGACGTCAAGATACATTGGCGCAGCGCGCTTTTCATCACCTGTTAGTTCTTTACGATCGTATTCTTCTTTAGCTTTTGAAGCTAAATTATCGGCAGAGATGTCTAAATCTTTTGCAAATTCATCAGCAGCAAGCAAGCCAAAAATTGTGATTCTAGAATCTTTGTCAGCTAATTTAAATTTTTCACCATGCTTTAAAGCAGCTGCTCGTATAATATCACTAACCATATTGGTTGAAACATTTCTAATGACGGTGTATTCACCTGAAGGAAAATTCTTTTCTAGCTCTTTTCTTTTACTAATCAAAAATTGAACTATGGCATTGTTCGAGTCCATTTTATTGTATTCGGGAGTTATTATCTTTCTTACTGCCTGGCGTTTGTTCATCTTAAAAATCCTTGTGCAATTTTATCACTAATATATATTAATCTTTCTAAGTAATTACTGTCTATCATTTGATTAACTTTTTGAAAATCAAAGTCTAATTCTGACGCTAGCAGAATCCTTCCTGATCTTCCATTACCATCACCAAAGGGATGAATCCACTCATAGTAAGCATGTCTAATAAAAGGGTGTTCTGTTATACTTACCCATTTGTCTATATGATTCATAAGCTCAGTTGGCTCAGGATAAACTGTTCCTGATCTTGCTGAATGTTTAAAATCTCTTAATGTCCCGGGAGATCCTCTTTCTAAAACTTCAGCACCTAGTGATTTATGAACTCCGGCGATTTTTTGAAATGAATTAACAGGAGAATATTTAGCTGAAGTTGTTAAAGCCTCTAAATGTGACCTAATGTATCTATTGTCTGAACAATATTCACCCGGAAAACCTTGAATAAAGAGTTTTGCCGCGTCCAAACATTCTTGATAGTTAACATCATAGTACTCTATTTCATTAGACCTTCTAATAAACTCTGCCAAATCATTAGCGTATTGTTCGTTATAGTTGTTGAATAGGCTATGTGTCATTTTACAATTCTTAGCTGCTTTTCTAAATATCTCTGCAACTATTTTTCTATCAGAAATCGGAATAGACACATTATCGTTCTGCATTCTTGAGGCTAATTCACCAATATATCTTCCGTATTCAACATCTGAAGGATAATGTACAGCATTGTCGATTCTAGATTGACCAATTAGTTCAGCTAATGTTCTAAGCTCATTAGAATGATTTGGAAATTCTTTACTAAGAATTCCTGACGTAAAGTAAGCATGTGCTGTATGACCGCTAGGATAAGAATAACTCTCCATTTCTTTGATATTATGATACGGAAACTGCTCACCTGTTTTTTTCATGTAATCTTTAGGTCTAAGACGTTGATATTTTTCTTTGACTTTTTTCACAACCTTTGATAGCTGTTTATTTAATTTTTTTATCTTTTTGAAATCAGTATCTAGATTATTCTCTTTGCAATATTTTTTAAAAACTGCTTCAGACTTTTCGTGACTTAAATCTAAGAATCTTTCACTAAGACTAGGTTTTAAATAATATTTTTGAAGTGTCTCCAAGTCCTTATGATGCCTAGTAGAATTAGGGATCGGCGGGGAAAGATCTGGAACATCTTCAAAATTAAAATTTAAAACATCTCTATAGATAATAGACTCCTGAATAATTTCGATGTCATCTACCAAAGATTCACTTTCAAATAATTTTTCTAAACTCAACATACATAAATCTTAACTTTTAAAATTATTTTTTAAATTTTAATTTGTATTCTAAAGAATGATAAACTTCACCAATATCATCTGCTAATTGTGCGATATGTGATTCCTGCCAGTCATCCAAAGTCATACCATCAGGTATCATGTCATGTAATCTTTGAGCGTAACGCGCTATTTTCATTAATTGTGGTTTTGCCATATAAGATTTCTTTTTATGACCGTCTTCGTCTTCATGATGATGACACATGCCTTCTTTGTCACCGCATACTTGGCAAGTGTCATCTTCGTAATCTTCAGTATCATAGTCTTCAAAAGATTCGATGTCTCCTGGAACATCTCGTTTATGGAACAAAGCATCATCTTTGATGAGCATTGACATTTCTTCCATTATCATTTTTTTAATTTGCGCTGCAGTTAATTTATTCATTGCTATTCTCCTACTAAAACATTGAGCCACTATTTATCTTGCTTATTAAGTAAAAAAGACGCTCACTCTCTGAATAATTATGTGTTTGATTTAATCTTTGCCGAAATACTTGTTCAGGCATTGTTGCAATATCATCGTACCCTGACGTGTCTAGTATTTTAACGTCTATTGCGTACTCTTTTAAATTACTGGCAATTTTGTGAGTCTTGTCTTTAACATCATTGTCCAAAGCTAGCACAATAGGTGTGTTATTTTCAACAATCTTATCAAATAATGCATATCCCGGTCGTAAAGAACTGCCTAGAATCGGTACAGTATTACCTCCACATTTCATCATGTCAAAGACACCCTCGACAATAGTAAGTTGATTATCAAAATCCAACCTAAACTCATCAAAAATTATTTGAGTCTTATTAACTTTTGCATTTAAATATTTAGGTTTAACATCTTCGTCAATAGCTCTAGATACATAGTAATTCAATCCTTGGTTGATATTAAAAGAAGGAAAGAAAATCCTTCTACGTCCAATTCCGTTAACGCACGTACCTATTTTGTACCTCCATAGATCTAGTTCGCTAATATATCTTTTCTTAAGGTATCTCAAACAATCTTTAATATCCGGATCACGTGACCTAAGTGAAGTACCGAGTAGCTTAAATGTAGAAGGCAATTGTATTTTAATTTCTTCTTCACTTTCGCTATCTTCAATTACATGGATATTTCTAATACCAAATTTGATTACATAATCTTTTGCCATTTCATTGGAAACAAACTTTCTAATTATATAATATAAATTATTACCTTTTAAACCACAAACCCAGCAATGTACTTTTCCATTCTCAGAGTTAATAGAAAGTTTTTTCTTTTCAGAACCTTTACCACATTTCGGACATTTAACAGCAATGTTTTCACCATCACGAGCAACATGAGGTTCACCAAAACAAGCTGTTATAAATTTTAATTTTTCTGTAAATGTAACCATGTGTTTATTGTAACACATAACCCTAGCATTTTTACACGCTAAATGACGCTTTACCTATTACATACGCATCTGCCATGTCATAACAGCCGTTAATCAATCTTTCTTTTCCTTTGTTGGGCCCGGACTTTAATATTTTTTTAGGCCAATCAAAACCTTGCAAGTCTTCGTCAACCCAATTTAGTACAAATTCTTTAGTATTAGTACCTCGAGGAACTTTTAAACCTACATTTTTTCTAGCTGAGTTAACATTAATTGAAATAACGTCAACTTTCCAATTGTCATTGCATATCCACTGTACTGTCCCATTAAACTGTGCTAGTGTCATCAAAGTCTGAGCAGATGATAAACCTGGACGAAAAGATTGTAAATTCTGTTCAACATACACTATACTAATCTTATAGGAATTAAAAATATCTTCTAAAGAACGTTTAACAAGATTACATTTATTAAAGAATCCTTTTGTTTTAGATAGATCTATATAACCCATCTTAATAAATTTTCTATTATCATCAAAAACACACCAGCCGGTACATGATGTTGATATATCTAAAGCTAATCTCATAATTTTAAAAGTCGTATTTTAATTTGAATAAAAATGCATCATCAAATCTTTTAGTAACTGGTTGAGCTAAATTAGCGCGCATAATAACATTCAGATTATCATCGTGGATATTAACATTAGTGACATAGACAAATTGAGAGTCTGTATCATTAATTTCATTAGATGCAGATAATAATTTATACTGTGGGTTTGAAGAAGAGTTAAACATGTTTTGTGGACACGGAGCATTTATTGTAAACGTATGAAGATTTTGCTCACCTCTAAATGATAAATCAGTTTTATCTTTACTGTAATTAATCACGTGAGGTGTTTTAATAATAGCAATTCCTTCATCATAGAAAATATTACCACAATTAGCCCAAGTAGCATGAGCCCCATCAGCATCTGCTCGATATAAACTACCGTAACCATTATCTCTAAAAGTTACTTTAATCTTACCATCAGAACCTGACATATTTTCGTCTATACTTTTAAATGAACCAGGATGAATTCTGTTCCCATAGAATAGGTTTGATATATCATATATTGTAATTAAGTTTGAAGATACATCTCGTGTCCTCTGGGCCACTGTAAGTACTGCACCCGGGCTTACACCTGGGTTTTCTGGTGAAGCACCCATAATTCTGTCCATGATGCTTCCTGATTGATATACTAGACCTTCAAAAAGAGAAGCAGTTGGAATTAGAGTGTGTAATGCGATAATTGAATAATCAACGTTTCCTGATTCATTTCTGAACATAGTATCAGAACCACTGACTAACGGGAAGTAGTCAGGTTTAAAGCTGCCATTATCACAGGGTAATACTGTAAAATTTCTTTTGATAATTGATCCGCTAGCGTAAACGTACTGATCTGCAGTAATGTTTTCTATTGTCTGGTCAATTGTTGAAGCTGTTAAATGATATAATCTTGGATAGTTGCCTCTAACGTATTCTCTTGTAAAATTTTCTAAATTTATTAACTTACCACCCACACCAAAAGAAAAAGAAACATTAAAAGGGTCATTGGTAGTGCTTATAATTTTTTGAAAAGGAGTAACTAAAACTTCTCTTTGTCGTGTTTCGGGTGTAAAAAATGGAGGAACATAGAATAATAGATTATTGTAGCTACTCACTCCCTGATTTTTAATATCTGCTAATTGATCATTAGTCCTAAAATCACTAAATATTTTAAAATCGTGAATTTCAGCATTTAAAGGATGTGCCAATGTTTCAGAATTAACAGCTTCCGGTCCGGTTGCACCTGGATTTGAATATAAACCTTCTGCAGCAGCGACACTTGAATTAAAGAAATTAGGAATATTAGCATCCGGACCGTCATAATAATTTCCAAAGAATACTGCATCAACATTATGATCTATAGAAGCAGACGGAACGGAGAAAAAAGTAGGATTTAAATTGTCAATTGATATACTACCAGTACCCTCATTATACTCTTGAGTACCCCACCTGATCGAAACATGATGCCAGTTATTTCTGCTTAATGAATTATCACTACTGGAAAATATCAAATCCCTGGGAAAGATTAAAGATTCGCTTAAAGAAACATCACTGGGTGGTATATCAGCACTACTACTTAATTGTAATAAAAGTCTAAACCCGTCAGGTTTTCCATTTTCATCTCTACTTGAACCGGTCACTAGTGATAATGCAAATGCCGAAGAATGATGATAAATTGTCCCTGCTTTGAATTCATCAGTTTCACTATCTGTTGTATATTTTGGGTTAATCCAAAAATCACATGTGAAAGGACCACTTAAACCGTAAATATAATTTTCTGTATCTGTAATATTTGAATAAATCAGACAAGAACCTGTAGGAACATTAGAAGCAGTATAGAAATTTAAACAATTGTAATTTGTATACTGAAAACCTGAATTTTGATATCTTACATTATGATAAGGCATCAGATTTTTTCTAATGTTATTTTTTTCAATTACTTCTTTGTTAAAGATATAATTTGAACCCATTTGAAAAGTAAAAACGTCTATAGACTTTGTGTTTCTTAAATTCTCAGGTGTATCATTCACTGCTTCGAGGTATCTTCCCATGTAGGGTAGTATATTTGAGCTATTACCTTGTGCTGTTTGTTCTCTTACGTATATACTGGCTTCATCAATCAAGTTTAAAACTTCATAGTCAGTTTCATCATAACCTGGATTCGTTGGAGAATCAGGATCAAAAGAATTATTTCCAATTGACGATGGATCAATAGGATTTTTTAAAGTTTTGCTTCGAAAAGGTGACACAAAAGCGCTGCCTGTGACACCTAATGAAGAAGAAATAAAATGAATTCTTGGACGAAGAGTTACACTTACATTCTCTATTAAATCTCTTGTAAGTTTAATAAATGACATGCCATTAAAAGTCCAGCCTTACATTAAATGTTAAGTCTTTCTCGTCATTCTTTTCAACCGGTCGACTTAACTTAGCAACAGCTAGTAATTCATCATTAGCATCAAACAAGCCGATTGAAGTAATAAAGGAGAATGATTTTTGATTTCCTTCTTGACCCTGATCAATAACAACAACACGACCTTCTGTGTCTGTATAAGTTGGATTTGTTGAGTAGTTAAACTCATCCGCAGTAGCACGACAGTAAGCAATTGTTGAATTAATTATAGTATTGTTTTGAAAGGTCATCGTTGTCAAAGATCCGCTGCTGAATCTTGAAGTCGAAATATGATCAATGATATTATCAATAGATCCAGAAGTAACAAAGTCTGGAATAAATTTAGCTGTTGGATTTCCTGATGCTGAACCCATAACTGTTTGTCCTGTTGATGCATCAGCATCAGTGACATTGCTCATCGCAGAAATTACACCTGACATATGTTGACTAGCAGATACAATTTTCTTTAAATCTAATACAGCAATTCCTTGATTGTAGAACATCAAACCCACTGTTCTTGATGTATTAGAAGCATCAACTAAGTTACCAACTCCGCCACCAGTTTCTGAATTCTCTATAGATGTAGAAGAACCAACATCTGTAAAAATAGCAGATCCTGATGCTGGATCTAAAGCAGTAGCGTAAACATTGTTTTTACTAGTGAGATCTGCATCAGAAGCACTTTGATAAAATTTCATTGCAAATGTTTCTCTTTTTACGCCATCACGAACAAAAAGGCGCTTAAAGTTTATAAACAAAGCTTCGTTAATTGTATCATCAGTCCCAGGATTACTGAAAGGTGCTGTGAATGTTGTATCTGCATTACCCTTTAAAAGCTGAGCATACTGACGATAGATATTAACCTTTTCTCTCATCATCAATGACTGTGAAGAAAAAAGTAATTTCCCATTCGCATCTTGTCCTGTCGATGCTGTTGCAACAGTAGCAGATCCTGAGTATAAACCAACAGTCATATCAAAAAGTGCATTCGAAGTTTGCAATGTGTAGTCTTGATCAAAAACAGTCTGAAACAAACTAGATGTGACGCCAGGACCGATACCACCTGTCACAAAAACTTGATATGACTTTCTTGTAGAAGATCCGGATATATCTTGTTCTACAAAATCAACAAGTTGATTAAGAAAAGATCTCGTTGCTCTAATGTCACTATCAGACAACTCTTTATATGTTCCCACTTTTTACTCCAAAAATTATGTATTTTTAATTCTAAATTCTCTTTGACCAGAAGCACCAGAATTAATCCCAGTAACTTTCATAAACGTTCTAATCGCCGTTTCTCCAGCAACTACTGTGCTGTAAGTATTAAATGTTGTACCAGAAAAAGACTTCAAGCTAACAACGAAACTAGCAGACAAACTGTCCGGACTGCCGTTACTGGTTAAGCCTATTCTATAAACTGCAGTGTTATCTGAATACTTGAAATCAGGAGACTGATTTTGAACTGTCAAGAACAAGTCATTAAGTTCGACATGAACTTCAGCATCTTTTAAATCATCTTCAATTGCAATACCATTTTTATTCTGAATATTCAATTGAACAGTTGCTGTCAGAGCATTTGTACTGCCTCTTGTTAAATTGAAAGCACCTGTCGTATTACTGTCATCAAAACTAAGCTCAATCACTGGAAGGTGTGTAAGAAACTCATTTGAAACGCTTGCTAGTGGATATTTCATTGAAAGACTGCCTAAAGTCAATGCTTCTAGCACTGGTGTGTTCTTTTCAATTTTTTCTTTACCAACAGTTCTACCGTACTGCTGAATTACTGAGTAATCGATTTCGTCGTCTGCCAAAGCAAACTTAAAAATACTAAAACTACCATCGTTTCTAGAAAGTGCTTGCCTTCCCGTGTCTGTTAAAACTGCGTCAACAATAATGTTGTTTGTTGAATGATCAAGAAAACCCATGCTGTTTAATCTCCTGTAAATAAATATATTGCTTAATTATTTTTAGTAAATGTTTTGTTTTGATCTAATTACCAAATTCAAAACTTAAATTTTGTTGTGATAATGAAGCTGCTGGTAATGCAACAGCCGGACCCGAGTTATCCTTAACTTTAATATTCAAGACTTCTGCTTCTTGAAAGTCGGTATTAATTATCTGTAATTTGTAAGTTGGATTATTATCGTTTGAAACTGATATCAATCCTAAGTCATCTTCAGATTCAGAATTTTGTCTTCTTCTTGTTACAACATAATACTCAGGATCAAAGACTATAGTCATTTTACTAAAACCTGACGTCTTCATTGCATCTTTAAATGTATCTGTATTTAAATAAATATTTGGATAAGGTTTTGGTGCTCCAGATTTAGACACCAATCTTTTTATGATCTTATTTGAATATCTATCATACCTTATTTGGAACTGTGCAGAATATCCAGACGTCATCCCATGAGCATCTAGAGATACTACTGCGTATATCGGAGAAGACCCTAGATCAAAGTCTCTATCAATAAAAGTAATTACAGGACTTAGTGACTTAGAAATTTTTGATCTAGGCACATTTTCAAAAAAATCTGATTTTATTTCTGAATTATCAAAATCAAACTCTCTCAACAAGGTAAAACCTGTATTAATATCTAATCTTTTAAATACTTGGAATTTTTTAATATCTCTCGTTGGATTAATAGGGAAATTCCAAGAAAGTACAGGCTTTAAAAATTTTTGATGCATTCTAAATCTTAAATTTGTTGGCGCTGGAGGCGGAACTTTTTCAACACTTATAACACTATTTCTAGCACCTTCGCTAGCTAATAAAAACTTTATAACCACTGGTTGTGTTGAGGATGGGTAACCTGGAACCCTTCTAATACCAACAGCTTCAACTAACGCAACAGCTCTAATTTTATAAACATAAGTGTAACCGTATCTAATATTAGAGTCAGTAATTTCACTGGTTCTTATGTCTTCAACAAATATCGGATCTAGATTGACAATATTACCATTGCTTGATATTTCAGTTCTTTGTATGACATATCCTATTAATGTTACTTTTGGGTACAAACCTGAATCTATAACATCTTGATCAGTAATTCTTGTCATACCAACAAAAGGTACTTGAAATTCAGTATCATTGCTTATTCTGCTTGGTCTTGCTGCTGCTCTTGACTGTTGTGTAATATCAGCTGCAGGAGAAAGAATAGCTCTTATTTCATCCTCAAAAACTGAAGATGAATTGAGTGTTGCAGCTTTGCTAATTTTTTCAAAAAATAGCTTATTAAACTTAATTGAAAATGATTGATTTGCTGCTTGATCAGCTGCAGCTTTTGCGTCTCTAGAACTTGGGTCTAAACTTTGAACACCTTGCGATTGAATATTCCCTAAAACATCAAGAATTAATTTTTTATCATCACCAAATAAAGAATCAGAAGATATTTTGTCTGCTAGTCTGTTTGCTTTTGAAACGCCAGAATCTTGTCCTGTCACATTTTCTAAAATTAAGGTATTTTGCATTGTATCATAGAATCGAAGGTCAGACAGAGTATCAATTAATTCGAATCCACGCATGCTCTTATTTGATGTTGCCCCCTCAATCAAAATCTTATTTAGATTTTCTTGAATGCTGTAATTTCTTACATTAGCATCAGTTAATTCTGTCCTATTGTAATTTGTAACAGGTGAAAATTTTAATTTAACAGCTCTTGGCATTCGATCTGTGGCTTGTTGAAACTGTACATCGTTTGTCTGTGGAGTTGATAAAGTTATAATTTGATTCCCAGGACCGGTAAATCTAACGCTTCGCTCGTCAGGAGTGAAAAAATTGTATACAAATTTAACTTTAAGATTTTTTGGATCTGGTATATCAATTCCTGGGACAGTTTTTGATATAAAAGAATTAAATTCAGACTCAATTTTGAATTTAGTTTTTAATTCTTCGATAATTGAAGCAGTATCATAAGGATATTCAGTTGCCATTTTTAATCATTCTCCTCAATCATGCCTTTTAAAAGTGATATTTCTACTGTGTAATTATAAATCTGCGTAGATTCTGGATTCAGGCTGTCAGAATAAGTTCTTAAAACTGGGTACTGACTTTGGATTTGTTGTTTTACACTAGCATTTCCTAACTGGAGCTTTCCGTTAGTATTAAAAGTCGGATTTCTATCGTAAATTTGATCAAAAGTTTCAATGAGAAAAGGTTGTTCACCAATTAGAACTTGTGCATTAGGTATTTGAATACCAGTTGGGTTTGGTTGAAAAGTATCTGGGTGTATAATGAAGTCTCTTTCATTCACCATTAATGAAAATACTCTATCAAATACTTTACCTTGAAGTACAGCATCCATATAACCTTGAGACTTGAACAAAAATGAATTACTAGAGGCTCTATGCAATCTAAAATATTCTCTTGCTACTGATAAATCCTTGCTAGCATCTGGAAAGAGTAATAGAGTCTTATCTTTAAGATCACCGTTAAACAGAGTTTGTTTATTCGAATCAGCAGTCAAACCTTGTAAATTGTAATCATCAAGCAGTTGGAATGTATGCTCTTGCAAGTCTATTCCTGTTATAATTCTATTGTAAAGTTTCAGATAATGATCTGTCAAATGATTAACAAATATTGATTCTTTTAGTTCACTACTGTATCTAGAGTCTCCAGATGAATTGTTGTATGCAGAACCTACTATTTTCTTTATAGCGGAGAATTCATCAACAACTGTCTCATTACCATCTCCTTTTGTGTTTACTTTGTATATTACATGTTTTTTAATTAATGCGTTAACAATTTGATCATCAACAAAGTCTGTAATGTGTGTGTTATCAATCCTAGAAATATCTGGGTTTTCTATTACAAACCGTGATGCATCAAATAAAAATGTCTTAGGGTAAACTATTTCTTTTGGATTTAGTAAGTTTTGTCGATGAACAAAGACAGCTATGATGTTAGACTTTTCATAAGCTTCGTCACCAGTTGCTCTTCTAGATAAACGTCTAAGTCTTTCAATTAGACCTATTGGTATCCCAACATTTAAAACTGTCTTCCTTCCAGCTTTTTCAGAATTCAAATATCCAAAACCAGGTCGTGTTAGGTATTTGATCATATTCTTGATTTGTGGGTGACTAAACTGTTGATTTGAAGGAAGTACGACATTCTCTGCAGTTGGTTTAAATAACTTCATCTGCGAAGCTCTAACTGCTCTGATTTGACCATCTGTTAGAATAGAAACAATATTAGATCCGTTTTGATTATTAGTGTAATAATTAACAATCTGTCTTTGATCTGAATCTTGTTGTTCATTCGGATTAATGTAATTTTTTAGAGACTCTCTATTCTTTTTTAATGCATTTATATGAGTCGCCATTATTAACAGATGGTTGATCCCGCCTATAAAATGTAAATTATATTTATCTTCTACTAGTGAAGTCTGAATGTTGATATTCCTTAATCCTGTTTTGTAAAACGAAGAGCTCTTAAGCGAAAAAGTTGACACATCTACACCGAACTGACCTAGCTCTTCCGAAACGGCTGCCGCTTCAGAAGGTGATATTGGGTTTCCTGACAAAGAATCAACGATCGTTGATTGTTTGTTAACACGTCTTAAACCATCAACAAAACCCATGAATTGTGTTTTAGAATAATGAAGATTAAATTCTCTTTTAGAATTATTACCACCCGTTTTTCTTATTGTTGCCTTACAGGAAAGACTCTTGAATATCATTCTTAAAAATAAAAGATAATAAGAATAAGATCTACCTAAATAAGAAGTATTTAAAGATTTGTTAAGTACTCCAAAGTTAGTGTTATTATAATTAGTAAGTCTATCTGCATCATCAGTATTTCCTGACCTTTTTAGTTGCAAAGATCTTCCCGCAATACCCCCAGTCCGTCTTTTAAATTCGCTTCCAAATATACTTAAAAATAAGTCTGAGTCATCTAACGGTATGGGGCCTGAAATTGTTGATTCTCCTGTTTGTGTGTTAAAAGTATCAACATCATTTGCAAAAACTTCTTTTATAAAGCTTTCACCTGTATATGTGCTAATAATATCTAAAACATTATCCCTATCAAGTTTAAATAACTTTTTAATAATTATTATAATTTCATCAAAAGCATCTGCAAAGTCTTTTCTTTCTCCGCTACCACTTCCAGCATTGTGTGCAACTGTGTTTGTAATTAAAACACTTTTTTTGACCGCTTTATCACTTTCATAACTGTCTTCACCGTCTGGAAAAGAACCTATATTAGCGCTAGCACCTGTTCGCTCTGGGACATCTTTATCTTGAAAGCCAATTATAGGAGCATCTTTATTAAAGTAAGTTATTTTATCAGGTTTGATTCCGAATAAACGCTCGCATACTTTAAAATGAATTTGGTTTCTTAAATCGTTTTTCTTTTGAAGCTTATACAATCCTCTTCTATCTTCGTTCTCACTAGTGCTACCTGCTGATTCTATGTTTGCAGCAGTTCCAGATCCTACTCCAGCTAGATCTAAATACACATAATAAAGTGTATTTCTGAATATTAGATTTGCTAATTCTATGTCTTTCGCAGCAGTCATTAAAACACTAAACGCATAAGCTTGACCACTATTTGGTTGATCATCAACAAATCTATTTTCAATATAATCAGCAATTAAGTTTCTAAATTTTTTAAAAGCAAACTCAAAGTCAATTTCTGTAGATACAGCTTGTGCCCTTTGACGACCGTGTAATTTTAAATAGTCATCTGTAATTGATCTAATTTTATCTTCGTAAAAAGAAACATAATTAGTTAAGTCAGTAAAATTAAAATCATTTTGTTGTAATGAATTATCGACAAAAAAGTTTTGACCTTTTTCAAAAGGAATATTAGTTTTTAAATCATCGTAATTATTTTCTAGTGGAACAACATCTGTGCCTTCAGACTCAAAAGGAATTTTATTAACAATTCTTTTAGACACAGAATCGTTATTATTATTAACGGGCTCAAAAACATAACGATTGACATTCTCAGTGCCCGATGTTGGTGTAGGGAAACCTAATAATTTAGAAATTAAAGAACTTAATGTTATATTATTGTCTAGATTTTCTGGAGTATCAATACCCCTAAGACCGTTTATGCTTTCAAAAGTTCTTTTTCCATTAAAATTGTTTGCATAAATAAAATCTGTTAATGAATAAACAAACGAGTTAATCACTTTTGAATCTCTATGCGCTGATTTTATTTTTAAATCAAAAGAAGGCTCAAAATTTTCTGCAGTTCCAAACGGGTTGTTTTTTGATTCATTTAAAAAATAAAGATTAATTGCGTCTAAACTTTTTAAATTTTCAAACTCACCTCTAGAGTTTGTAAACGAAGGAATCTTATTTGAGTCTGTTAAGTCTTCTAAACTTGGCCCTCCATCGCTACCCGGTATTTTTTCCAATAAAATATCAGCGCTCAGAGCTTTTAAAATTGTCAATAACTTTTTAGTGCCACTCTGATTTAATATTAGACTCTTAGTGTCAGAATCTCCTTGACTCCTTAATGCAACATTAAGTAAATAATAACCCTCAAAAGTAGAAAAATTAACATTTGGCTTTTCTCCTGTTGAACCGATCTGAGTTTTATCTGTTATAGATCTGATTAATTGATCATTAATCTCCAGATTCTGTGGTACATCACAGTTTCCAATATCTAGTGATCTTGCTAATTTTTCTTTTAAAGATATTAAGCCATCTATGAATTCAATTGATTTTGAAATAAAAATATCTCTACCAACATACTCAAAGGCTAAATCTGCATAGGGGGAATCAAAAAGATCAACAATTTTCTTAAGATTGCTAAAATCCTGCCTCTGTTCAACAACTTCTGCTCTAGTTGCTTGCGTTATTTGATTAGGGTTCATACTTTGCGCAAACGCATGCGTTATTTGATTAGGGTTCATACTCGGAGAAGGAGCATTTCTACTAGTCTGACTTACTACTTGGACTGTATTTGAGACATTGGCAACGTCTAAATTTTGAAGTCGTGTGATGATAGTATTTTTCATACTTTGAATATCACCCAGAGGTATGTCTTCATTAACTAAAGCAGTCTTAACAGTCCTTAAGAAATCGTCGATGCTAAATCCTGCTGCAATACTAATAAATTTTTCAACATTTTTAGCAACTGTCTGTTGTAATATCAATTGTTTTTCTAGTAAACGAGTCAATCCCGTTGCTTCAATTTGATAATTGTCACCAAAGCGTAAGGTGTAGTTTGAATTAGTTGTAAACTGATTATCATCCTCTGCTAAAGGAATAAATTCTGTTGTTGCAACAATTTCAGGTCTTAAAGAATTAATACCTACATTTGAAAGTATTCTTTGTTGATAAGCACTAGCACTATCAATGTTTTGTCCAATTGGAGCATCACCCGTATATGTGTTTGATGCTTCTCCAGGCTGATATCCAATACTTTGACCGGTCAAGTCTGAAAGACTCACTTCATCTGCGCCTCGTGGCAAAGCACTGTTTTCAAGCGAATTACCTGCAGCTTGAGGCTGCTGGGGTTGCACGCTCATTTGAGGTTGTGAAGGTAAAGGCATTAGTCTCTCCCGCTTAAAATAGCACTGCCAACTAGAACTGTTTCTCCGACATCTCCGTCTTCAAAAACCGGTATAGCGTAATAATTTATTGCGCCTTGATAATCTAATTGGCTTACATCAAAGAAGTTGAATTCTTCTTCATCTTTAACATGATGTGCTGAACCTACTATCGATCTTACTCCATTTTTTTCACTTATTAAAACAAAGTAGTCAATAAAGTTTATATCTCCTGTAACTCTAAAATTCAAGAGTGGCGCTTTAGTTAAAATAGAATTTCTTTTTGAAATCTTACCTTCTAATCTTTTTTTAGTCATAATCTCTTTTAAAGAAACATTTTGGTCTGTAATTCTTATGTTATAATCAGGAGTTTCAGCTTCTAAATAAAAGTAATCACCCGTTTTCCCGTCAGCATAAAAGTCTCCACCATATTTGATATAAGAAGAACGCTCAGTTTCAATAGTCCCTCTTAATATTGCTGATCTTGTTGAATATTTCCCGCCAATTGATGACTCTTCTTCTAATTTAAGAATAAGAGCTTTAATTTTAGCTTTGAGGCCTGCATTTGACATCCTTAGAGGTAAAGCTTGAAGTCTAGATCTAAGCAAAGATGCCAACTGACTTGAATTCATTACATGTGGGTGTATTTCATATAAATACGAACCACCCTTCCTAAGACCGGTGCTAACAAAACTTATAAACTTATTACCTTCGTCATCTGTTTGCATGCTTGCGCTTTCTAAAGCAACATTTTCACCGTATACTCTATCATATCTAAATATTTTAAACTTTTTTGATGAACCGAAGGAAGATCTAATCTCACTTAAGTCCTCAGAAAATATATCAAACAAGTCTCCAGGTAAGTCTTCAAAAAGACGTTCCGCATCAGTTTTTATTTCATTTACATTTAAAGTAACGCTATGATTGAATGTTTCGCCCAGCAAGGGTTCAATTGAATCTTCTATAACGTCTAATGAAATAACATTTTGTCTTTCTACAAACTCAACAATACAAGTGTTGATAGACGAGAATTTTTTAGAATTTGAATAATCAACAAAGACTTTGTACTCGTAAGTGTTGTCATTTTTCAAGTCATAATCAGTAAATACAACTTGCTGATCTTTAGAGAATGGGCCAAAGACAGAGTCTACTTTTAAACGATCATTAGATTCTAATTGCCTAAATTTTCTCTCTTTTTTAGTTAAATTTCTTTTTAATACAATAATTCTTTTCGCATTTAGAGGAACTCTGTCAACTTGTAATTCAATAAACGGACTAGTGTCGTTATTAAAAATTTGAGCTGTTATGGGAATAAAGACATTTGATTCTAAAACAGGTGAGTCAAGCTGAGCATAAAATGTATTGTTCAGTGGTACACTAGAAACACCTAGTCTGGAGCTTAAAGCTTCAGCTACAACTCTAAAAAATACAGAACCTCCCGAAGCAATTATAGGAAAATCTGATTGATTAGTGATCCCTGAATTATCAGCAGGATTGTATGTTTCATTAGTGTTTATACCGTAGACAGTTCTAGTTTCATTTGGCTTTAAAGGTATTACAGCAAATGATTGAAAATCAGTCGTTAATCTACTTTGACATTCTCTTGTTACTTTTGCATATACGCTGGCACGAACTGAAACAACGCCATTATTTGTAATTGATAGACACGGAATGCTTCTATTAATACCTGCTCTATGTGCTGAAACTTTTAAATCTGGATAGAATAAATTTAAACCTGACGATTCAACTGCATTGACAAAAACAAAATTTATTGAAAAAGTTTCCAAAAATAAATTATTATTATTTAAGACAGAAATAACTAAATGAACTTTTCCTGAAGACGCGTCAATGTCTGATTGTTTGATTGTAAAATCAAAGTTAACATCTTGATAGCGTAATGATTCAGATATTTCATATGTTCTAAAATCAATTGTAGAAGGCGTTGTAGTATTGATTTGTGTAACTTCAGTAGGCGTACCTAAATCAGAAAAAACTCCTCGCAAAGTCGAATAAAGTTTTTTAATTTTATCTCGTTGCCTTGGCTTTGAGTAAGACTTTTTTATTAAACCGTGCTTAACTTTTTTGTAAGAAAGTTCATCTTCAAAAGATTGAAAGGCACTTGCTGGATCCTTGCCATAATAATATAAAGTTTCAGATGTTTGTTGAAAACTTAAATTTTCATTGGCACCTGCATACGGATCGTTTAAGTTTAGTGTTATATTTGTTTGATTTTGATTTGAAGGCGTTGCTTGTTCTGTTACTACTCGTGTTCTTGTTCCAAAGAATTCGACATCGCTAAGTGTGTTTATTTTCCCAACAAGTTGATTGTTTATTAGGTTGGTAAAATCTACATCGAATATATTAATTGTCTGTTGTTTTAAATTTAGAATAGCATCAGTTATAGTTGTTTGATTCTGGCTCAAAGCCCATGAATTTAATGCATTAATATTTTCGTAATTAGGAAAAACTTGACTCGCATATGTTAGATTGTCAAAATTATTCTTGAGTGTTCTAATCTGCATCTTTTTAGCATTGCTAGTTATTGCATTTCGTAGATCCAAATTGACTGGAATTCTCATATAATGAACTACATCATTATCTATAGTTTCTGATTTTACAATCTGAACATTTTCTTCATTAAAAGTTGTAGATGTTATTACTTTTGGAGTTTCTGATTCAATAACGACTAATGACATATCTATTACTCCATTATGATATCAAATAAATTAACAAATGTTGGAAAACCTGAATCGTCAACATAGACTTTTCCGACAAAAAACACTTGTTTTGTTGGGTATCTTGGGTCTGAATCATCATTAAATACTCCAAAGTCAATAACATCTAACTTTGATATTTTATTATTTGAGGTTTCAAACATTTGCATTAAAAGGTTTGACTCTCTTGAGTTGCTTTTAAAATTGATTGTAAATCTCTCTTTGTAAGGTTTTAAGTTACCTTCAGTAAAATTATTATTTAATATTTCTTGTACTCTAATCTGAGTAAAGGGATCATCAGTATATTCAGTTGAGGAATCAATATTTTGTTTATTTCCAATCTCGTCTAAGAAATCTTCATAAGTAATCGGTGGTTTTTGATTCAACTCTGAATATTCACCCAAATCTTCTCCTTCACCATTGTCTGGTGGGAGGTATTTAAAATTAGGTAAATGAGACAGTCTTTTGTCAATAAAGATTGGTTCTATTGAATTTAGATTGATTTTTTCTCTTGAAGGACCAAGAAGAAAAGGTACTGTATTAGTTATTTTAAAAGTAATATTTTGTGTACTTAAACTAAAATCTTGACTATTTGGATTCTCTTTAGTTGATAAAAAATAGTTACTATTATAATTTTGAAATATCGAATCTATAACTTCTGTATTCAAAGAAGCAAATGTCGACCCAGAAGTAACCACACTAATTCGATTAGCATCTTGTAATGAAGCCGTTGTAAATATTTGATTACCAAATATTGTAAGCTTCGGTGTCCCGTTGAAATTTATTAATTTTCCAGAATCATCTGACTCAATTGTAATTACATCTTGAGGTGAATTAATAGGCGGTTCAAAATATATCCTATTAGTCGCTGCGTAAGACCCACTCTCAGCATTATATTCATAGAAAGCTTTTGAATCTGAAAATGAGACAAACTCACCTCTGAACTTTCCTGACGCTAGCTGTCGCTTACCTTCTTGTGTAAGCACAACATCCATTATTCTTGATTTACTATCTAATATACCCATAACAACTTAATTATATAAAGAAAATTTACAAGATTAATTATCACTAGCAAAAAATTATCCACAGTGGAATGTGCAAGTTGCTAAAAAGTGCTTATATGATATTCCTTCATATGTTAATGTATCTAAAACGTTCGCCCAGTCAATATCTTCAGTTATTTTAGCAACAGTTTTAGATCTCATTATATCATCTTCTTGCAAACAACCATATCCTTTGACAGGTGTAAAACCTAATGCAGTACCAATACCATCAGAAGTCAAATTAAAGTTTCCTGAAGTAGCTTCGGAATTAATTTTACCTCCCTTAGCATCAACAGGGTCAGAATTTTTAAAAGATACTTGCCCTTGAAAATTTGAATCATTTTCAAATCCAAACTCAACTTGATGCGGGAAAATAACTTTTATAACTCTTCCTGCAGAGTCTCTAATAACCTGAAATGGTTCTGTTTGAACTAACTTTCTATTAAATTTTGGCATTTTTTATACAAATAACGAAGGATAACTTCTATTTCTAGGTGTTTCATCATCATAAAAAGGTAATGAAGAAGTGCACTCTGTGCTTAAATTTGAACTTTGAAATAATGGATTTAAGTCGACTTGAGTGCTCGGTGGTGATTTCTTAAAGCTTCTTACACTTAAACTAGTATTCCTACTACCTGTAACAAAAACAACTTTGACCGCAGCTGCCTGTACACCTTTTTTTATATTTCTTCGCGAAGCACTGGAATTAAAAAACTTAGTATTTCCGGGACTGTGTAATAAATCAGAAAACTGACCGTATCTAGAGCCTCTAAAAACATAGCGCTGATTAACTGGAACAACACTAATCATTCCGTAAGGAACATTTCTAGGTGTGGGAATGTTAAAATCAGTTTCTTGAAAAGAAGCAGTTAACGTTGGGTAATCTTGTGGCGACCCCGCACCTGAAATTGAAGAGCCATCACCTGTGCCTCCTTGTCGATTGTAAAATAAAGTTGTATCGTTGAAATTGATATTACCAACAATTAATTCACGGAGTTTTTGGCCCGTAATTCCAATTAATTTTGGAAAAGAACCAGAAGCAATTGCTGCGGAATCTTTTTGGTCTGATCCTCTGGGCTGTGCGCCAGACGAGTCTTCATCATATTCGATTTTTGAAAGTTGGCCAACAACGATAGAAAAATCTTCCGTTTGAGAAATAAATCTTGTGTTATCCACTGAATAAGGATTGCTTAAAGAGTTCTTAAAAAAATTATTAAATCCTACAGTACCCTTATAGAGGAGATCTGCATCAAAACCTTGAGGGCGTTCAACCTCGACTGATGCTCTTCGTCTCCAATTTCTAGAGAAAGATGAATCGTCATCAAAGATAAATCTATTCCTAGATGTAAGAAAAGATCTTTCGGATGTCGAAGCAGAATATGAAGCTGTGTAATCAGATGATGCATTAAAAGGATTGGGGAGTGTACCAACGTATTCTATTGGGAATCTAATATCATTTTGATTATAGTCAGGTAAAGAGTATCGTGTTGCATTAGGGTCGCTTTGAATTAAACTTAAAAGTGAAGGCAAGTAACTATCAAAATATGTTGATGATCTATTAAAAAGTGTAACATTCCTTTGAAAAGCGTATGAATCACCAACTTCTAGTGATTGAGAAACAGAAGATGTAACTGCTAAACCTAGTCTGGTTATCGGATTAAGATTTTTATTCTTACCTGGGAAGAAATCATCCTGATAAGTTCCAACATATTCTGTCGGAGTTTCAACTTCAAACTGATCTAAAACAGGATTTAAATGATGTATTGACTCATGAACAGCTTTTGAAGTCAACGGTTGATTTAAAGTGTCATGAAATTCCTTATTGTCTTTGACTAAAGAACCGTAAAGAGTGATCTGAGCATTATCAAATAAAGTCATCGTGTAAAATGGAACATCACTAGCACCGACATCATAAACATCACATGTGTCAGGGTCGACTGGATATTGCCAACCAAATATAATTTCATCTTCTGGATGAATCATGTAAGAAGAAAAACTTTTTATTGTATCTGAATCTGCAATCGGAACGCTTTTAGGATCCTGACTATTTTTAAATATTACTTGAATATCATCATCAGTAGGTTTTAACGCACCAAAACCATTAAACAAAGCTCTGTTGCTCGAATCAAGCGATCCGTCACTTCTTCCTCCGGAATTATTCTCAAGAGTATATACT
>WLWH01000263.1_pt1 | contig 44762 bp, 63 predicted proteins | sample 6712741 | NCBI WGS metagenome assembly WLWH01 (sample SAMN12718694, study PRJNA515312) | sponge metagenome | isolation source: marine sponge | host: Mycale hentscheli | place: New Zealand: South Island, Marlborough, Capsize Point | collected 2003-05-01 | reverse complement strand
TCTTATTTTTTCTGTATGTTTTATTTGCTCTTTTTAACATAAGTGTAAATGGTTGACCAGGGTGTTCTCTCATTGTTTTCTTCACATGTGCTAACCAGGGATTTGTCATATAATTAATGATAAGAAAATAAAATTGAATAATATTTTTATTTACATAATAGTAAGTAAAAATATGACCTTAACATTTACAAGATATTTATATAATGCAGATGAAGTAGTGTTGACCCTAATTGAATGTTTGCTAAAACAGAATAGTTTAAATGAATGTTATTATTGGATATATGAATATTATAAGACCGGATATGTAGAGGAAAGTTGGAAATTACTATATAAAATATATTATGACTTTTATATGTTAAAAAATCCAAAGATGGAAGACAAAATTAACAATAAATATTTGAAATGGAAAGAAAAAAAGGATATTCAGTTTGTTTTATGGATTGTAAAAAACTTATTTAGATTAGATAGTTGTTATACAATATTCTTATTAAGAGTTTATCATAGTAATAGAAATACAGAAGTATTGAGAAAAACATCAACAAAAGTTATATATAAAGATAAAAATGAGATAATGTTAGCAACTTCTATAAAAGAAAAAAAGAAGATATCAATGTCATATTATTTAAAAAGAGTAAAAGACGATAGAAAATTATTTGTTATTAATAGCTGTTTTGATGAAAAAATAACTTTGAATAATAATTATGATAATACTTATCATTATTTATTGGCTAAATTGATAGATAAATTCAAAATAACTCCCAAAAAGAAAGTTTATTATAAGATGGTAATGAAAAAGGAGATTGAATTTGTAGTAGATACTGATAAAAGTTGTAAAAATGATGGAAAACAAGAAGATGTTAGTTATGTTTATAAAACATTAGGAAAACAACGAATTTATGGTATATCTACAAATATTGGATGTTTTAAGTTAGAAAGAGAAGGAAAAGATTTGAATCATTGCTTTTGGTATCATTGGGAATATTATGCTTATAAGTCGCCTTTATGGAAGGAAAGATTTGATAAATATAAAATAAAGGTAAGTGACAAAAAACAATTGATTGAATTTGAAGATGATGATGAACTTGAGAAGTTTTACGAAGAGTATGGTTATGAACCAGATGAACAAAGTGAAGAAATTCAACAAAAAAGTAGTATTGAAATTAATAGAACAAATTTGAAATTATGGGTAAATAGTATATTTAAAAAACAATTGACAAAGAATATCAGAGTGAAAATTACTTATTAATTGTAAAATTGAAATTAATACATTTTTATTATATATATTATAAACAGATATGGTGAAAAATAAGAAAGGAGGAAGCAGTCATAAACGAATGGCAAGAAAAAATGTAGCTCCCAGGGGGGGTTATAGTAGAAAATTACGCTTACCAAAGGAGGAGGGTGAAATTATTGCGCGAGTAACAGCAATGAGTGGCGGAGGTCATGCAGTTATTAAGTGCACAGATGGTAAAGAAAGAACTCTAGTAATTAGAGGGAAATTTCGAGGACGAAATAAAAGAGATAATACAATAGGTTTGAATAGTATTGTATTAGCCGGATTAAGAAGTGTTACTATGGGAGAAGTAGTAAATGGTAAAAAAAAAGAAAAGGCAGATATATTAGAGGTATATCCTGATAGCGCAAAAAAAGAATTGGAAGCAATTCCAGAAGTTTATGCAATATTAGATGATGTAAAGAAGAAAGAGATAAAAGAAGATAGTGTATTTGAATTTACAAATCAAATTTTAGATACAACTCAAGAAGAAGTAAGTAAAACAGATGATAAGAAGGAATCATTATTCAAAGATGGGGAAGATGCCATTAGTTGGGATGATATTTAAAAATCGTCATCACTAAAATCTTCTAAAACCATATCATCATCTGTATCATTCATTACACCATTTTGTTCATATATACTTGCAATTATAGCATTTTGTAAATGTCTATTTTCTATAAATTGTTCTTCAACACTAATAATTTGATTAACAAATGATCTTTGATTGATTAAATTCCTTCTAGAAGGTCTATATAAATTTTCTATTGGATTATTAATAAATCCAATATTATTAAATAATTGATTATACTGATGATCAACATCAACCGTATTATTTGATAAATCTTCTTCTTCATATAAAAGTGGTATATCTTCTTCGCTATCTCCATCTTTAACTTCTTTACTATCTAATTCAAATCTACAAATAGGACATTTTGCTTGTTCTTCTTTTAACCAAGTTTTTATTCCTTCAGGATCAAAAATGTGTTTACAAGGTAGTTGTATAACATCTTGTCCTTCTTCAAAATTATAAAACATAATACAACAAGATTCTTGATCAAATTTGTCTTTACAATATTTTACTGTTTTTAATTGTTCATTACCTTTATCTGATAATATTTTTTTATATGGTGTTTTATCTAGTAAAGAATCATTCAAAATTCTATTTAATGCGGTTCCTTGACTAATTTGAGTAGTAACAAAATTATTAGCCAATGGTAGCATAGCTAAATTTGAATTAAGAGAATTTTCATTTAACATATTTACTAACATACCAAGAAATTGTGCCCTTGGATTATTAGAAAGATCTCTTATTCTATTGTCGATTAAATCATGTAAAAAAGTATTTGATATATCTGTATTCATATTAGTAAATTATATCATAATTTATTTAACTTTTTTACTTAATTATTAAGTAAAAAATTTAATAACTCATGAAATAATTAATATTTCCATAGAGCCTCCTTCTCTAGTTCATCATCCAGAGGAGTGTACCTAGTAACATTAAGCATATCTTGAAGCATAGTATAAGGGGTTACCTCTCTAAGTGCATCAATTCCCTTGTTACAAAACACATTTAGTAGTGTGGAACTATATCCACTCAGGAATGTAATATTCTTTGTATAGGTTGTAGCTGGAAATCCACTAGTCTTTCTAAGATTCCAAAATAGAAGATGAGGTGGGTCATAAGGGGACTGCCAAGTGGTTCGCATACCAGCTTCAGCAAACTTCCTCTTAATTTGAAGATAAGCATCATCGAAAATATTACCATTTGTATAACTACAATCAAACTGCATATCACTAAACACAGCTAGAACCATATTTCTAACATCATTAGGATTGATATTATTTTCTACAAGAGCACTAATCATCTCATCCATTGCTAGATGGAAATCGGTATTCATTCCCCATGCAGAATTTCTCACTGTTTTAGCCTTTTCTACAAAATCTTTGCATTCACTCGTCTTGATCCATTTTGGAACAGCATCAAATGTCAAAATTCTATCTCTAAACGCTGGATGACACAATTCACTAATCCTGATAGACAATCCAATAGCATTATTAAGTGGAATACCATCATCACATTCCATAGAACCTGATGTATCGCACATAGCTACAATTGGAACATTTTCTAGACCCTTATTATTCTCTGCCTGGCTCTTCCATTGAAGATTAATAGTTTTACGCAATATTTCCTCATCATCGCCCATTCCACGATAAGAATAACCATCCTTTGCCAACTGGCCAACATCTAGTCGCTTTCCGTGAACCTTTGCAGTTTTATCACCAGAAATAGCCTTTTCAACATGTTTTGTATAATTTGCAGCACACTGAATTCTATCATCCTCTTCAGAACGCTTGTTACCTTTCTTATCTTTATTAAGAATAGCCATCTTTTGCTTTCTAAGAGTAACAGAAGTGACTTTATTAAATTCAATCTTGCTCCATTCTTTTCCAGCCATCTTTACCTGTGGAGTGTCACTTCCACCATCTGCTCCCGATAGCTTGACAATAAGTTTCTTTAGATGAATCTTACACTTTTTTCTAGCACTCATCAAATGTTCTCTGTTTCGCCATCCACCTTCTGGCAATACAGTAAACTGAGAATACATTATTTCAGCTAGACGGTGGAAAATCCAACTAAATTTTTTACTAGACTTTTCACGAGGAATCCATCGCCCTAGAAGACTGACTGGCTCTTTATTTTCCAATTTATTCTCATCTTCTCGAAGAGCAGGCACAACAATTCGTTCTAGGATAAGATAAACCAAAGGATGCTTTTCTCCCAATTGAGTATTATTCTTGAGATAAGCTAGAAAATATTTTACATCCTTCCAAGAACCGTATTGATGGCCGTTTAGAGCAGGATGTTTTGAACTAACAATATGATTAAACGCTGCAAATGCAAGTTCTAGGCTAAAACGACTCCAAACTTCGAGCTGCATCCAGGTAAGGTCCATCTCCCCTTTTCCTGAAACAATATCTCGAGTTTGTCCAATAAGTTTGTAAAGTGTTGTAAGTTGAAGCTTATGAACCCTCCAATTCATATTACTTAACATATTAAATAGACGCTTACTAAGGTCACTAGTATCTTTACTACGAACTAGTTGAAAGAAGAACTGCACAATTTCTTGATCAACATCAGCTGACCAACTGTGTTCAACATGTCCATTTTCGCCAATTTGCTTGGCTGATAGTTTGGTGTCAAATGCGGATACGATACTACTCATGGTATACAGATATAAGATACTCCCTTTAAGTATGTTTTCGTCTAGTTTTACGCCTTTTCAATTTTCCGATGTATACCTTTTTAGTACTTGCACTTTGCCTCTTAATATCTTCGTAATAAACAATATGTAAACTATTCAAAGATTTAAATAAATTTATTGTATCGTCCCATTTTATATCTGTTAAATTTGACTTTATAGAAAGAAAATTATAATTTTCTTCTTTTTTTAAATAATTTCCTATCTCTTCTGGTGATAAATCCATATTATATTGTAATATACTTATTAATTTATGGTTTATTTTGTTGTATAACTTGTTGTTTTTTAATAAAAATAATAACTTTGTTTTTTCCAATGTATTGTTATTTAAAACAATATTATCTTTTTTTACATAGTATATCTTATTTTTATTGTTAATATAGATATAAAATATATTTACTGTATCATTTTCTTCTTTATAAAAACTATTATATTCTTTTTCTTCATTTTCTATTTCTTTTATCCAAGAATCATCTAATTCTTCTACATCACTTTCTATTTCATATTCACTCATTAATATGAACTAATAAAAAAGTTAATTAATTCAAACTAATTTATATATTTATTCATCTTCTAGTGAATTTTCCTCTTCATCTTCTTCACTATCTGTTTCCCATTGCATATTCAATATCATTTGTCTATTCCAATCATCTTCTGCCTTTTTCTCTTCTTCAGTTAATTCCTGTTCTTTTTTAAATGGCACTAACTTAGGTTTTTCTTTTTTAGACTCCTCCTTTTTTTTCGGTTTCTTAATATTTTTTTCTGTACTTTTTTGCAATGCTAAACCTATATCAAATCCACCTGTTGTTGCATTTGCTAACATAGGTCTTCCCATACTATCTTTTTTTACATGATCAAATCTACTTGGACCTCTACGACCATGATTGTATCTAAATTTTCCGAAACCTCCTTTATTAAATCTTGGTCTGTCTCTGCTGTCTCTGCTGTCTCTACCGTCTCTGCTGTCTCTACCGTCTCTTTGATTTTTTACAAAATTATTTCTCTTTTCTGGTGTTGGAAATCTACTATTTTTTTCAGGACTTTTACTTCTTTGCCATCTTGAATTTGTTTTTTTTGATGAATCTGAAAATCGGTTATTTCTACCTGGGGCTTTATATGCATTTCCTGAAGTATCAGTAGTATCTGTTGGTTTCAAACAACTAAATCTATTATGAGGCATTGTGTTATCTATAACGATTATATTATTATTTGTTTATTTCAATTTCATAATTAACTTAAAGACCATTCTATATATTTACTTGTCTCTTAACAGCAAACCTTTTTTTCTCCTATTTTTCTAAAAAATTTAATTAGCTAGTATATGACTTTACAAGAGACAGTATCAATATGAAAATTGATATCATTATTTGATAATGATATATACATTATTATCAAATGAGCAACCCGTCTATTTGTATACCAAAAGTAGATAGAAATATCACTAAAAGATTTATTCGTGATGTATTCGACAGACATCTTTTGGGAAAAATAAAAAAAATAGATATGATTCCTAATAAAAAATATTTTCGCGTATTTATTCATTTTGATTATTGGTATAATACTTCTAAAAGCTTAAAAGTTAAGGAAATATTAGCTAACAATCTAGACTTTAAAATTATGTATGTTGAACCTTGGTTTTGGAAATGTGTAAATGTTTATTAAATTACCCTGATATAAAATTAGTTCCTTTTTTTTAGTGCCTTTTTACAATCTGGTAAAAGATTTCCACTTTTATCATATACCGCTTGACCCGCTTCTATCCATAATTTCTCAAACTCGTCAGCTTCTTTATTTATTTTTTTTACAGATTGCACTAAGTCTATCGCTTTATTATCTTTATATTCTTGGTATAATTCTGCCCATTCTGCTTCCTTTTCTGCTTTTGATTTTGGCATATATTCTTGCTTAATATATTAATTTTTAACTAGTTTTTGCTACAATCTAATAACCATAAAAACTCCTCAATTTTCTTTTTTTGCTTCTGACGCTTCTTTGCTGCTATACCAATTAATTTATTATAAACATTATGTTTTACAGGAATTTTATGTAATATTCCATACTTTTCAAGTATTTCTTCCATTTCTGGTATAGGAATGATACCCTTATTGTTATAAGATACAAGTATAAAATTTGATTTTGTATTTTTTATCAAATCTGCAAATGATTCCTTTGCATTTTTCAAACTACAATATGCGCTTTTTTCCCAATTTTTAGGTTGACCTCTATAAGTATCTGGAACATCAAGATTAGTATTCCAATCATTAATAATATCAAGTAAAAAATAGTATATATTATAAGGATGTTTGTTATATGGTGGATCATAATAAACTAAATCTACCTTGGGTATTGTTCTTATCCATTTATTTGCATCCATTCTACTTATTTTAATATTTGCTTTATGTTCTGTCAAGATAGGTAATTTTGGTATAATATCTCCTTTTATTCTTTTTAAATCTACCTGTTTTTTACCTCCATACATACCTTTCGTTTTCTCTTCATTTTTATAATATGCCGAAAACTGTCCATTTGTATTATTATGTATAGAAGATTGAACTAATAATGGTCCCATAAAAAAGGGTCTGTATTTTTCTTCAACATAATTTTTTATATAAAACATTATCTTATCAATATTACGAGCATTTTTTTGAGTATAGTATGCTCGTTCTCCTTCTTTTATATTATTATCATGTTGGGGTGCCCAATATTTTGATATAAATGGTTGTGGGTTATTTTTTTTGGAGAGAAATAATCTTAATTTTTTTATATGCAAATTTAATATTTCAATATCTGCAACACATAAATCTTTTGTAGAAGTCAAATAACATTTATTCAAGGTTTCTGAATATCCTGACATATCATTTACATATAATGTTTTGTATTCTTGAGAATTATCTCCCATTACTCTATTTTTAAATAATCTACTTACTATACCAGAACCAGAAAATCCTTCTGCAATATCTATATTTTTCTTTCCAAGATTATCTTTTACAATATTTATTATATCCTCTATTTTTGATAAAAATGTTCTTTTATTTCCCATATATGTTAATATTTCTTTGGTAAAATATTCTTCTTCCATATAAAAAAAATAGTTTATTATTTTTAAGTATTTAACTATTTTAATGAATTTAATAGTTCATTTCTTTTGTATGGAGTTACCGTTATAATATTTTTACCTTCGTCATAATATAAAGAATCAAATGATATTTTTGTTGTATTATCTACTTTTATTGGTAGTTTTTCATTAACAATCCATTCGTGGTCCTTATAATAATTTATTCTACTTTTCACGGCATTATCTTTACAAATCTTTTTTCTAGATTGGAGAGATATTTTATAAACTAAAATATCTTTATCTATTTTTTTTGGCATTGTAATATTGTGTTGTTTTAAAATATGTTTATTCAAGTTTGCCCTAGCAGAAAATCCTCTATTACAATCTCCACAAGGACATTGAAATGGACGCTCATTCTCTGGAGTGTGTTTTGACCATATATGAGCTTGAAGGGCTGACTTTGGTCCAGTTGTTTCATAATTACAATGAGGGCAACATTTTACATTAAATCTTTGTGCCTTATTACGCCTATAGTAATTTGTATTATGATTCTTGCTTTTCTCATAAATTATACTACACATGTTGATTGATATCTGTCTATTTTTTATGCATATTTATTTGTTCAATTTTGTAATCCCATATGGGCTGTTCTGCCTTGAATAAATTAACATATATATAAAGCAAAATAAAAATGCCGTAAAGAGGAGTTGAACCTCAACTTTGTCCCCGCAATTAGGACTACTCACACCGGCTACGGCTGATATATGTATATATATAAGTAAAGAAAAATCCCTGGCACCTGGACTATTTTTTTGTTTTTTTTATTTTTTTTTGATTTTTATGTATTGATATATAACAGACCACTCATTTTAAGTGTTTGTTCACTGCGATTATCTGGTCATCCGCGCACCTTCTCTGTATTTAGCTTTTGATTTTTTTTTGCTGTATATGGTCTTGGGTAAGCCTTTTTAAGTCTTGCTTAGGACTACGGCATCAACGGGTTGATAAATTAGTGGGCGGTTTCGACAATCTCACCTGCCTCAATAGCATCCTCTGCCTCATCGAAATGACGCAGTGCTGATGGAGTGTTAGCGAGCTCCTCTGCCGTCATCTTACCACTTGCAACCTTCTCATCGAACTCCTCCTGAGCCGACTTTGGTGTGTTGCCTGCCATTGCACGGGCGATGATAGGATCGTTGAGGTCAACACTAAGTGGTTCCTGCTTGCGTGAGCGGAACTCTTCGTCCTGCTGTGATGAGAGGTCGTAGCTTGACTTGGCACTTGCTTTGCTCTCACCTAGGTCGATGGTAGTCTTGCGCTCCTTAGGCTTAGGAGCCTCCGCAGGGCGTGCTGCACCACTGATGCCAACGAGCCAATACCACGGTGCCTCATACTCGAGCTTGATCTTCTTGCCCCCCTGTAGAGCCTTAAGTGCTGCTCGAGCCGTAGCATCGCGCATGTTCCACCTGCCCGCGGCGAAATGGACGAATGCCCGCTTATACTTGCCCTGTGCCACTGGGACAACATCAACACGCTCAACGAACCCTAGGTTCGCGTCAATGATGTGCTGCTTGATGCGGCGCCACCCGATGTTGTTAAACACACGAGGGATACAGATAGAGACACCCTGTTCAGGGTCACTGTTCTTGGCAAAATTTGCCTGCTGCTGTGCTGAAAACTGACGAGACATGATGTTTTATGTTAGAGTTTGTAAGTTTGAACTGACTGTTTAGTTGCTTGAGTTGTTGGGAATAGTTGAAACCTTGTCAGAAACAAAAAAATTCAATTTTCAGATATGATGGAAATTGAATCTCTATTATATTTAATATATAACTCTAATAAACTAAAAATATGGGTAATAATATATGTGCATCTAGTCGAAAATGTCAAGATAATGGTGAAATGTTTGGTATGCTATGTAAGAGACCATATGATAAACCAGTTCTTGTTAAATTTGAAAAACGAAATACATATACTAGACCTCGTAGAAAGAAAAAATCAAGAAAGAAAAGAATTAAGATTCAAGAAAATTGAATTGAAATATAATGAGTAATAGCCTAGTATTACCAACCAACTTGACTTTATACTATTAACACAACATACTATGAATATGCTAACCCCCCACCGTCGTAATCCTAGTCGCCGACGCCAGGCACCTAAGAGATTTGAGGAAGAAGAATTTGTATCTGGTAGGGTAGACCAGTATACCAGAAACTATGATGGATGGGTGCCAAAAAAATGTAACCGTGCTCAACAGGAAGATGCGGAGAACTATTACAACGACCGCAATGGTAGAAAATTTGGCACAGTAACATGGACCAATAGCAGAAGATATCGAATTAATCTGCGTGACTTCCCTGAAAGCTTGCTTGAGCTTACAAGCATCTGGAGAGATTTAGATATGGTGCTACCTAGTGCTATTGTCAGCCACATCGGTGGATTCTTGAGACTTTCACAGACAGATCAAGACTTGCTTGTTGATGATGACGAGTTTATAGCAGGCGATGAAAGTGAAAGTGAAGAGCAAGGCAAGAAATGGTCGTGTTCTGGTCTTCCTGTGGATGATGAAGAATGGAGTAGTGCATCAGAAACAGACGAATCAGACTATGATAGTGACGCCCTATATGACTCAGACTAATACTAAATTTTATAATAATATAGTTGATAAAAAATTTTTTATATTATTCTTAATTAAAGTTCCTCAATATACACATTATTTCTTGTATATTTCGTTGGATAAGTCCCAGGTTGAAAGATAAACCAGTTGCTAATATTTGTTGAGGCTGCAGGCCCGCTAACATAATGACTAACATAACCAGTAAGTGTTTCTCCATCTTCACATATTACTGTTATGCCCTGTCTCAGTTTTCGGTTAGTTTCGCCATTGTCTTCATCCTTAAAATCTTCATAATATGTATTATTATTTTTATCATTTATTCCATGATTATCTTGAAACCAGCAAAAGCGAGCGCCCTTTGCTTTCATAGATAAAATTTGACTGTGTTCAATATTAACATTATGTTCGTTTCCGTTGTTAGTCGTCCAAGTTCCCATAGTGGTATGTTACCCTATTTTAATTAAAAATTTATTTCAATTTTTAAATAAAAAAATTTTTATGGCCGACCCTGGCTCTTGGTCGCTTTTATTTTTTTATTTTTTATAGGATGAACCCGTGTTCTTTAAGTATGATTTCCGGTAGGCTTGCGATGTCTACTAGGAAGTTTGGTGTTGTAGCAGCGTAGGCTATAGCTGGTAATTTAATCTTTCTTGCCTTTAATTTTTCTTGGTATTCTATAGTGTGCTGGTCAAATTTACCGCCTTCTGGTAGCTGCATTACTATAGTATCTTTACCTTTATTGTTTTTTTGAATGTATCTTGGCTTGACTTTTTTTACCCAGTGATTGTATGCTCTTGTGTGGCAAAATCCCCAGCTTTTCTTGCCTGAGGGCCAAACTACGCCGTTCCTATTGTAGCAGTAGCCTAATAGGTTAGTTTCGTGCTTGGTTAGGTTATTATACTGTGGCGGATGAATCGATGTGATGCTTTCGCATCTTTGGTCAAACTCCTTAATTGGCGAAATAAATATGGAAATGCTTGGTGAGTTTGCTATCTCATGTGGAATGCATTCTCGAAATATAATAAGGTGGATATGTTTGGAGCAGTCTACATCTACTATTCTTCTACAACCTGGATAGGCGGGGTCCATAAATGTTGGATCTATATTAGTGAATGCTTTCTTGCCCTTGTTTACCCAGTGGTCGTATATGGGTTTCAAATTTTTCTCTTTAATATCCCACCAGCAGAATCGTCTTGTGCCTGTGAGCCCTATAATGGTTGCAGTTAACGGATTTTTGGTAAAATTTACTTGCCCATCCTCGCCTGGCTCTTCGAATGGGTGCCCGTCAAAATGTAGGGTTTTAGAATCTACTGAGAATTTCTTGGCGCCTAGTCTTATCCTATTTTGCATATACTTAGTGACTGGCTTTCCCTCTATCACTTCCATAGCAGTTCGGAAATCTTGGTCTTGCTCTATCAAATGGTGTAATGGTGTGCCATATTGATTAATCCAACTTTGACTTGAATCTGGTGCCTTTCTTGGCTTTATCGTCTCTGGATGGCACTTTTCTTTTAGCGTAAGCTCCTTAATTTGATGCTCCGGTTTCAAAATTTGGTTTGCGTTAGCATAGAACTTGGTGCGCATTAATAGCCTATTGCGATTCCCGGTTGAAATGTTTTTTAAGGGAATGATGGCGACTCCATAGGTATCTAAAATATTTACTAAGTTAGATAGGTCGTCTACTAGTAATGTACTAGTAGGGATTGCAACTGGTTGCTGGATACTCATTGTGTACTATAGTTTAATTGTAGTTAAATTATAGTCAGAATCGATTTTATTCAATTTTCAGAAATTGCTTTGCTTTGCTTTATTGCCAACTAAAATTCCAAGATTTTGCAATAATATTACCATTAGAATCGGTGGGCCAGGATTTTTGTTTAATTTGATTATAACATGTATTATCCGCCAATGCTTTTGCAATATCAGCAGGATCGCTCTCCCATACTTTATTATTTGATAAATCATTGTATGGTGTTGATGAACCTTCACTGAATTTAACACCTTTTTTAAGTAACAATCCATTTTGCTGACAAGTTCCCCCAACTACACAAGAAGTTCCCTTTCTAGCAATAACAGATTGTCCTTGCATAAAGGAAGTTCCTGTTTTATTAGGCTGTACTTTAACACTTTGTGCTTCTCTTAATCTTTTCATTCCTGGTCTAACCATTATATAAATACTAAATATTTAAAAAAACAAATCTTTTTATATATAATTATTTCATAGATGCCAAGAGTATTCAAAACAAACACTGTTAACATTGAAAAAAAAGATAATTTATATAAATTTATTTATGAAAATGGAGAGAAATTTCCAACTTTCTTTGAAAAAATAAAAAAAAATTTTAATATTGAAAAAGAAAAAAAAGGGTCTTCTTTTACTATAAAAGCAAAGACTGTGGAAAAATTAACAGAATTATTAAAACGAAAAGAGACCTTGTCATATAGACACCTAACTCAATTATTTTTAAATGTTGGAAAACAATTAGAAGGTTTAGAAGAAGATAAGTATTGTAATTTGTTTTTAAAAATGGATGATATTGTAAGAGTAGAACTAGATACTATTACTCAAAAGGGAGGGTCAGGTGGTGATATATTTTTCTTGTATTTAAATACTGAAAATTTTACTCCTGTAAAAAATAAAATTACAAAAATTTCAAAACCATTTAATAAAAATGAAAAAAATATCTCTCCAGAAATGAAAAAGATAAATTCTTTTCCAACAGAAATTCATTTAAATTCACAATATTATTCATTATCCTTGATAGTTTGTTTTTGTGGAACATGGAGTAAAAAAAAATCTATAAAAATAAATCACTCGTTAGATTATTTTAGAGAATATTTATCAAATATAGATAATACAAAGTTGTATTGGAGTTTATTAAGATGTCTTGAAAATAATCCTAGAGATAGAGTGTATTTATATATTTAATTTCTAAATAATACATATAGAATGTCTATGCGTGTTATGCAAGTAAAATATAATTCTAGAGTAAAAAATCAGCAATCCAATGCGAGAAAGCTATTTTCTCTAGCAGTTACAAATGGTAATGAAAGTGGTTGTAAATCAAATCCAGTATATAATGTAGATATTTCAAGAGGTAATATAATATCTTCAAGTGGACCAACAAATATGTGTGGAGAATATAGTTATGTCGAAAAAGCTCCTAGTCATCAACAAAGTTATGGTCTTTATTTAAAACGAGCTACAATGGGTATTGGTGCTGGTGGTGGTGGTATTGGTAGCCAACCATCAGGAGGATTAGCTAGAAGAGTAGTTGATTTCCCACCCAATTCTGGTGGAACCAAAGGAACCTTTCAAAAAATGCTTACTTTTAAAAGACCACAAAAATTTACTACATCAAACTATATTGAAAACAAAAAATCAAAAGCTATTCGTTGCGAAGTTATGGATAAATGTTCACCTCGAATACCAATAACTCATAATAAAACTGTAACTGTTGCTACTAAATTTTATGTAGATGGAGTCCAACAACCAACATTAACATTCATACGAGGCGATACATATATATTTGACCAATCGGATAGTTCTACTGGGTCGCATCCTTTAAGATTTAGCGCTACAAGTGATGGAGGGTCTAATCGCCCGTCAACAGTACAATACACCGACGGTGTAACAATTTCAGGTACAGCAGGTAATGTTGGTGCAACAGTTACTATTGTAGTGCCTGATACAGCGCCAAATACATTATATTATTATTGTGACAATCATCTCGCAATGGGCGGCAGTATCACAGTAACTGATGCACCAACCGGTGCACAGTCCTTAATAGACTCGAAAAAACAAAATAAATTATGTTACAATAATTGTGGTAAGAAACCATGTATTACTGAAGATTTAGGTTATAATACAGCTAGTGACCAAATCAATAGAAGAGTAGCTATGAGAGCAGGACCTTCTTTAACATCAAATTATGAATCAGAAATGATGCGAAATAATGGACAATCTGGTTGCAATTAAATTGATTAAATAATTAATATAAACATAAGCATATTAATTATTGTTATAATGGCTAGTCTAGTACTTGAACCTACTTATAAAGTTAACCTAAAAGTTGGTAACAAACCTCCTCCAGAACATATAGCTCCTTATAGCAATGCTATATCAAAGGGTAATTCTAAAAAAGATTCAGGATTTGATTTATTTGTACCTGAAGAAGTTATACTTCCGCCTGGCGAAATAACATTAATTAATATGCGTGTTAGCTGTTCAGTTTATAAAAACGGAGAACCGTGTCCTTATTATATGTATTCTCGTTCATCAACCCCTATGAAATATGGTTTAATATTAGCAAATTCAGTAGGAATTATTGATTGTGGTTATCGTGGCCCTTTAATGGCATCATTTTATAATACAAGAAGTGTACCAGTTAAAATTAAACAAGGAACAAGATTAGTCCAAATTTGTATGCCTAATTTAAGTTATGATTTTAGTGTAAAACTTGTGAAAAGCTTAGATGAAACTGAAAGAGGAGCGGGTGGATTTGGATCAACTGGGAAATAAATAATCAAAATGTTCGCGTATATAATCATTGCATTGATCACTAAAATTAACAAATAACAGAGGAGATTCATCAAATCTTTTTTTACATTTGGAACAAGTATGTATGTAAAATTCATATAAATCATTTCCTTTATGAAAGGTTTGAAATAAAAAATATTTACCTGTTATTTCTTTGCATCTAAAACATGATTGCAACCATCCTTCTTCTGGTAAATGAGAGTCCCTATAAATATAAATTCTTTTTATTCGTGGCATTGTTATATAACTTTAGAAGGATTAATTTAAATAAAAATAACTCGATAAAATAATATTACCAATTTATATATGCGTAAAAATAGAACAAAAAGAAGAACCAGAAGACGCCGAAGAATGAGAGGTGGTTTTATGGGATTAAATTTTTCAATGCCAGCGTTACCTAGTTGGTTAGGAGGTAGTGATGATAAAAAAAAGGATCCTATGGCTGCGGCTGCTGCTCCAGTTGCTGTTCCTGTGGATGAACCAGCAGGTCCAGCTGGTCCTGAAAGTACTGCTCCAGCTGCTGAACCATCTGAAGAATACCCATCTAAAATGGGTGGAAGACGCCGCAAAAGAAAGAGAAAAACCAAAAAGAAGAGAGGCGGTGGTTGTGGTTGTGCTAGTCCGCTTATAGGAGGTCGTCGCAAAAAGAAGAGACGCACGCGCAAAAAGAAAAAGACTAAGCGTAGAAAACGCCGCCGTTAAGTGCTGTTTTTTTAGTGCCTTTTTATTAGTTCTTAAATAATAAAAAGTTACCAACTTTTAAACCACGGTCTTTGTGTTACACCAAAATGTGCTCCTATTGCTGCTCCAATAGTTCCCCATAAAGCCACATCACGCCAATCTAAATTTTCTCTTCTAGTTGGTCCATGAGTTGCTCCAAATAATAAAACCGTACTCGCTGCTGAAGTTCCTACCCAAACAGCTACTCTTGCCAAATCAGGTAAATAATTACCAGGATATAATAATGAAGTGATTGACATATATATTAATCAGCTAACATAGTTTTTAAATGGTTAATTTTGCTTAACCTTCTTTCGTGTCTTCCGCCTTCAAATTCTGTGGACAGAAATTTTTCTAATATTTTTACAGCATCTTCAAAACTAGTTCGTCTAGCCCCTAATGAAATACAATTAGCATCATTGTGCTTTCGAGCCATTTCAGCACTATATGTATCAGTGCACAAAGCACACCTAATATGATCAAATCTATTTGCAGCAATACCTATTCCTATACCTGTTCCGCATACCAAAATTCCTATCTTCTTTTTAAAACCACTTTCTTTAATCATTCTTGCTACTTTTCTTGCATAATCAGGATAATCAACCCTTTCCTCATCAAAACAACCAGTGTCTGTAACAGCGGATACAATATGATTCGATGATAAGTAAGAGCATAATTTTTGCTTTAATTCATAACCGGCGTGATCAGAACCAAAGATTACTTCAACTTCATATTTGCTAGACATCTGTAATAATATAAATCATTTATATTTATATTATTTTTCTTCATTTTTTTCTCTTTTTTCTCTTTTTCTTTTTTGTTTTTTGTTTTTTTCGTCGTCTTCTTCTTTTTTTAGTTTTCTTTTTACCTGCACCATCTTGTGGATTTTTTAAACGCGAGCTTGTTTGATTAGAAATAGCATAAGATTTGCAAAAACGCTTAGCATCCCATTCTTCCATAGAATATTTCGCTATATTTTGTAAGGCTGCCATCATATGCGAATTTGCTTCAATATAACTACATCTTCTTATTCTTTGTGGCATTAATTTTTCACATGTTCCATTTTCATTAACTTTAAAATTCATATCCCACTTGGCTAATTTTTCAACATTTTTTAAGAATTTAACTAATCCTCCACTTTTTCTAATAAGACGACTGCAAGCGAAATCTGTAAAAAATCTCTCCAACATAGATAATTTTTTGTAATGAATAACAGGTGCTAATTGATACATATCTTTTACACTAGGTCGTCTTGTAACAGATTTAGTTTCAGGTTGTTGTACATTCATAGTTTCGGTGCTATTGATATTTAAAGCATAAATTAGTTCTAATGCTGTATGTTGTGCTCTATTCATATAAGAAGCACAAAATGTATTAATATTTCTAACACCTTCTGGTTGTAAATGTCCTTCTGTTAGAAGTGTTTCGCCTAACACTCTTGCTTGGTAAATCCCTAGAGGAGTTAAATTTGTATCAATTGTTCTATTTAAAGCGGGTCCAGTAAGTTTTAAAGGTTTATTGTGAAATGCATTACCATGTCTAATAAGAAATATTTTTGTTTTTTTATCTTGAATAAAATTCAACCAAGTAACCATCATTTTCCAATCATCTCCGCTATCAATGTTAATATCTAGTTTGGTAGGTCCAAAAAGTATTTTATTTTTTCCAGTAAAATAATTATATTTTGGTTTATCAGGAAATCCATCAAATACAATACTAAATGTCCATCCTTGATCAGTATATTCAAGCATAAAACACGAGCAATTAGCAATATGAAATTTTTCTTTTGTTAATTTTTTTTGAGCTTTTAAAATATTGGCAAGAATACTTTGTTTCAAAGTATTATGATGACTCACTATGAAAAAGTTTTTTGTAGATTCTGGTTTTTGATCATAATTTCTTCTATTGATAAAATCAGTAATATAATTCCAAACTATTTCAGAGCTACAAGAAGTTCTTTTGTTTCCAATATATTCTAGTGCACCATCATAAGTACACAATGTATTATTATTCATTTTTGTTCCTACACACATCTTCGCTAAACTATTGTTCATTTTTTTACTAACATCAACTGCATCTTGAAAACAAGAAGAAGGTCTTCCTGGTATATTTTCTTTGTCCATACCTCCAGTTGCTTGTTTTTCTTGAATGCATGGTAAAATATATAATTTATCTGAATTTGGAAATGGATGTTGGCTCATCGTATATATATATAAATACTATTAAGTTTTTTAATAGTATTCATTTGAAAAATTTAACCAACTTAGATAGGACTTGCATCCTATTTTTTTAGATCCGGACAACCTGATTCGAACAAGTGACCCGCCGATCTACAGTCGGCTGCTCTACCAACTGAGCTATGTCCGGTAGAGGTTACGGTTTGGTGTTACATATGTTGTTCAGGGACAATAATATGATAAACCCTTACCTCCATCTGCATTTATTTCGTCAAGCGATACATATCGTTAGACAAATATCGTTAGAAATAAAATGACTTTTTAGATCTCAATATAAATAATTGCTGTTTCCAAACCTAGTTTTTGCACAACATCTTCCCCAAGGATGTTGTTAATCCAACAAGCTACATACCCTTTATACTGATATTCAGTCTCACTCAACAGGCGTCCCCATGAGGAGACTATAGGCGTCCCCACAAGGAATATCAGTTTATGCACCCCCTATTATTTTATCAACATCATCATTGTCTTACTTTTTTTTGAAGACTCAGTGTTGATTTAGTTTGAACACCATTCCAAACTATTCTATTTTTTTTTCACCCTTACTGTTTTTCACAACAGTATTCTCACTTTCATCCTGCTGATGAATCGGGTGGCTATGTGTCTCTCTCGCTTCACATAGTCTTTTCTCCTGCTCTTCATCACTGCTCTCTCCACGATCGGCTGCGAGACGATCTACTCTTCTTCTTGCTGCTGGTATCTGTGTTATATTCTTAATCAAAAGAATAAAAAAAAGATAAAAGTTCTTTGTTTTTATGAGATTTTGCTGTGAGATACCATTCCCCTCCACAACATACCTTATTGCAAAGTCTTTAAACCAATTTACAATATCTATTTTAAGTATCCGAAAATTGAATACCTATAATGTCTAAAATACAGAACTATTACCTAACGCACTTAAATACTTCGTCATAAACACACTCATACAATGACATCAATTACTACACAAACCACAACTGAAAACAAGCTTTTCATTGAAAATTATAAAATTCTTCAAAACGGTCCAGAAGATGGTGCAACCTTGTCACACAATTATCATACTGTTGATCTAGTTACATCTCTACTATCAATTATGTCTATACAAGAACTTCTATTAGCATTTAATGTTGACCGTTCAGGTTCTATGTCTACTAAAGCAAAAGACGGATATAGTTCATTAGAACATACACTTCATACCGCCAAAAATATTATTCATTATCTTGAGGAACTAAAAGATGAAAATCCTAATCTTAATATTCGACTTCTTATCAATGCATTCGACAATAAAATGAAAAACTGTGGTTATCTTAATATTGGAGATAAAAATACTAAAGACTACATTGCTAATCTAGAAAAATTACATCCACGCGGAACTACTAATATCAGTGATGCATTTGATGTTATTAAACAAGACGCTATTTATAACTCAACAGATGAATCTAAAAAAGCGCATATTCTTATGACCGACGGACAACCTAATAACGGGAAAACAAGTGCTGAAGGTATTCTAGAATCAAATCCAGGAGGAGCTCAGGTTTATATTGGATATGGTACCGACCATAATGCAATACTACTACAAAAAATGGCGGAACTATCAAATGGAGCTTATCATTTTGTGGACAGTGTTGAAAATGCTGGAATGGTATATGGAGAAATTATTCATGCGCTACTGTATGCGGCTGTAAAAGATATTACTGTCACAGTTACAGGTGCAGAAGTATATGATTTCACAAAAAATAGTTGGACAAATTCTGTAAAGTTTAATAGTTTTGCTAGCGAACATAAACAGTCTCTCATTCTAAGATCTTCTTGGGATTCAGTAGATATTGTCAGTGTTAATATTGTTTATACTGAAACAGGAAACGATGTTATTCATTCAAAAACAGATACTTTCAGTTGCTACAATTGCACCAATGGTGAAACTAAACAAACAGACCGCGATATTGTAGTAGAAAAACAAATGTTTCGACAACAGGTTTTAGATGGATTATGGAGGGCAAGATATACTGAAGATTATGATTTAAAACAAAAGCTTAAAACGGAACTTATTACACTAGAAAAAAATATCAAAGAATTCATGAAAACGAAAAATCTTGAAGATGATGCGTTTATGCAAAAACTAGCAACGGATTTATATGTTGCATATAATGGTATTGATTCGCGGTGTGGTGCTGCATTTATTGGTTCAAGATTAAGCACTCAAGGCAATCAACGAGCATATGATGTTAATAATTTCGACCAGCTTACTCGACAAAATGCGGTTGATTTAGGAGATGCTATATTTGGAGGAGCCACTCCAATTTATCGTGGAAGCGTGGGAAGAGTGCCTGAAAGATTCTCGAGAAACCTAAGTGCACCAACTGCACCTCTTTCAACAATTGGATTGCCCAAACCAAATCTGTCAAGACAATCATCTTGTTATACCACCCCTACACAAGCCGATGTTATGAGACATTGTTCTCAACAAATCCCTCATGACCTAGACGATGTTGAAGAAAACTAAATATTGCGTATTATTTTAAAAAATTTTTTAATTTTATTTTTTAAATGAGTGATAAAAAAGAAGAAGTCGGTAAATTGCTTATAGCAGCAGCATTTGATGCTAGTTTAAGAAAATTAAATGGTGAATTGGCTTCCAGAGATATTGTAATCACATCTAAAACTATTACTACTGTTATTCAAATTAGTATGGAAATTGTAGAAGCTACCGCATTAAAAGGTGAAGAACAAAAAAAACTTGTAGAAAAATTAGTAACAAAATCTGTTAAAGATGCTCCAATAACAGAAGAAAAAAGAAAGTTATTATTATCTATGATTGATGAAGGTATTGTAGGAGATGTTATTGATTTAGTTGTATCTGCTACAAAAGGAGAACTAGATGTAAACGCAATTGAACAAGTTGCAGTTGGTTGTTGTTTGTCTGTCCTCAAGTCTAGAAAAGGTAAAACCAATAATAAAATTTAAATATAATTATCAAAAATGAAATTATATTTAATTACCCATAGCATAGCATTGCGTCCAATCCGCTGCTGTAATCTTATAAGCTTCAAAATCATCCTTAAATTGTCTTGCAATATCTGGAACAAGAGGATCTTCTGGATTTGGGTCATCTAATAAAGAACAAATAGATATCAATACCTTGGAAATAGTCAAAGCTGGACTCCAATTTTCTTTTAAAATATCTAAACATATACCTCCACTACTATTAATATTTGGATGATATATTTTTGTTACAAATGATACCTTTGGAGGTTTAAAAGGATAATTACTAGGAAATGTAATATTCAAATAAAATACACCGCCATTATAAGGTGTTCCAACTGGTCCCATAATAGTAGCCGTCCAATGAAAAATATCATCTCCGTCAGGACCAGCACTACAGTTTGCAGGAGGATCTTTATTCAAATTCTCTAACTCTTTGGTTATTCTCTTAGCACTTGACATTATATGATATATTAACATTTTATCTTTCTTTTATGTCCTTTACAATAAAATTGAAACAATTTAATGATAATAAAATAAAGTATACTAGACACTATGCAGCTATTTATTCGTGGTATATCTATTTACACTACTTGTAATACTCAAGCAATAAATGATGTTGAACCCACTGATTCTATCAGAACATTATATTTAATTTTGAATAATATGTTTAATATGAGTTTTCAACATTATTATTTACATTATCAATCCAAAATTCTAGATCATTTAACTGATAAAAATTTATCCGATTATGGAATTGGAAAAGAATCTACCATTGAAATTCATTTTAGAAATGGCAGTACTGCTATAAATTTCATATAATAATAATTAAAAAGGACTTTATATACAATTTGCCTTATTAAATTTTTATGTTTTTTTGATTTTTTGATTATTTTAATTTTAAAATGTCACCAATGCTAATAGTATTACTACCATATTTATTCAGTTTTATTGTATTCTGTTTTTTTTTTCTGATAATGCATTTTTGTCTATTTGCAAACTGTCTGTCTGTTTCATCATTGAGGCGTTTATAGTAATAATCTCTGATTTTATGGAGTGAATATCCATCCGGAATTTGTGGTTGATTTTTCATAATTATTTTTTCGCCAATTGGATTCCGGTTAGCACCTCCATCGCGAAAACGAAAATTACTATGAATTCCACAGATTTTTTCACCATCGGTAGTGAGATTATCTCGTACACATATAATTGGGTTGAAATACAAACTCGTTTTTGTCATTCTACTTAAACGATAGAATTTTTTCCAGCTATGCTGGTGGAAAATGCCATTTGGAATATAGATTCCCCCCACTACCCAATTCGGTGAATAATATTTTCCGATACCTAGAAACTGTAAAATATTGTCCCATATAAGGTTAGTATAGTAGTAACCACCATAACGAATGAAACTTATTTGTTGTTGAGATTTTGACATTTTAAGGGTTTAATAATTATATTTATTGGTTTGTGAATACCTTAAACATGTCAGAAACAAAAAAAATCAATTTTAGGGTTTTTTTGATTTTTTATTTTTTTTTTCTCTTTCTTTTCTTTCTCCCTTTTGTTCTCCTTTTTTTGCGAGATTTTCTTCTTTTTTTCCGAGATTTTCTTCTTTTTTTGCGAGATTTTCTTCTTTTTTTATGAGATTTTCCTCCTGATTGGGCGCTAGGCGTGCCTGGGAGCTGCGTAGTGTCTCTTGCCACAAATTCCCGATAAGTTGGGTCAATTGCAAAGTCACTGGCCCTGAACCCGGCTGTGTTGCTGATTTTTTCCGCACCCCAGGGGTGTTGAGTGGTGACTAAAAGTTCTCCCTGTGGGGTAAAGAAATTTACAAATAAGACACCTAAATGAGTCGCGGCGATCTCGGCGTTAGTGAAATCTTCGGCAAATGCTGATGTGTAATCTCGCCAATCACTTTGGTTTATATCTAAAATAGCTTTATTATAAGAATATCGTAAGTCTTTGGGTTTTTCAGCATTTTCAATTTGTTCTTTTGTAAAACCCGCACAGAACAGTGTTATTGCGTTTATGTTTACTGGATTGGCAGTTCCTGAACTAGTTGACATATATTATAACTTTAGATTTAATAATATTGGATTCACATAAAAAAAGGACTTTATATATACAGTTGCCTTTGGTTTCTTTTTTGTTTTTTTTTGATTTTTTTTTGATTTTTTTTTTGATTTTTTTTTGATTTTTTTTTGATTTTTTAGTTACAGTCCATACTCTTTGGCGACAGCCTTCTTCACACGCTGCACCTCCATACAATATTGGTCTAATGACATGCTCGCCTCATCTTCAGCATCATCAAATGATGTAACAAATCGGTAGACATCGACATCCTTCTTCTGTCCTATCCTGTGACATCTGGCGATAGCTTGACTCTCTACAGCTGGATTCCAATGAGGTGTAGTGAAATATACCTCGGCGAAATGCTGGAGATTAAGACCTTCACACGAGGTTTGAATCTGTGCGATAAGAACATTAGGTGCTAGATAGGAATTTATATGCCCACAGACATCTTCTGGCAAAGTTGGAGCAATCTCTAGCCACTGCTCATCCTTAAGACCAGCCTGTAGCGCAAATCTACGCTGCTTTTTGGTAGTGGAACCATTAATGATAGCCGGATTGAACCCTTTCTCCTTAAGGTCCATTGCGATGTGCTCCATCTCTGCACGAAATAGACAGAAGATGAGTTTAGACTTACCCGTTGGACTGTTCTCTACTACCTTATCTACAACAGCCTTAATTTTGCTGGAGGTGTTTGGGCGAACCAAATTTTGGACAATCTCTAGATCCTGTGCTAATCCTCTTCTCAATAGGGCATTGTATGCTAGACTAGGTTTGACACATGCCTGTCTCATCAGCATAAACACTGGAAATATAGACTGATACATCTGCCCTAGGTGCTGTATCACATTATCCACATTCTGCGCCGTCACAGGAGCGAAACGCATAAGATTGTGAACATTGCGGACAAACACTTCCTCCTCTGGGGTTTGCCATTCTACCTCAATAATCTCCTCGTTAAGGTTAGGCATCTTAATACCCACTTGCTTTTTTGTCCTTTTCAATACAATAGCGTTAATGATTCGACTGATAGCGGCCATTCGCGGAGTGAAGTGGCTTCCACTACCTTGTATTACGCACTGGTTGTAGAAGTCATTTTTCCTATTGTTAATTGGTGTTCCAGTAACCATCCACTTAATAGGGGCTTGTAGCATTAAAGCTCCGCGGAACAAACCAGTATTGGCATTTCTCAAATGATGGGACTCGTCATAGATAATCCTATCCCAACCCTGAGACCACAATGGGCATCTGTATGCGGGGCGGTTTGCTTTGACTTTGCGTGTTGCAATCATTCCATATGTGGTTATGACCACACGGTAGTTTGCAATATCGTCCTCTGTCGCGGCTCTTCCAGATGCACCATGATATATAAGCACATTCTCATCATCCAACACTGTGAACTTAGTAATAGCTTCACACCACTGGTCAAGAAGACTCTTAGGCAACACTACCAGATTGTGTGCCTTTGGATTGAGAACCATTGCACCAATCATAAGGATAGTCTTACCTAGACCCATCTCATCACAGATGAATCCGCCTGCACTTCCCAAGGTAGGGTTGCGCTCACGGTTAATCGTCCATTCGATACCCTCCAGCTGATGCTGTTTGGTATCTAGTCCTGCACGGTCACACCATACAGAGAAGAGTTGTTGAACAGGGAAATCGGTCATATTCGCCATATTTATTAGAACTTTACTTTGCTTTGCTTGACTTTTTGGTTGGGTTTTTTTGCTATATTAGTATAACGGACAGGTATAATCGTATAATGTAGGGTATACTTATGTAGATGTCAGAAACAAAAAAAATCAATTTCGCATTTTAATCTCCAAAGAATCTGAAAATTGAATTTTTTTGTTTCTGACAAGGTTTCAACTATTCCCATCCAAGCAAACAAACATAAAACAGTTTTCAAAACACAAACCAAACAACACCAGTTCTATTAAAGCTATGGCTTCTCTTACTATCCGCTGCGGCCCTTCTCACAAGTCTAGGCGCCCTCGCCCTAGCACCAACTCTCTGTCGGCTTATATGCCAAAGACGGCTCCTCACCGTCAGGTAAGTCGTGTCAAACGCACGGTTCCGGTGGACAACAAGTTCGCCGCTCTAGCTATTGATACCATCACCAAGAGTCGCCGCGGAGAGAGATTCAACGGTCCTCGCCCTTCTACTGCTACGGTAGCACAAGGTAGCTGGGGCAAGAAGCTCACGATTAGCCTCTCGCAAGCCAAACCGGAAAGATGGACTTCTGCGAGCAACAAACGTAGTGTTGCTGTCAAGGTTCAGCGTCCTCAAGAGCAGAAGCAAAGTCGCCCATGCGCCTATTGCAAAGAGGAGGGTTGCCATATCAAGCGCTGTGACAAGCTAGCGGAGAAGAACCGCAAGCGCACTGAGTGGAACCGCAAGGAAAAGGCTCGCAAGACCAAGGAGAGAAAGCAAGCAGCTGAAGCTCGTATGGTCGAGATGTTCCGCATTGCACAGCAGCAGGAGCAGCAAGCCACTGTAGTCGAAGAGTCAAGTGACAGTGACTGCAGTAGTGGAGAGGAGGAAGACTACCCAGCTCTGCCAACTGTAGCCAAGGCTGAGACAAGGCGTGTCACATTTAAGGATGACAGTGAAAACCTTATGAAGCCACCGTGTGATACTAAGGTATTCGACAAGGAGCAGCCAGCCAGTTCTATCAGTGATGACGATGAGGAGGAAGTGATTCTACTCGAGGAGGCACAGGATCTCCTTAAGCCAAGTGCTAACGCATGGAAGCCAAAGCGTCGGCGCATCTCCCCGGAACGCCAGCTCATCATCGACCAGATTAAGGAGAAAAAAGCTGAACTCGCATCATACAGCACTGATAGCTGGGCAGATAGCGCTGAGATTGAGGAGCTGGAGGCAGAGATTGAGGAGCTCAACGCCAAACTAGCTTAGGTGCTAGGCACTTACCCATATACTATCAGGGTCATAATATGATAGTCTAATATAAAAAGCAAAAAACACAAAAACAAATAAAAAATCAAACCAAAGGCAACTGTATATATAAAGTCCTTTTTTTCTTTATGAAAGCAAGATAAAGATAATATGGTAGTTAATTTATTATGATATTGGATTCTATTTATTTTAGTATTGTACAATTCATTTGGATTATTTGTATTTTATATATAATTTACAGCCTATTTCTATTAAGCATTGCATATTTTCAAATTAGAAAAGTAGATAATACTAGAAGAAAGAAATTAAAAAAAATGTTGATGAAAAGACACAAATTAGATTAATTACATATTTTTTTTTACTTTAAATATGTAATGAAGATATACGGTATTGAAATACCTTTCAAATATTTAAAGTGGATTATAATTGGTTTAACAATAATTACTGTATTAAGTTTAATTGTTTGGATTATATGTAGTTATTACATTTTCAAATGGTTCAAAATAAGCATTGATAACTATAGCTTTTACTTGAATGAATATAATAAAGAGTGCCGTAATATACTTGAACAATATGGTGATCTGCCAGTAAAAAAAATATATTTAGTGCGACATCCTATATCGAAATTCATGGAAACATTTTTAAATATAGTATCATTTAATAAATTCAAAGAGGAATTGAATAGATACAAAGAAAGAAATAATACCGAATCATTCTTTCCCTTTCATACAATGTTATATATAGAATTAAAAGTATCAAAAACTGAAAGTAAATTTTTGGTAATAGATAAAAATAATTGCATCAGAATCTCTCCAACATTAAAAATAACAAACAATTGTGAACTAAGAAATTTGAAAGTAAAAAAAAATAAATATACTTTGAATGAAATATTGGAAAGAACGAGAAAAAGGATAGGTAATAATAAGTATTTTAATTGGGAAATATCAAAAAATAATTGTCAAATATTCATCAAAGAAATACTAATAACAATTAAAAAGTTCACAAAACCAAACCAAAAATTTATGTTTCAAAATCAATTTATGGAGGAAATAAAAATATCTGATTTTAGTTTTCATATTATTAGTTCACTAACAAATACAATAAATCTGCTAGAAAACATGATAGGAACAGCTATATGGATACCTGTCTGAATTCGTTTTGATTAAATATATAGTCTACATATTCGTGCAACGATATTTTATCAAGAAATGTGGTAGTATAATGTATATCATTAACGGGAAATGAGAATTTATATGTATTATCAACTTCCTCTATACTTACTTGTTTTGTTTTATCTTTTTTAAGAGCAAACGAAAACTCTTTTGTTGTAATTGGGGTATAACCTAAACTGATAAGGCGCTTTTCAAGTGCTACAAACATCAACTATAAGTGTATTATAGTTTTTTATTTTTATATCAATTTACTAATCCTTATGCCATTTCATTTTCTTTTTACAGTAAGGACATTCTAATTTTTTGTCAAACCATTCTAATATACATGCACAATGATAACTATGACCACACGGTAATGTAATTTTACCAGAATCTAAAGATTCTAAACAAATAACACATTGGTTTGTTTTATATTCTATTTCAGTCTTATTAAACTTTATAGGATAAATTTTACTTGCTCCACAACCCATATAATAACATAATAAAAAATAATATGTTATGATATTTACCCACGGTGGGACTTGAACCCACAACCTTTCGATTAGAAGTCGAACGCGCTATCCATTGCGCCACGCGGGTTGGTATAAAATTTTGTATTGATTAAATCAACATAAATTAGGATATTCATATTGGAACTTGTGTATAAGTTCCATAAAATGTTGATTAATTGAATAGTTATTATCATATGGAACATATTTAACATAATCTCCTTGGTCTAACCACATTCTCATACCAATTTTAAATGTTCCGTTTGAATTTTTATAACCAAATCCTGAAAATGCTATTTTGTCAGTAATTGATCCCTGAATTTTTACTCCTATTCTTTTACTACTATATCCCCAGTGTTTGGTATCTCGAATACCTTGAAAACAAAGATTGCGAAGTTGTTGTTCATTCATTATGTAGGTTTGACTTGTAGGAAACAAACTAAGATAATGATATATTTGTTGCATTAATAATATAATATTAGACAAAAATATTTGATTCAATTTTCTGATTAATCAGGGGCGCTGAGGGAATCGAACCCCCGACCTCTCGCACCCAAAGCGAGAATCATACCCCTAGACCAAGCGCCCAAGTACTGTTTTCTGTTTTGTTATAAGAATTGGAATTGAACCAATGTAGAAGGATCTTTAATCCTACGCTTAACCACTAAGCTATCTTAAGAATTGCTGTAAGAAAACAATGTTTATATAGTATATATGAAAAGAGAAATGTCTATGGTTAATGGATTTTTCAATGATTATGTAGCTTTTTTCCGTAATTTTAATGTTTTAGGACTTGCAATAGGTTTGATGATAGGTTCTAATTTGAAAGAAGTCGCAGGAGATTTCATTGATGGAATTATAATGCCTTTTGTAAAACCTTTATTAGCAACCGTGACAGGAGGTAGAGAATTAAAATTTCATGTACCTGGAACAGAGGTTGAATTGAATTTAGAAAAAGTAACAAGTTCAACTATAAAATTTGCGGCACTATCCGTTATCATATTTTTTATGCTTCAAATAGGAATTAGAATTAAAAAACCTGTGCAATGGGTTTCAGTTAGAAACTGGGATGGGATGAAAGCTAAAAAGAAAGATAATAAAAACTTTTCTATATAAGAAATTGCACCTTCCGGTAATCGAAACCGGGGCACTTCCTTGGAAGGGAAGTATGTTACCACTACACCAAAGGTGCTTTTGGAGAACGGGGGCATCGATCCCCCTGCCTCTCGCATGCAAAGCGAGCGCTCTACCATTTGAGCTAGTTCCCCAAGCGCTGTGAGCAGGATTTGAACCTACGCGGGCAGAGCCCATTTGATTTCAAGTCAAACTCCTTAACCACTCGGACATCACAGCCAAGCCCCCAGGGAGATTTGAACTCCCGACCTTGTGATTACAAGTCACACGCTCTACCCCTGAGCTATAAGGGCACGACTAATATTCTAAAGTATAATAAAAAAAATATACAAACGCAAGAAAAATTAATAATGCTAACAGTGGGACTCGAACCCACGCGTGCGAACACAGTGCATCTTAAGTGCACCCCCTTGGACCAACTCGGGCATGTTAGCGATATACTAGGAACAGCAGTTTGACCTTAGGTACCAACCCACGCTTGCGCGTGCTGCAACTGGAATCGAACCAGCATCCAGGGCATAAATAGGCTAATTGTTTTGCTGTAAGTTCCTACATTATACTCCCTACGGGGCTTGAACCCGTGACCTTCGGCTCATAAGACCGATGCTCTGCCAGCTGAGCTAAAGGAGTTTAATGCTGTGTCTATGTTAATATCAAATTGAATTCAATTTTCAGATACGCTTATGCTGGGCACCCCTACGCACCCACTACACTTTATATAAATGATATTTCTTTAATATCATTTGTATATTCTATTTTAAGTTTTACAATTCAAGCAAATAAATAATGACTTATCTTCGATTACAGAAACTGTATAATATCCTTCTACTGAAGATCTATTGCATAAATCACAATTACCTATTTTTGAAATTGTTATTTGTTTTAAAGAATAATCATCAAGTTCTATCATTGGTTCATATTTTTTCTTGAAACATCTATTACCCATATATCAATAAAAGATTTTATATTATAAATATTATTATTTTACTTCTCTAAAAAATTTTTTGGAGAGAAAATTTATTATTTATGTTTCTTCGTTTAAAATTTATTTATCCAAATAATAAGATACTATCCAAATAATAAAGAATGGAGCAGCTTTCAAGTCCAAATATGCTAACACTGCAATTACAAAACCTAATATAGCCTCTCTTGTTGCTCTTTTTCTACGCTCCGTCTCATCATCGCCTGGTGGTTGTCTTAATTGATATATTGAAAATGCTATAATAATTACAAGACTACCCATAAATAATTTATTTGTAATTAATTTTATTAATAATTTTTTCTTTTCTTCATCACGAAATACAATTAAAGCGGTTATTCCAATGAATGATACAAGCGGAATAGCTACATTTGGTTGAGTAGATATACTTTGTTCAACATGTTTAGTTGTTAATTTCCCTTTATATTGAGACATATAAACTATATTGAGAAAATTTACTGTACTTAATATAAGATGTATATAATTGAAGATGTATGGAGAGAAATTAAATCATATTTAATTCATAATATCAAAAAACACGGTAAACATTTGAAGGATGATAAATATGTTAAACAATATAATGAAGTAATAAAGCAAATACCTATAAAATATATTCCTGCTTCAGGTCCTAGAATTGTTTATCAATCCAATACAATTATCCATAGATGTGCTAAATTTTTATATAAAGTTCAAGCACCTTGCACTTTATCAAAAAAAAGATATTCTTTAAGATACAAATTAATTATAGAATATATATTAATTGGTAATTATACAAGAGACGAAATAAGACAAGAGTATTATAATAATATAGAAGGTCTTATTTTCAATAACGATTTTTTGCCATCTCTTCAAAACACATAGTTATTGCAAATACCATTGCTAATATAAACATAAATATCAAAGTGGGTGCGTCACTTTGCTGACGAATAAGTTCAAGTTCTTCAGGATCCATAGGGTCTAGGAAGTCGTTCATTTTTAGTATTATTATTTAATTACTTTTTATATTCAATTTCCTCATTATTTAAACACTTCCCAGTATATAATGTATATGGGAAATGAAACTTTGCCTAGACAAATTAGAAATAGAGAAATTAATGGAGGAAGAGTAAATCATCAAAATAATCCAAGAGAAAGATGTGTTATCTGTAATCAAGTAACACAATATACAAGAAATACTCATATTGAAACTAGAGGATGTTATGTTGAAGGTTGTGGGCAATTATGCCCATCTTGTTATGTTGCTTGCTACAATACCTCTACAGCAGACACATTTCAAGATTATTTATTTGAATAAAATCTTTACTAACTGTATATGGGAAATTTATGTAATAGATTATATTATACTATACCACTAACACAAAAATGTCCGTATTGTCCAAAAAGTCCATATATAAGTGAAACAGAAACAGCATTCAAAATATCGACCCAAGGATGTAGGGTATGTAGAATAAAAATGAAATATTATTTTAAACCAATTGACCAAAAAAATGCATTAATAAAAAAACCTTCATATGATAGAACTTATGATACAGATCCTTTTAATAATATTAAAAATACAAAAGTGAGAGGAAGATATTATTAAAGTCTCTCCAGAGCATATAACAAATAGATTTAAAACTAGTAACATTACATTTATTAAATGTCATGTTGTAAAATTATAGGAGATAACTTGAATTTTTGTTGTGCACAAGTAAAAGAAAAATTTCACGATGATTTATTAATAGGGACAGAACATTCTAAAAAAATTATACCAACTTGCGTTACACCAATTAATACTATAGAAGAAATGTCACAAGATGATAAAGTTCAAATAGTATTGAATGATCCCAAATTTGGTATGTTTGCACTTTTTAAATGGCATGTAAAAAAGGGACACAAGAATGAAGTATTAAAAAATAAAAATGCTTTTTATTGTGCACATACTTTTTCATTACTTGCGTTTTTACCAATCATTGTATTTTTTACTCAATGGTTTATTTATATTGGTTTAATAGCTAATGAAGTTAGAGAATATGATAAAGGATTTTGTCCTAATGAAGCTACTTGGGAAGTCAAACTTATTATGTTTTCTGTTAGTATGTTATATTTTGTTAGGTCTTTCTTTCTATGGGATAATTTAACAGATAGAACAAGACTTAATAGAATGATACCAAGTATTGATTTTTGGGTTATGATGGATACATTTCAAGAATTTGGATTTAATTTGATGGTTTACTTGGCTAATTTGTGGATTGTTTTTAGTAATGATTCTGTTCAAGAAATGATATTAAATGCCCTTGCTATGGAATTCTTAATGAATCTTGATAACGAATTTGAAGAAATGTATTTTCATTATTTACCAGAATCAGCAGAGGATATTTATGATAATTTCTTCGTAACATTTCAAGAAAATAAACAAAAACTTGCAAAAAGAAATAAATCTTGTGGATTTTGTTGTGCAAGATATACATTTTATGTACCATTCAAAATATTAGTTGTTAGTTTATTGATTTTTCCCTTCTTTTGTTTAGTAATGGCAATTTATGGTCCTATATGCAAATAGTATTCCAATATGATGTCACTAACTTTGTATAATCATTATCTTTATTATTATTTTTATCGGGATGATATTTTTTCATTAACGAAAGGTATACTTTTCTTGTGGGATTTTTGAACCAATTTATAATATCCATCGGTCGCGGATAAATACTATATAGCAGGTTTAATGCATCCTCTTTCTCTCTTTGTTGCTCATAGGGTTGTTGTGGACTTTTTCGCGAGTATTCTTTCTCTTTCTCCCTTTGTTTCTCCCTTTTTTGCCATTTCTCTCTCTGCTTTGCCCGTCTTTCATTTTCCTCCGCCCGTCTCTTCTTTTCCTCAGCCCGTCTTTCCTTTTCCTCCTCCATCCATACCTTTCGTTCTTGCTGCATTCGCTCTTTTTTCTCTTCGAACTCTTTTTCCCTTTTCCATTTTTTTTCCTTTGCCTTTTGTGCTTTATCAATTCTCCTTTTTTTAAATTTCTTCTTTTTTGGTTTTTTTACAGGTTCAGTAGTTAAATCTTTCAACTGCTTTTTCAACTGTAATATTTCATTATATAATTCTGGAGTAGGATTTTTTTCATACCTTTGTTCTTTATTTCTTATTTTTTTATTTATTTTTCTAATAGGGTTGTTTGTGGTCACAGGTATTTCTACCTCGTCATCATCGTCAAAGGCTTCCCACTGATTTCGCATGATTATATTATACTAATTATAATAGTATTTGAACATAAAAAAATTTATTCAATTTTCAATAAAAACACTTGACACTTGCCTTATTTTTTATTTTATTTACATTAATCAAATTTTGGATAACAAGTTTCTTCACCCTCACCCTTCATTTTAAGGTACTTTGGGGCCCCAGCACAATGTCGCCAAATCCACTTGCTTCTGCTTTTCCACTCTGCCCCCACCGCCTCTTCACTCATAAAATACAGGTCGCTACCATTGATTACCGTCTCAAAAGGTTTGCCCCTTAATTTACAATTCCAAAACATTCCAAACTTCATTGGCATAGACCCTCCAACCCTTAAACAAGAAACGCACACTCTCTCAGTATCGCCATGAGGTCCTATACCATTCTTGCTAACATTATCATACTGATTTCCTTCCACAATTAAATCTTTATCTTGCATCAAAATTTCAACAACCTTAAGCAAATTTCCTACTAAGGGACTCTTATCAAAACCTACAATTGTCCCCTTTCCTTCTGCATAATTTGCCGCTCTTCCCTCCTTACCATAACATACATTTGCTCTTGCCAATTTATTAAGGACTTTTTGTCGTCTTGTATCCCAATATTTTCTATCCCATTCATAACTACCAAGCTCTTTTATCATATTTTTATGAACATTCTCTGATAGGAAGTTTCTTACTACCATCAAATACGCATCCTTAGGCTTGCTGCCCTTAGGAATATTTACACCTTGCAAACACTCCTCATTCAAATTAAATAGCTCAACTTTCTTATCAAATATACTTTCCATAACGCCCTTAGCATATAGAAGCCTGTCCAGATCCCATCCTTGACCTTTCTTCCTTAAATTTCCTAAGAATTCCATTCCGGTGTGATTTTCTCCACCATTGCCTACAGTTAAGGACCAGGTGGGTTTTAAGGTGTTTGATTCACTCGTTTTACTCATCTTGACTTATATACCTAATCTATGTAAGAAACATTTTAATTCAATTTTGAAAATTGAATTAAATTAATCTATTTATTATCCTAGACAACCAATATATGTCAAGTTCATCACCATACACAACCACGCCAATGGCACAAACAGTTGAACTACAAATGCGCGAAGGATGCAAGTCATACGATTTGTATGTTACTTCAGAATTTCGGCGTTCTATGTTTATGACTTCTTCTAGTAAGACAGACGATACTACCGTAAGAGTATCTGTGCTTAATATGATGTATAGCACAGACAAAGACTCTTATAATAAGCTTATTAGTAAATTTGAAAAAGAGGCCAAAAAAAACAAACAGCTATTTCTAGGCGTAAGCAATGATGCTGCTGTCTTCCTAGCAGCAGGGAAAGTTATCGTAGACACAGTTAATACTTATCTTCATAATTATGAACGAGGTGCAAGTGTAAGGCGAGTTGTATTAACAAGCGAGATTGGCGAAAAAGAGCCTCCCAAATGTTATCCTTATCGTCCAGGTCAAGATAGATATCGTCATAAGCCCAACACTAACCCTCCACCAAATTCATTTGCGTGGGAAAGCCACCTAGCTGAATACTATGTTGATAATACAAAGCTATGGCACATCCCAAGTGAAGTTGTTGCAAGTATTGACACAGTTATCAATGGCAAAAGAGTAGTTGCAAATCTTGAGGTTTAAACCTTTTGCTCAGCAGTAGCTCCATACACAGGAGCATCTAATATATTCCTATAAAGCATACCATCTTTTACAAAACTTTTTATTGAGCACAGTTTACATAATATTATGCCAAATCCTCCACCCAAAATAAGTGTTCCTCCCAAAATTACACCGGCAGCATCATTTGACAATAAACAAGAACAATTAGACATGATATATTAGTTAAATATAATATATCATATTAGTGCTGTTTTTTTAGTGCCTAATTTTTAATTAACATAACAATTAGAAAATTGAATTTTTTTGTTTCTGACAAGGTTTGAACTATTCCCCACAACTGACAACCTGCAAACTCTTAGTTACACTATTACAAACTACCACTCAAAACATTTACTATGCCTTATTACTGGCAAAGAATCAAAGATATGTATGACAATCACCCAGACGAGGACTGGAACAGAGGCACATACGCGATCATCGGCGATTTGGCGTGGCACTTCATCGAAGAAGATGACACACCACAAGCTCTACGAACAATTGTACATGATTGCGACGAATGCGACCAACCCGCATCTTCTTGGCGCTTACCACATCCAGACGAAAATTGTGAATTCAAGATGTGGATTGACCGAATAACAGCAAGCGAAGTTTCGCAAGGCTGGCGCGACAAGCTTATGTACTCACTGTTCGCGGGTGAGAATACCACATTCACAGATGCAGATGCGTCTTTTATCTTGCATATGGCGCCGTGTAGTGTCATTCAGGCATTCATTCAAAAAACACAACAGAGTATCGATGACTACAACCGAAGCGAAGCCGACTACCAAAGTGACGAGACCATTGAATCAGGTGAGACGCAGCAGTATATGGGCAGCGGTCTAGTCAATCGCCCAGATAGCGACGAAGAATCAAGTGATGATGAAGACTACGACTGGCCAGGATGGACGCCAGACAATAATAATCAAGATGCACGCGAACTCCGCACCAATCAATGGGAGAACATTCAATACGATTGGCAAAATATAACTACGCCGCGCGAATACTACGAAATCATCGAAGGCTATCCATATAGCGGAGAGGAGGACATGGAAGTCGATAGTGAAGATGAGTTTGTGGAAATCGGCGAGAATGAAGCTGATGATGACTTCCTGACACCTCGAGAGCGACGGGCTATCGAAAATCTTCGACCGGTTCGCCTGCAACGCCAAGTTGCGTTTGTCCTATGAATGGTCTAATAACCGACCCTCCTTATTATCCTTACTACAAATACACCAAGTTGGTATACCAATAAAACAGCACAAAACAATAAAAATCAAAATCCAACCTAAAACTACATTATTATCCATATAAAAATAAAAAACAAAAAAAAACAAAAAAAATAAGCGAACCGCTTTTTTTAACAGTGACTACAAATATAAAAAATTCTTTTAGGATTGCTAATTAAAATATTGCCAAATTTCTCATCATGAATATGAAATTTTTTTTCTTCTTTTTTTAATTCCTTTAATAAACTAGGATAATTTTTCATATCTCCTCTAATTCTATTCAAAACTATTTTTATTATATCATTATTTGAATTAACTAAATCAAGATTTATAACTGTTTCATAAAGACCAAATATACTACCTGATATAGAAAAAGTTCTATTATTTACCATTGTATATTACTATTTTTATTCTTTTTAACTCATTTCATTATTGAATTCCATATTAATCTTGCTTTTTCGATATTTTCTTCATCTGTATACATTCTATATATGTATTCCTGACAATTCTTTGGAGCCATAAAACTAGAATATTCAACTATTTTGTGTGCAAATATATCATTTTTTTCAAAATAAGGAACATTTATCAAAGGATTTTCACCATTGCCACTAATAAATCCTATTTTTACACACATTACTCCATAATTTTTTACCTTTTCATCTCCTAAAAACTTGCTAACAGTCAAAATAGAATCATTATGATTTACTGCATCAGGAGAGTTACAAATCTTTACTGTTTTCTCTCCAATTAATTTTGGAATTAATCTAAATGATAGTTTTCCTTGCAAATCCTTTATAAGTTGATCTCCAAATGGAAACCAAATAATATCATCATACAAATCTTCAAGGTTCAATTGTGTTGTATTTTTTATTCTCATCAATATTTGATTGATGATAATTTCTAATGATTTTACAGTATGGTGACAATATACTCGTTTATGTAATCTATATCTTGTTTCAAACAAAGCCATAACTTCGTCTTGTAGTTTTTCTGGCCAACATAATACACTGTTCATTCTTCCATCTTTTCCACAACATTTTACATCACACATTGTTAATAGTCTTTCAAATGTTTGATTTATACCAAATCCTAAATGAAAACTATCCCGTTGAATATAATCTATTTTATCTACATCAATAGAACAATATTTATTACTTATGATTTGAAATTTCCAATCATTTTTGTTAGTTGGTTCTATAAGTTCCACAATGAAGTTTACCTGTTCTGAAGTAAAATCAATATTATACGTTTTCACCATTTCTTTGAATATAACTATACCTCTATCTTCATGTTTTAATTCTTCAGGATTCAAGATGACATCATCATATAAGTGGCTAAATGGTCCATGACCTATATCATGAACAAGACCAGCAACTTGATATAATTCTATTAGTTCATCTGTAATCCTCAAATCAGGATTATTATTTCTCAAAGCAGTTAACATAATTTTTGCTAAATGACTTACACCAAGTGAGTGTTCAAATCTTGTATGAGTTGCACTAGGATATACTAAATATGTTGCTCCTAACTGTCGTAATCTATGTAATCTTTGAAATTCAGGAGTGTCAATAATTTTACACATATTTGGTGTCAAGGTTATTACTCCGTGAATAGGATCATTAATAGTTCTTGTAGCCATGGTTTTTTATTAATATTAAAAAAAATTAATAAACATTCAATTTTATTAATAATCTCCTGTGGTATAATGTTGCATAGCATTTATATAAAATGCTGAAGTATTCAGTTCTCCTCCATTTATCTTAACTCTATTATCTATATCTGGTATAGATTCTATAAATTGATCAATCATCTTAATTCGTTTATAAAATTCTCGATTATATATCTTCATAATTATTTGTAATTGTTCTTCACTTATTGGAGCAAATATTTTATTAATTTTTTCCTTGCCATGTATTCCGTCATATATAGTATGACACATCCTGATAAAAGTTTCTTTAGTTGTCATAGTATTAAATTGGTGTGATAAAAAATTTATTAATATTATTATTTATTTCAATTTTTTAAAATTCGAATTCATTCGTTCTCCAGCTATCATCCCTTACTAGATTTGGATTGTTATGTTTCCAAGTTAGAGGGTCACATCGTGGAGTATCCTTATTCCATACCTTGATACTGGAGTCTGTCTTTGCCATCGCAATATACTCTTCGCGCTTCTTTTGTCTATTATCTAGATAATTGAGATACCTTGAACGGCGACGACCTTTACGATCCTCCCAATATGACCCCCATTCATTGGTTTCAACCTCAAAATGACCGGTTCCGGCTATTTGCACAACGGTACAACCCAATCCCTTTGGATCTTCCTCTCTATCAACCAGTGGCAACATAATCTCATTTCCATTTGACATTGTATAATTAAATGCTTGATAACCACCAGATTTCTGTGGAGTATTGTCATAGGTTGGATGAGTAAAATATACTCGTCCATCATCATCTTCATTGAGCCTCCAACCGTTATCCATCATCCTTTGTTGGAGTTCTTGATAATGACCGTCTGATGTATCAACAGGCTTTACATTAATAGGCATAAACTCCCGTGGAACCGTTTCATACCCACTGAAGTCATGTTTCTCCCTGTCACCCTGTTGTTCCAGATACGCGATTGAACCAATCATAGGACCCTCATACTTAGGAGCACATACTGGCTTAGGCCTTTGAAATTTTCTATTGCGACCTCCGCGACCGCGACCACGACCACGACCACGACCACGACCACGACCACGCTGGCCACTATTACCTTGAGAACGTTTGTTGTTTGTATTGCGAGAAGACATTATGATTTATGTGTTTGTTTTAATTTGTGTGAGTTGTATATGCGTTTGGGAATGATGAACTTATCTCACATTAAATTAATTTCAATTTTCAGATAAAAAAGTTTTATAATATATATATATTCTTGCTTGGTTTATACCTCCATTTCTGCAACAATATCTGTAATTTCATCCACCATAGTTACAATATCAATAGGTGATGCTCCCTCAGTCACTTCTTCGTCTTCGGTATCACTTAATCCTACTGTAACATTTCGAAAAGGGTTTTCATCTTCTTTCTCATATACTCCACAATCCCATAGTGTCCTTTGAACATTTCGCTTTCGCGGTCGAATCTTGCGATTTTTACAAATTTTATACTCCTTTGCCATTCGATCTAGTCGTCTTGACTCTTGACTCGCTCCTGCCATAAAACCCCTCATAAATCCTGGCTTTTTCATGTTCATTTGTAATAGTGGACTAGTATATCTTTTAGTCTTGCCGTGAAAGAATTCAAATGCAGCAGCCATAAATCCTTCATTATATCCTTCTGTTTCCAACATTTGCTCGCGCAAACGAATTTGTCTTTTCAATTGATCATTCGCCTTGTCTTTCATCTCCATCCACTCCATCCTTGCATCTTTATTTTTATCCATTTGCCGACAATAATTCCGAAGCTGACGTGTATATTCCGTATAAACTTCAGTATATTCAGTATTCAATTGCTCATCTGAAAGATTTGTTTTAGAATCAATTGGCGCTCTGCACGAAGGACAAGTGGCATTAACTTCGATCCATCTAAAGAAGCATTTATTACAAAAGTGGTGTCCACAATCAGTGGTAACATTATTATCTAATGTCAAATCAGTATAGCAAATTCCACAAAACGGTGGCTCTTCAGTTTGGGTAGCTCTGCCTATACTTGCGACAATAGGCTCCTCAGGTGTTTTTACTTCTTCAATAGAACTGTCACTTGTAATACTTGAAAAGAAGGTTGAATCAGTTGAACCTGATTCTTCGCTAGAACTACCATTTTCTGGCATAACTGCCTCGCCTTCGAATGATGAATTGCCGGTAATTTCTTGATTACTCATAGTTGTGTTTAATAATATTTTATTTTGTTTATTTTTTTATTTCAATTTTCACATAAAAAATTTTATATACTTGCTTGGAAATTATTCTAATTCTGGTATATAATCATCACTATCTATTGACATATCGCTATCTGAACCAGATACAGACGCAAGTTCTGGTATATTATCTATATCACTGTCTGATCCTTCTGTAAGTTCTGGCATACTATCATATTCACTATTATTTGGAATATTATTATCGGAAAACGGGTCACTAATAATATTATTACTGTTATCTAACAAACCTTGAATCACATTATTAAGGAAATGTTCCGCATTTATTCTAGGATTCGCATTATTATCCAATGTTGATATATATTGTACAAATGCTTGCTCTAAATTATGTCTAACAGGTCCGGTCACAAATGTTTCTTCTTCTCTAAATAATCTATCTAGACCTAAATACCCACTCATCAAATGAGGCGGCAGCCTTGACCGTCGAAATCTCTCCCTTTCCCCTCTTACTTTATTCATTTCACGAACTTTATTAAGAAGGTCTATGGAATTATAAGACTTCAACGCATCAATCACCCGACCTATAATATCAATATCTTTTAATACTCCTTTGCACATTCCTTCGTTTGGACCAGGTAATGAATGCGTTCCACAATCATCGTGATCACCTTCCATAAATTCACGATGTAGTCTGTTCTTCATCATTGTGCTTACTATTTTTTCCTTGAAATACACAAAGGTTTGATAGGTTCCTCCATTCGCTTTTTTTATCTCCATTAGTTTTTGATGTTCTTCGTTCTTTAATTTTTCAAACTGCAAAATATCACTACGAATGATTCTCTCACTGCGTTTAAGTCTCCGAATAGCGGCTTTACATTTATCTTCTTCATCATATGCAGATTCAACTTGCCTTACAATACGAGTTCTGTGTTCCAGTAAGTTACGCATTTGTTGAATTTCTTGTGCTTCTTCAGTATTTTTTAATAGATTTGTTCGGCAAAACGGACAAGAATTCTTATCCTTTGCCCATCGCCAGAAACAATCTTTGCATGTTGCGTGTCCACATTCTGGATTTACAATGTTTTTTACCGTAAGTTCTCCACAACATATGGAGCACATAGGTTCTTCTTCCTCAACCGTCTTGACTGAAGGGGATACATCTTTTGACATAGTGACAGACATACTTACAATGTTGTAGGTTAATGATGAGGTATTTTAAATGGTAAAATGAATTCAATTTTCTATTTATTTTTTTTGCGTTTGAATATTATAGTATGAAACTTGATGTTGACAACAGAGAAAGACTTAAAGTTGCTATTTTATTTATGTTACAAAGTTACAAAGTTATTATGGGTTCAATGTTAGTTGTATTTGTTCCAAGACAGTGTGAAGATGATATTTGTTCGTTTAATCAAAATGTTCAAAATTCAGATACTCTTAATAGAACTGCGTTAACTACTAATTTTTTGTCAATTGCATTCTTTGCAGCAACCTATGCAATAGAATTACGGAGAGAAAATTTCTGCGTTCACCATTTTGATATAAATCATGATATTGGTGATAATAATTTAGCAATTATATTGAAAGACAAACCTGATTTATTAAAAGAACTACATTCACATAACAACTTATATTTCAAAATTACATCATTGACCTTCTTTGTTTATTTAATCAACTTTATTGTATCTGATATTGTTTTATATAACGATCCTACATTCTGGAAGGTAGGATTAGCACCCTATTTTAGTTATATACTACTAATTCTAATGAAATTATATAATTGTTATTTTATTTCTTCTTCTTCAATAAAAGAAGATAAAGCACTAAGTGCATATATGACTGAGTTTTCTAGTTTTAATGTGTTAGATGTAGATATTGATGAAAATAAAGAACCTTGTGAACAAAAAGATGAAGTTGGTGTTGGTGCAATAAACCTTAATTTGACTAATACTGTAATCAGTAATGTATTGTAAAAAAAATAAATTAGTTAAATATAAGAATGGATAATTATACAAAAATGAATGAAGAAGAAAATAAATGTATAGATAAGGAATGTATGATATGTTTTGAAGAAGTTAATATAAAAAAAGACCATATAAAATGTTATAATTGCAACAAATTATTTCATGTTAAATGTATGAATGACTGGAGATTAAAAAAAAATAGTAGATATTCTACTTGTTGCATTCATTGCACAAAAGACGATTTGATAGTTCATAATTTTGAACCAAATTGTTGTATTGGATGTTGGAATTGGGTATTTCCAAAACAAAGAAAGGACAATTTTACAGAAATAATGAGAGCTTATGATTAATTTGAAAATTGAATTAAAAATTAATCATAAAATATTTGTAACAACATTTATGATAATTATGTCTCAAGAAAACAAAGCATTTCACAAAACCATCAAAAACTGTCCCAGATTCGACACTGGAGACGCTAAATGGCTTAAAGAATGCAATTTTAATTTTACAGATGAATTTTATAAAACATTTCAATATTTCATGTTCCAAAATCCTGGAAAAACAACCAAAGAACTAGTTCAAATGATCTCATTTTATAATTTTACAGAAGAATCATTGAAAACAGCATTTATGATGTTTAATACTTGGAAAAACACATTCTATGGTGTATGTGGACCTTTCATATTCAAAAATGATAGATGGTTTCCGGTTTATGCTAAAAAGTATGAGGATACTGTTAAGTTAGCTCAAGAAAATAGTGAATTAAGAAAAAAAATTGAAGAATTAGAGAAAAAATTACTAGGTCAAGGACTACCACGGACTCCTTAGCGATGATTTCCAGTGTATAATTGTATTATCCCATTTTGTTCCTTTCCTACCGGCTGCTGGTTTTATTACATTTTTTTTTGAAATTTCGTTATCGTCCACTTTTATTTTGATGTTTTGAGGCAAGTTGTCTATATTTTCTATTTTGTTATCTACTTGTTTTGTTAATTCTCTTATTCTTTCACATAAAATAAGTGCATCTTTTTTTAATTGTTCATTCATTATATTTAATAGTTATTTTGATTTTATTTCTTTATTAAATAATATTTTCAAAATCTCATTATTTGTCCCGTCTTTAAAGAACCGTTTTACAAATGTTTTATACCCATTTTTTGTTCTTTTATATACAGGAATTATATCATATATTTCATCTAATGTTAAATACATTGATGTGCATTCAAATATAAATGTTCCATAATAAATCCCTAATGTAAATGTCATTGCGATATGAGGTTTCATTTTTAGAATATTAACTGCATACTTGCCTACATTTGCTATTGTTGTCAATTCTTTCAAGGTTATTCTTTCTAATTCGTATCCTTCACGATCATTAATCGTCTTATTAAATTTTGCATTTTTTATTTCTGCTTTTATAGCATAATTCCAATTATTTAAAAGTATTTCTGCCATATATGGCTCCTTAAATCCAAATATTAACTTAAATGCTTCTTTGAAGTTTTTTTGTTGATAAAATTTCCGTATTTTTTTGTTTTCTTTGTTTTCTGCTGCTTCCGCACATACTGCGTCGTATGTAATAAATGTTGTCATGTTATATACTTATTCTAATTATAAAAAATTTATTCAATTTTATAATTAAATTACAACCCGTGTTTTTCATTATACTCGCCGATTTCTTTTTCATATCTTTCCTTATCTTTTGCGGCAGCTACATCAAAAGACTTCTTTTGGTTATCTTTCAACTTCTTCCAATCTGCTCCCAACCTTTTGGCAATTTCTCCAATATTTACTTTTCCCTTCTTTCTTTGTGCAGCTATTAGATTAGGTCGATACTTATCACAGAAGAACATAAATGCTGATTTTCCGCGTTTAGGCTTGTTAGGATCCTTAGGAGCCTTAACCTTCAACTTTTCACCCAAATATTTTTGTGATAATTCCTCAATTCTATCAGTAGCTCCAAACTCCATACATAACATTTTTAATAGGCTTGAATGTGATTCAAACCAAAGATCATTTAAACTAGCGGTGTTATTGTGAAACAAATGAACAGACATATTTATAATACATTATAAAAAATTCTTTTTAATCAATTTTACATATATATATTAATTAATCTAATTCATCAACATCAGTTTCTTTACTTGACTTGTAATATTCCTTTTCACATTTTTCAAATTTATTCTTCAAATATTTAATATAAATCGGACCGTATTGGATTGTCTTGACTTTAGTTAAATATGGCATTACTATGGCGATGATACTCTTGGTCTTGCGTTTGGAGAATTTATTGTTACTGATAAACTTTTTGGCGGGTTCAAATGATTCAATTTTCCTGATGTGACCCAATTTATATTCTGAATATCATCTGTTCTTGTCTTCATATATTCAAAAAACATTTTGAAATTTATATTGTTTTCTTTGTCTGTAAATCTTTGCTTGAATATTTCATACTTTTGTTCTTTTGTCAATAAATCTATATTTGCCAATCTTTTATTGTATTCTGCATCATCGTCTTTTTCCTTTAATTTTAATATTTCTATTTGTTTTTTATGATCTTCCTCTAGTTTTTTTTTATCATTTTCATATTTCAAATTTAACATAAGCATCCTACTTTTTATATCAGTATCATTTTTTGCTTGCTCATTTACTATCATCTCTCTTTGATTTTTAATATGATGATTTGCAAGAATATAAAACTCTTCCTGTTCTATAACCATATTTCCATTAGTATCCAATTTATCATAAAGTGTAAGTATTTTTTGAAACCGTGTTTTATCATAATTCTTAGGACATGTTAATTGTCCACTTGATGGTTTGCAAACAGACATACCGCTTCCCATTATAATTAAATATTTTCAAATATATTTAAGTTTTATATATTTGAAAAGTTATCTAAATCTACCAAACATCATACCCCTTTGAACAATTGTATTTGTGTTATTTCTTTTAGGAGTACGAATAGGTGGTGCAAATGTATTATGTTGTGTGGTATGTGTTAAATTATGCATAAATCCTTGCACTACTCTTGCTCTATTATATGCTTCAGTTTTTTTCATACCAGCCTCTGTATGTGTCATATTTTGAAAATTTGTCTCTTGACCTAATTTCCATTGCGCATTATTTAGTTCTTGTAATCTTTTTAGTTCTGCCATTTGTTCTTCTAATTCTTTTTCTTCAGCTGCTTTTTTTGCTGCTTCTTCTTCAGCTACTCTTGCAGCTTCTTCTTCAGCTGCTTTTTTTGCTGCTTCTTCTTCAGCTGCTTTTTTCGCTGCTTCTTCTTCAGCTGCTTTTTTCGCTGCTTCTTCTTCAGCTGCTTTTTTGGCGGCTTCTTCTTCAGCTGCTTTTTTGGCGGCTTCTTCTTCAGCTGCTTTTTTGGCGGCTTCTTCTTCAGCTGCTTT